>Ga0123354_10001092_pt1 | contig 31368 bp, 13 predicted proteins | sample TergutLab28metaG_2_FD_97872 | JGI IMG/M metagenome (GOLD analysis project Ga0123354, IMG submission 97872) | Labiotermes labralis P4 segment gut microbial communities from Petit-Saut dam, French Guiana - Lab288 P4 | ecosystem: Host-associated > Arthropoda: Insects > Digestive system > Gut ... | reverse complement strand
GCTGGGCATGTGGCGCGTATGGGTGAGGAGAGGGGGGTGTATAGGGTCTTGGTGGGGAAACTGGAAGGAAGGAGACCACTGGGGAGACCTAGGCGTAGATGGGTGGATAATATTAGGCTAGATCTCCAGGAGGTGGGATGTGGGTATATGGACTGGATTGGGCTGGCCCAGGATAGAGACAGGTGGTGGATGCTTGTGAGTGTGGTAATGAACCTTCGGGTTCCGTGAAATGCGGGGATTTTCTTGACTAGCTGCAAACCAGTTAGCTTCTCAAGAAGGACTCTGCACCATGGAGTAAGTAAGATGATTGGCTCTGGTAGTTTTCAAAGAGGCATGGAAATGCATATAGGTACACATTTGGTGAAGGTATTGGTGTGCCTGCTGTAGAGTTAAGTCCTTTTGCAAAAAGTTGCTTAGGATGGAGTCAAGGGACATCGCTGTTTTGGGGTTATTTTTACATTTTTCTATAATAATTTAAATACTGCGCATGTATAAGCACATTACACTATATTTCTTAAGCATATTTCTTGCCTATGAAAAAACTTTAAAAAACATGGGAATATTTTAAAGACTGCACATTATGTTGTATTTCTGGTGCATATTACAGTGCCTATAAAAATAACTTTTTTTAAATATGGGGATGTTTTTATGGGTTTTTACATTCTCCATGGACTTCAGGGTTTAGTGGACCCCCTCCCCTGCACCCCCAATTATTTTTTTAAATCAAAGGTCTGTTGTATTGTGGGTCATGGAGGTTTTGTTGTACCTGGGCTGGAAGCCTTAAGAGGTCTGGCCACAGGAAGCCCAAATTGACTCTAAATAATACTTATTTTGTTACCATATTGTCTTGACCTCAGTCATAAAAGTACAATTTACATAAGTAAATATGATTGAAAAATAAAAAAAAAAACATCATATGTTGACTGTGTGGCTGTGTGAAACCCCTTATTGATTTCAGATTTGTGCCATTTAGCTTTACAATCCTGACACTTTTAACTCAAGCTTTTCATATAGCTGCACAAGTTAGCAGTCATGTGATGTTCATCTGGAGTGTTTAGATTTGGCATTGGGTGGGATCTGTGGATGTGAGATATAATCATGTTGGGAGGGCCAAACTCTGATGCTGCTGTAGGCTACCAGAAATGTTTTTACATTAAAAATGGTATTATATTGCTATTTGTGTATAGAGAGGTATTATTGTCTATAGATTATGAAATTTTTTTTTAGTTGTGGGAAAATGTAGTTTCACTGTAGATGCTAGCCTATCCTCTAATGATCTTTTTTAAATTTATGTTTAATGATGGATGTTGCGTGCTGTTATCACCATCTTCATATTTAAATTCTGTGGATCAATTGTCTGATATATTACATATGTAGTGGATAAAGTAAAGAAATTAGGACAGGAGTAACACTTTGTCCTTATCTGCTACGGAGGAATTTTTAGATATTAATTTGGGTCTTGGCGTTTCTTTTTTTTTTTTTCAAAATTTTAGTAATGCAGGCATTATATTTGACAATTTCGTAATTTGATTTTGAAGGTAGTTTATAAATAATAAGATAAATTGCCATCAACACACCTAGTAGACTGTTAGACTAGTAGACTAGTTGTTTTGCTGGTAATTTATTTCTGTTATTCTAAATCTATCACAACGGGATGACAAGTTTCTGAGTTTGCATCGCTGCTTGGTGTTTATTTAACATTACCTACTTCTTTGTAACTTTAAACCTTGAAGTTTATTTTTGACATTTTTGCTTGCGTGTCTTACTGTTCTAGTTGTATGCACTGGCAGTTCTAAGAGATGTGGCTCCCCCCCCCCCCTTTTTCTTTTCATCAGTTTAATTTCTTGAGTATTCTTTTAAAATGAATTTGTGATAAAGTTGATATGTATGCTTCAGGGCTTGAAAGGTTTGTTATTCTAGCAAATATTAAGGGATGGGGAAGACCAGCATTTGTAATTCAGAACCAAAGTAATCCAGAGTTGGAAGTTACATTGTTTTCCACACTACCAGGCTGTTAACTTGGCCTTATTAAACAAAGTGTAATTCTGTGTAAGGCATAGTTTTTGTTTAGTGAAAAAGTACGTGTTTTTTATCTGTTGAAACATTTTAAGTGCCCTTTAAACAACATAGGAAGATCTAAAACAGTGCATATTGTGTCTTTGCCGTGTCATGGATGTAAATATAGTGCAGTTAATTATGCAAGATATGAGTTTGCTGTATTTTAAAAATAAACAAGTGCTGTACCAAATTACTACATTTTTTTACTCAGTTTATTTTTGGATTGTATAGACTAATCTTAAATGAAATATGTTGCATTTGTGTTTCTTCATTGTATTACAGTAGTACAGGGGAGAAACAGATGTACCCCCTGATACACTGGTGATAAAAGGAACTGTGAGTACAGTACTGAATTAAAAAAAAAGTAATGTGATTTAGTAGGTAGTAATCATGCTTAGAAAATTATGGCTTAGGAAGCTGAATGCAGTATTTATATTTTTGGGGAAATCATTTATTCTGTGCCACTTCTACATTTTCAGAGAGCTGCTTCAGGATGTTGGTCTTTTTATGTGTACATTTTATTTTTTACTGTGCTTAAGTTAAAGGTTAAGCATATTACGTGTGTATCTTACATAACAATGGCTGGAGAATTAAAGCTGAATTTTTGCAAATTTTTGAAGCCTGATAGATGTGTTCAGACATAATATACATGACAGATATATGTTTTTATAATGATAATGTTTCTAGCCTTAATCGCAGTGAAACCTCTGCTTAACGAATCTGTGACGGTGAAAAATCCTGTTTAATATCGGACCACATATGCATTCACTGTTGGTTTTATGAATGCTTTCGTAACGTTTTTTTCAATTATAGCAGAATGGTGGTAGAAAGTCGGATTTCGCGGATACATATTTTTAATTGCATGTCTTATCCCGTTTGATATAGACATTGTTCGCAGTAGAGCAGTTTCCTTTTCTGCGATTTGTAAATTTAAGTTTTCTTGAGACAAACAGAATTTTGGTTTTACCATGCGTCATCGGTGGGACAGGATACTGAAGAATTTACTACAAGAAGATTTGGTATATTTTGCTAACCAGAGTTGGAAGATATGAAGGTAAGTTTGAATCTGGCAAGAAAAAGATTGCATTCATTAGACATTATCTTACTGTAGAGGAAAACTTCTGCTAAATGATGAATCCACCTTAAACATTGTTAACAAGGTGATCTTCATCCAGGCAACCTGAATGCCATGAAGTGATTTATATTGCGATTTTTTTTAAGCCGTTGCTGTATTCGAGCCTGTTTAGATGATCATATATTCATTAAGCAGGGGTTTGACTCTACTTTGGTTATTGAGAGGCTCAGTGGATATTACTTTCTCTTTGGAGCTCTTTGGTCATTATTGCAGTAGCATTGTTACATTTTTGAATATCCCATGGGTTAATAATGGCAATCTGTACCAAATTAAGAATGGCATTGTAGTGACTATAATTGAAATGACAATGTTATGGTCAGATACCTTGTCTTTTGTTGACTTCAAGTAAAATGAAATTGTTGTACTTTTGTGTTTTCAAGTTCCGTATTAAATTAGAATTATAGACTGTTTTGAAGCATTAACTGGTATAGATGTTACTCTTCAAATAATTTTATACCTCTCATCCTCCTCAACACTGGCATGTTATTAAAAAAAATGAAAAAAATCTCCTGGGCAGTAACCACGGGAATCATGAAAGGGCCATGACGCGGTTGCCAAATGATGGTAGGAGCAGTATCTGTAGTTGCAAAATTGTCTGTTAGCTTCCACTGTTAAACCAAAGCAGGTATCTCTCCAGAAGATCTGAACAAGAAATTTGCAATGTTGAAGCTGTCTCAGTAATGCAGGAATAAAGAGTTGAAAGACATAATTTTCCAAAGGAAGTTTTATGAAACGGGTTCTTTAATTGGCTGGCTGTTAAACCAGGATTGAAATATGCACATGCAAATGTGTTTATACATTTATGCAAAGTAATGGTGTTTTTATGAATCATTTTTTGTTATTGTCTTATTTCTTTGGCATGTGATATTTGCATATTTTAGTTCTACAAATGCATTTTGTAAATCTCATTCTTAACACATTTTTTCAGAAGTAGCATAGGCCCAAATTCCTGTATGTTATGCAGTATTTATCCCATATTATTTCTTTAACTGGACAGACTTATTGATTTGATGGTGACTTAATCAGTCACTTGTATGAGTAATATACTCAAGTAAGTTTTTACACATATTGGACTGAATGATGTAAAAGTTTAATCTTTATTGGACATGCATATCCCCATTATAAAGTCACATGCATGCAGTCTACTAGGACTAGGTTTACATTTTTCAGTATGGGTGCCGTTACCCCCGTTATTCGTTATTGAAGTCCAGCCATCATTGTCTGCTAGTGGAGGATTTAAGTCCCTTATTCCAGCTAATTCTTTAGCTTCTGTTCTAATCCAGTTACTGTCATCCCATGCAGTGGGTGTATACAAAAATTGCCATTCACATTTTTCTGAATGTATTTTAAGAAGTCACAGTAAATATAATGTTACATACGAATAACAGCATAGTTGGCTTTCTGATGTGTAACTTGTGTGTTGTGCATTTCTGTGATTTTTCACAAATACCATTTAAGTCAGTTCTGATGCCTTAACAGACTGTAGAATTTGTTAACTGTCTGTATATCCAACAGATATGCATCTAAAAATGTAAATGGTAAGGTACTAAAAAGCTAGAAGAAATCCTAACCTGTGTGAAGAGTGGGTTTCAGCATGCTACTTACAGATGTTGGCTGACTGCTTGTGGTTAGCATACTTTGTTTAATTGAATGTATGTGACACCACTAAAAGATAAAAGAAGGAAAGAGATTTGTACTGGTCATTGCCGAACATGTTTACCATTTACTGGTGTGAGCTATTCTAGTTGCCAAACTTGAGTACTGACTTCTGCAAAGTTTAAAGAGTTATCTGATACAGGGCCTTGATTTCAAACTAATCAGAATAGCATCTTTGATTGTGTGGTTTCATGATACAAGTTATCTCACGGAGTATGAATTGCCAAGGTCTTTGTTGTGCAGTTTCTCCAGCTTCCTGTTACTTCTACCCTGAAAGTCCACATATTCTCCACAACATCTTGTACTCAAGTCACCTTTAGTTCCTTTCCTAAATACAAGGGACTTAAGTTCCACACCAGTGCAGAACAACAAGTAAAATTTAGTTTGCAGATGGAAAGGCAAGAGATTCTGAATTTATTCACAACACTCAACCAAAAAATTCACAGTGTTTTCTTAGATATTTGTGTTATAATATCATGTTGAGTATTCCTGCATGTTTCAATCAATAAGGGATTTTCATAAGGGAACTAATATCAATTGGTGCTGCTTAAAATTGAATGAGATGTTTTTATACATAAGTAACATGGTGTGAAGAGTTATGTAGTAAAATGTAGACAGTTCTTTGTAGGTTTTGTAAGGGAACTTGAATCTTTATATATGGTATCTTTGAGGCAGCCTTTGTCAGCTTCTGTTTAGTGCATATTTCGCCTTGGAGAGACAGGGACTGATGTTTCAAAGTGTTGGTCTGTTATTTATGTTGGAATGTAAGTTATTTTGTTCAGGTGTGAAACAGAGGCTCATATTTGGAGGGAAGATGAAAAGATATGTTGAAAATAAAGTACTTGGAAAGTATTAGGATATCCATTTGTTGAGTTGACAAAAGAATTGACATTGATAGTTGGGGATATACCCTACCCGCATTTCACATCTCCTTTCTCTGAACCTCTGAATATAACAACATAACAGCATGCCAATCAAGTCCACAAAGAGAGAGGGAGGGAGGGACAGAGAGAGCAGTGAATGTATATGGGAACAGTTGGTGGAACTGGGGAAGGCATGCAGAAGGGAGGCAGCTGCTAGGAAGATGGGTGGGAAAAGATGTGTGTTAATTCTTTCATTGACCCGTCTGTGGAGGGGTGAAGTATGTGAGCAGTGTAGGATTTGTAGCAAGGAACTCTGATTTAAGCATGTCACCTGTTAATGTTCAGATAGTAAAGTATATGAAGCTCTGATTTTCGTGGCATATTGCTAGTGTGGGTGGAAAGTGAATGTATATGGAAATCTAGCAGGGAAATATCTTGCAAAATTACTGCTATGAAAACAGGCAGGAGATGATTATGCTTTCTGAAGATAGAATGAGTATTAATTTTGTGAATACAGAATGAGCAGATAATTTGTCTTTGTCAGGAAAAGCTAGAAAGAAGTAAATGTGTAACAATAGTAAATCATTTTTTTCAAGTACCCATTAGTTTGCAGGAGTTGATGTAAATGTTTCTAGGTACCATGTTGATAGTTGCTGTGCTATTGTGCAGCTAGTGGTACTAAATTAGATAAAAGTACTAGCTTAAAATGTTCATTAATTGCTGATAACCTGTTCTTCTATAACTGGGGAAATGTGCCTGCTAACTGAAGGTAATGCAAGTTTTTAAATTGTGAGAATTTGTCCCTTCTGTGCCTCCGTGCATTTGTGTTTTGACAGGATTTATTGAACAACTCATTCTATTATTTTAAACAAGTCTATTATTTTAAACAGTATGTTTTAAATAATAGAATGAATTGTTGTGCTTTGACTGGATTTATTGTAATTCTGGTTAATGCAAGTTTGTCAGGCTTTCAAAGTAGTGCAGCTCAGATCTTTGCTCTTCTGGGATATTGCACTCTGTCAATGTGTGTGTGTGTGTGTTTGTTTTCCATTGTTTTGAAACCATATAGTGGCCTCATCTTCAAGGGTCAGGTGTCTGATTTATTGAATGTCTTACATACACTCATTGGTGGAATATAGTATCCAAGAAGATTTAAAATCTCAAGTTTGTCATGTAAGAATGTGGAGGCAAAAAAGAGAACATATTAAGAAGTAAATAGTTCTCAGATGAGCTGCATGTTGTGAAATTAACAAGCACACAACTGGAATTTATACGTAAATATCTTTATTGTGCAAATGACAGCAGTAGTTTGTCCACAAAATATGTGGTAACATTTTGACTTTATTTTTTGTTTTTAAATGAATCTACTCTTTATTATATAAGTAATGTACTTACTGAGGTTGGCTTGAAGAGACTCTTAAAACCTTCACAGAAAGTATGGCAACCTATGACATTGAGATGTTACATTAATTGGTTATTGTCATAATTACAACATGGGATGTTCATTTTAAATCTTACAGGGATTTCACTTATCACAGTGTTATTTTTGGACTTAATTGACTCCTAAGTATCTGGCATGAGTAATTTAAAAAAGTATATTACTGTTTAAGTTTTGTAAATATTGAAAACTTCTTGTTTTGCAGTTAAACCAGAAGAAGACGCAACAAATGACCTGGATTATGAATCATCACTTCCTGATGATGAAAATGAACTGATAACCTTGTCTCCATCCTCAAGTACAGCTGAGATTAGAAACAGTGAGGAGTTAATTACAATAAATCTAGAAGGCGAGGCTGATGATGGTGATTTTAGTAATGATGTAAGAGATCAGAACTTGCATGATGTTGATAACACAGCCACAAATGTTTCTATTTTGCCAAACAGTGACTTACAAGTTGTACTCTCCTCTGAAGTGAACAGTGTGCTCTCTCTATCTGAATCTACCAGGCAACTGTTATCCCTGGCTGAGAACTGCAGTGACCTTGTAATACCTACTGAAGATTTCTCTCAGTCAGGGTTTGAAACCAGTGTGCAAGCCGCTGGTATTAGTATGTCGGATCAGGATGATGTCCATGATGGTTCTGCACGCAGGTTCTGTGTTCGAGAGGCAGATAATGTTTTTAGATGTAAAGTGTGCAGTAAGACCTACACCCACATCAGTAATTTCTGTAGACATTACCTTACGACACATCGGAGAAGCAAGCAGGCATTCACTTGTCCGTGGTGCAAAAAAGAATTTACCAGGAAAGACAACATGATGACTCATATGAAAGGAGTACACAGAGCCTGAACTTTTTTACTGCTGAAAGAAGCTCTACATTCAGTACTTCATTTTAGTACCTTTCTGTAAATAAGTACAAGCAGTGTTTTTGAGAGAATATGTTACTTATTTTGTATGTCTGCATGCAAAACATTTTACCTTCAGTAGTGCATCAATATTTCACCAGAATCATCTTGTACTTTTCAGAGTGTCTGCCATTAGACATAACTTCACAAAATGTTTCCTGTGTTTTTCATGTATGAAGTAGCCTTCTTCAACATGGCTTAAAAATCAGATGTGTTTATGTCGTTAGGACCTGGTAACTTTACACGTTTAATTTTTAATGTTTGAAGTGAAACTTAACCCATATTATGTGACATTCTTATATATTTTGAGCACATTTTGGATTTGTGTATAAATTTATTTCCAACACTCAAATGAGATGATACCAAAAGAAACTAACATTAATTTCAGATATCTTTCTGTCTGTGTACACGGGCCATACCAGAAGCAGTGAGCATGTAAATGGAGGTACTTTTACAAAAACAGATGTTTTCCTAGTAACTGGAGATGCACTGACATTTTTTTCACAAATCCATTTTATGTACCATACATTTTTACCAGTTCTGCACAATCTTGAATATGTCACTTCAGTAGAAGTTCATTTCAGCATGCCTGAACCATGCACATACATCTTCATGGACTGCCATGTCATTCTTATAGTGTGAGTCAGTTGTGATATTTCAAGGTCCTGAAATGAGGTGTCCAAATGCCGACTAGGAAGGATTGGAGGACTTCTCCCTGTACTTTTCATCTGCCCCAAATTTCAGACATGCTGTGTGAGGTGGTGCTTTGTGTTGAAGAATGGTGTATCTGTTGAAGGTTGCTCATCACGAAATGCACATTGCAGTTTATGGCATGTCTAAATGTAGTGAGTAGCACTGCGGGTTTCCCAACCGGGCATAAAATCAACCAGCACTCCAGAAGACAGTTTCCATAACTTCCATGGCCAATGACATTGTTCTGGCCATTGGAGATGCAGCATGGTGCCATTCCATACTTTATGGCCTTATTTCAAAGTCAAAGTAGTGGAACAAGGTTCCATTACAGATCCTGATAATCAGTAGAGAATTGTTGCCCCCATCAGAAAATTGTTTTAGGAAGATGTGGCTTTGGTTGCTTTTTTGTGTTTATCTGTTGGCAAGCGGGAATCCAGCTGAACATTCTGCCCAGTTGCGGATGTGATATCATCTGCCAGGCATTGTGTTTGGTTCGAAATGATGGTATGATTTCTCTTTTCAGCACTGTTTAGTCGTTTGTAATGAGTGCATCAGCTTTGTGCTTGTTGAATTCTGTGCTAGTGGTCCTTGGTCAGTAACTGTGGGGAGTTGGCAATTCCCATGTTGCCATTATTGGAGTGTTTGACCCAGGCCTGCACATTGCTGTGCACCCATCTTCATAGACGCACAGTCTGTTAACATTGTCTGTAGCCAAACTGTTCTTGTTTGCAAGAAACTCAGTCACAGAATGCAGGTGATGTGAGACATCACTGAAACCTCTTTGTTGCTATGGTTTCTGTGTGCTGTATGTGTTGGATTGATATTTCAGGTGGAGATTACAAGATGGCATTTCCATCCACATAATTCTCAGTGTGTGATGTTTTGTTGTAATGTGTGGAATATAATGCAGCTGATGACTTTTGGTTTGGCCCATGTGGATTATTGGTGATTCTGTAGGTATATGTGGCAATGACTCATTTATTAGTCTGTAGGCTTCTAAGATTTGTGATTATTTTGGTGATAACTAAGTTGATTAGTGGCCGTTGAATGTGATACAATGTACTCTTATGGATGTACTGCCACTTCTGAGTAACCCACTGCCTTCATCATCAGGGTGGATAAATTGATCTATCCATCATGATGACGGGGGCAGCAGTTTTTTATGAAATGTCAGTGTATATCTATCGGACTATGTTGTATCACATTATGGAAGGCAGTAATTTTCATTTTGCAGGCTTGTCTACTGTAATTCATTTCTAACATATGTAACGTTTGGGAGTTTATTTCTGGATGTACTGTGATTAAGGTACACATCTGTGATGCAAATTCATATGTATAAAGGATGTCATGCTTTTAAGAAATTATTCTGTGTATGTTCCATCACTTGAACACACTAAATTTCTTGTGATATTGTCCCAGAGTTGCAGTTTGTAAGAAATTCAAGAATGAATGGCATTATATGAATGAACAGTAATAGATTTCTTGCTTGGTGCTGTGAATTTGTGGCTTGCAGGGCATACAGAGGTTGCCTGTCTGTGATGTACCTGTAGAATCATAGTAGTCACAGAGACCTGACACTTTTTATACAAGTTATAATTTCCAGCAGCTGGAACATTATTCTGGAGTATGTGCTGATGAACCTTCTGTTGCTCATATTTGAAAACTGGATGAAAAATATGTAAATGTTAGTTTATGTAAATGGTCAATATATAGAAAATTACCTGTATGTAGTAGAAATATGGAAGGTCAAATATAAATCACTAACCACTTAGAAGACAGAAATAAACACAATAACAGTGCATTTAAACCGGTGTTCAAGATAGATGGGGTTACACTGCTTATTTCTCTTGTTTTGTTTTGCTTTGCTTTCCTGCAGAATTATTCTCTTGTCCATCAGTTCTGTTGAGCAACGCAGTCACCCTGTGTAGTAGATGGTTTGAATACTTGCATCTCACTTAGAACTAGTGGTGTTACATTTTATCTGTTTAGATTGCTTCTTAGACCTGCTGATAATTGACTGCACCTTTCATGAAATTCTCAGAAAATTATTAACCAAATTATCTGTCATGCAATTTAATCTGACAAACATAATGTGAGGTGTATCAGTTTGTATAATCAGCTGAAGTTGAGTTTCATCCATCATGGGAAAACTGATACTGATATTAGGCGTGGCTAAAATTTGGAAGTTTTTGCCTCAGAGAGTATTTTGAGGCAGGTTTGGTAGATCAATAGAGGTAACTTTGACTCAGTTTGCATTGTATCTTATAGTATTGATGTTTTCATGCACTTTGGTTAATGTTTTTTGCTTTTGACATTTGAACTGGTTTTTCGCCACTTCTACAAGCTTAGAAAAATCATTAGTCTGAAAATATTATTCCATATAATTCTTATCACACAAACACATTCTGATAAAATTCTCAAGAAAATCATGTTATTTAGTAGTGATATCGCCATTGCTGGACAGAGGAGACTGTAGGGGTGAGTGACCATGGGAATGAAGTGTGGATGTATAAGGTGTGACTTGCTTAGTGGTGAAGGTTTGTCATGGCAACACATAGTGTGGTACTTTCATAGTACCTATCAAACTATGTGGTGTTATAACCCAGATGACTGCACTATATTGTACAGATGATTCAGTGAGAAAGAAAGAAAGGGAGGAAGAGAGCCAGGCAGACTGACATACAAGGGCAAAAACCTTCTGCCTTTGCTAACACAGGTCATTTTTTTCTGTGTATCATCTCTGGTAGAAATGCTGTTAACTGTGTTGTGATTCTCTGTGTTTTGTGGAGTAATGTTGAGTCACATCCTTCACATCAAAAGTCATTATAAGGTCTACAGATTTATGTCATGATGGTGATGGTGATAAGGAGTTCATTGTTTCAAAGAGAGGTCCTGTTTCTTTACTCACTTTGCAGTTTGGATGGTGTAGTACATAGTATAGCAGTTTGCAGTTCTATTTACCATTTTACCCATTCAGAAGCATTACAAAGTTGCGTGTCTGCACAGTAGGCTATGCTGTGTGACTGTGAGTAGTGTAATGTTTCAGTTGCTGGTGTTATGATAGTGTGCACCGTCCTGTTAGCCAGCACATTCGCTGTTTTTAAATAAATATGGAATTTGGCTTGTTTTGGGTCTTGAGTGTTATTAACAAAAAATTATTTTTTAAGTCATACATCTTACAATTTTCCTATTGTATTTCCAGATACAGAAAAGAAACCATTTTGAAGTTATCTTTATATGCAAGAACTGTAGACACTTATTCTTGGAGGCATTTGTTAATGGCAAACCTTTGTATCCGATAATTTCTTTTAGTCAGAAACAGTAGATGTTCAGCTGACATTGATGTCCATGGCTGGGCTGGAAGAAGTGATGGGCTTCGGTCTTGTAGAGTAATGCATGTTTCGTATTCAGCAGGATTTTTGTTTACTTTCAGAGACTTAGTGAAATGCAGGTTATTGAATTCCCTGAACACAAACATTATGTTACTTGAATATATTAAAGAAGTTTGTGGTTATTTTATCACTATTTCACTGCATTTATTAAATTATGATACACAATGGGATGTATAACATTGAAATTGTCTGTCTTTGTTTGCTGGGAGAATCATTAATGACAGTTTTATAGAAAGTTGTTTTATGTTTTACACCTTTGTTGGTAATTTATTACGTGCAAATTTTTCCCACATGGTAAAGAAATAGAAGAAACACTGTAGCAAGTTACTTGCCTGTAAATGAGTGAGTCAGAGTAAGCTGTGGTGATGTGTAAAATTAAAAAGGTGCAAATATTGAAACATTTTTACATAATTTTCTGGCTACATTTAATTTTGGTGTACGTAACTGAAAGCATGAAGTTCTGCCTCGCCTTTCCCTTCCTTCCTTACGCTTTAAATCCGTCTCTGATCAGGGTGTCATATGCTTTATGTGTAGACAGAATTCAGTAACCGAATCTTTTAGTGATTACCTAGTGTTTCTTTTCATAAACATATCAGTTCAGACTTCATACTGTACCTTGTGGACTACAGTTGGTATGACAGGATAGGGTCTTGTAAACATTTTCATTGTAATCAGGATTAGTAGAAACAAAATCTGGTACCGTTGGGATACTTTTTCCTTACAGGATCATATTCATTTATTTTCATGTTGGCTAGAGGGTAAATATCCCTACAACAGTTTGTGCAGGATATTCTGTGGTAGGGCCTCTCCCATTGCTAAATAGTAATGGCAGTACATACCCTGAACAGGTACTACATGAAGCGTGTGTGGAGTCGTCGGTGCTAGAAGCGAATAATAGTGTATCCATGGACTTGTATCTTGTTTTGTGATTAGAATTGAACAGATTAATTGTAACTTCTTTTTAAAGGGAGATAAGTGTAGGGTTATATTTGTTACAAATCAAAATAATGATTATTGTGGTGGTAAATGGATATGAGATAGGATGTGACCCCTGGAGGAATGAAACTGACAGATTATGCCTTTTGGGCTGCAGATTATTGGACTGTGACTGGATTATATATGAATAGCTGAAGAGAGCCACAACATTGAAGCCTCTGTGGTTCTTTTGTAAAAAATTTGTGTATTTTGGAACTTAAAAGTACAGGGACTTTTTTTAAATGACCCCATATGTTAATTACTGAATTACATTGGAGTTATTTTGCTTGATGGTAGGAAGTGCAGTATTCTCTTTTCTATTTAGCCATTAGTTAGGGTTTACACATTTTAGTTCAATGCTTTGCAGGAACTAGTAGCTTCTGTACTCACTGTACATAAAAATTGGTGTTGGAAGTGGTTTGCTATGGTTAGCAGACACACATGACCTGAAGCATGTTTATTGCACATTTAATTCTGCTGGTGAAATTGGAAACAACATTCTAAATGTTTTCCTTCAGTTTGTCTTCAGTGTGAGGATTATTATCATATGCTTGATCTCTTAATATGCCCCACACGTGAACACTGCACAAGTTCATATCAAATTAAAAAGGAATCCACAGTCCTCTGCTTATTATTCTGTAAAAAAAAAAAAACATAGAATTGTATCTGGTGTGAACCACCACACTATTGTGGTGAAAAGTGGCGTAGGTTCTTTAGTAACTGGTTAGGGGTTCTGCAAATAGTGCATCTGTGTGTCACATATCGGTGTGTGAACTTATGGTCTCGGTAAAAGGTGGGCCCCAGAATCCTAATTTCTCTTTTAACATAACCACACACAAACCGAAACATCACATAATAATACCCTGTGGATTAACATGGGATTTTCTGCAGACCATCACCTGTCATTCAGAGTGTAGGTTTTCTTGCTGCAGTATGCACTGCACAGATGTACCGGTTCATCAAATTTAGTCTTGCTTGAGAATCTGTCCTAAAGTTTGTAAACTACAGTATTCTTATTGCGGTGCCAGTATGAATGCTGATGCTGCTGATGATGCAGGCATGCCTGTTTGCTGTGTATATCAGGCTGTACTTGTTCCAGTACTTCAGTACTTGTTCCATCTCTTCCTCAGCATGTGTCTTGTGTGTGTTATGTTACAGCCTGATATGGCACCTGTCACTGAAAACCCTTCGACTTATTTGTAATTTTTTTTTGTTTGAATAGGCACATCAGAAAACTTCAGTCTGAATTCATGATGACTCTTCTTGTGAATATTGTTTTTACTGTATGTTTCATACAAAAACGTGATGTTTCGATGGAATTTGCAGATGGCCTGTAGTGGCCTTACAGCTTTACCAATAAAGAAAGTGGGAATGAATTGGTGGGTGGTCTCGGTGTGTAACATAAGTGACTGCATGGGATGTGACATGATTATGGTCATTTAAAATAATGGTACTGTATTTCATAAAAACAAATTGTATATGAAGTTCTTGTAATTGAAGTGGAAGTGTTGTGTATCAGGAAGTGGAGTAACGCTCGTTGCTGTCCAGAAAATCTGAGCTGTACTTAAAAACCTACATTGGAAAAGTACACCCACCAGCTCCTGCCCTTATTAACTTCCAGTTTGGTCTGTGCAGGAATTACCTTGTAATTCACGTAGGGTCATAATTACTTTGTCATATTTAATGTTTTACAGTCAAACATGTCAGGAACCAGTATTAATGGAATATTTAGGAACCTTAAGATCCATGGTTATAGTGCTGACATTGGTATTTCAAGTTCACACAGAAATATAAAGATCTTAGAGGATTTTTTAAGGGAAATTTGAAGGGTTTTTGATATAGTAGCCATGCAGATCTCACATTCAGTAATTAGTGACTTTACAGGACAAAAACCATAAACACATAAGTATCCTGAAGTGAACACAAAACAAATATAAATTTTGCACACAATACTTAAGATTATTACAGTTAAACACAATGCACTGTATTAAACACACACACATTCACAAATATTAGGTGCATATTGTTGTTATGTGGTACACTGCATAAACTTCCTGTGTTGAACATGGTGGCAGTGCAGTTGGCATATGACATTTCCTGCTTCTTGTTGCTGTAGAAAATCATTGAGTTACTTATCTTTACCCCTCATCATAGTGAAAACAACTGTGGAGATTGATCTTGATGAACTAAGAGTATTATTTCATCACTGTGTATTGGTAGAATGTTGTGTGAATGGGAAATTGTTAAAGATATTGATGCAACAACAAATGGGTGAAAAATTGGTTGCACGGGAACTTCCATGGTTCTGAGGTGGGAAATCTATTAACCCTTTGGCACTGGAGCTGGACATTTAAGTTCTAATGCACCCTTTATGTAAAACTTGAATTTTTTGTGAACCAAAAAAGATAACTTTATGAAATGAATGGTGTTTTGTGGGGGTAAAAGTGGAGATTGTCCAGCATGTCTTAGAAGGTTAAGTTAATATATTATTGACTGAACATATGAAATACAGTCATTGGGTGGTAGCAATACTAGCATCCAATATGTAGTATGGGCAGTTGCTGAAGTTTAAAAGGGCCATATGTGTGTTAGTCATACAGGAAAACTTGAGTACAAAATTATTGTAAAGTCTTAGGCAGGAGCGCTTCCTTAAATGGTGTCATCTTCAGCATGTTTCATTGTTAATTCTTCTTGAATAGAAAGTTTGCGGTATCCTTTACTAATGAAATTTAAAAATTGTAACATTAAGCTGTGCTTTCACATTTTTGACGGTTTAGAGATTTGACTGGATATAGGACTGCAAATAAAATACAGATGTTAAGAGAAGTTGTGAATTTGTGTCAGACCGTAGAGGTTTGAGGTTTTGACAGTGGTGTTGGTGATTGCACACGAAGGAATCTGGAGATGGCAGCATAAATTGCAGGAAATTTTTCCGGGTTGATTGAACCCATTGAACTGCACTGAGCTGTGCAAACTGAGGAAACTGCAAAGCTACAACATTGAAGTTGGCAGAAGACTGAGAAGCTCTACTCCCAGGCAGCTGAACAAGCCGATCTTCTGGGAGTTGCATTGAATGGTGATTGTTTAGTTTCCTGTATTTCCATGCCTTTGTGATATTCATTTGCATTGTTTAGGTGGCACAAACAGTCTGTGAAGCTAGTGACTTTCTTATTGTATATTTAAGTGAGCAGAAGGTAGGTCTGTATGACAGAAGCTGCCCAGACCATGTCTAGAGGGATATGATGTGTGAAAGAAATTTACATCAGGGGGTGAAGGGTTCTGGTGTGGTCACATTTTATAATTAAAACTTGTAATTGAATCCATATAGAGAGGAGGAAAATTAACACAACATAAAATACCATATGTCTTTTGTTGCTTACTACAAGTTAGCATTTAAGTGAGCCCTCATACTGCATAATTATAAATTGTATTTAACTGATATAACCTGACTGAGGTGGAATTGCTCCTTCAGGCCTTAAGAACTAATCAACCAGGTGATTTTTCAAAAGCTGTGCCAGTCATCATTGTCGTCGTCGTCGTATAAAATGGGAATAGCTGTGTGATTTCCTGTAAAGTTTTGGCCATTTTACAAAAGATTCCTTCTGAGAGTCTAATAGATTATGGAGGACAGCAGATGTTGTAACAATTTAATTTTTAACAGCTTCTTCTTTGCAGTGTGCTGATCCCTTAGATAAGTTAAACTTGGCATTCATTTTTGGATGATTCATGATCATGCACTGATGATTCATTGTGAGAAACAAGATAAAAAAAGTGCATATACAAATATGTAAATTTACTGCAGTATGCTGTTTATACTGCAATAAATTTACATATTTGTGTATGCACTTGTTGGTCTTGTTTCTCATAATTGGTATTCAGTATTCAAAATTTACATTCTATACTTTTTGCGGGCATGAGAGAGTTGCTGTAAATTTTCTGTGATTTGTTAGTATTCTCCTAGGGTAAGATGTCATTAAATGGTCTTTCAGTGTATATCATCATCTCACATTACAGAAATTAAGTGCACAAAATTGAAAAATCTCTGTGACAAATTAAGTGGTACAGACAATTCAACTTGAGAAGTTACGAGTGACTAATCAGTTTCCTCAAAGTGTGCATGCTAATTAGGCAACTGATGTCTTGCTTGAAATGGGTGAGTGACAAATCTTGGAAGTTTTCTGGGGTGTTAAGCCATATTGACTGGTAAATAGTTAACTGACCCTGAAGGTGGAGGCTGTACCTTCCTCCAAAATGTAACTATTTCCCATTCAACACAATGTAACATACCATAAGACTTGATTCTTCATGAATGCCCCAGAGGTTCCATACTGGCATATGAGCTGTGTGATATTTAGCAGTTTACCTCCTGTCTTCCACTCCTGTGCTCCCAGTCATCCCTTCTATTCTGCTTCCTCCTCCATTCTCTTCTCCCTCTCTTCCCTGCCACTCCTCCTCATCCTGCTCCTCTTCCTCCTCCAGGTTTTATTTTTCTTCCTTGTTTTATTCTTCATTACTTTGATTGTAGAGTTAATCTGTTACTTATTGTAGACTTGACTGACTGTATTGCTCTTTTTTTCTCTTCAGCTTATGACAAAACTAATGCTGAGAGTTGTGAATACTGGAACTCTTCTGGCAGTCGTGATAGGATTTAGTACAGTAAACAACATTGTACTTATTGTTACCATCCTCACAATTAGGTTTTACTAGTTAAAGTGTCACAGTGTGATGTGGTAGATAGTTAAATGTTAAGTTGTGAGCATGGTAATAATAACAACCGTACTGTTAACTACTCACATGGAGATGCATAACATAAAATTGATTAAACAGCACTGGTTTTGCAACATTTTGATTATATTGTATCAAGAGATGTTTTTTGAGTGGAAATGAGGAGCCTTATTAAGAGTTGTTGTTGTTGTTGTTACAACTGACCACCGAATTCTGTGTTTCTGCAGTTCATACTCTGTGAATGAAGTTCAGTGATGTCAGAATTGTTTCACTCATCAGTCTTGCTTACACATGTTTATGTTAAGTAAATTCTACTTTATATGAAAGTGCAGTATGCATTTTGAAAGAATGCAGTATGCGTTGTGAACGTATGATGCTAAATGAAGAAGAATCGTCAGCATTGCTTTTCTTCTGTACTGTCATTTCATGAAGAGAAATTCCACCAGCTTGAAACATTAATTACAAACTTTCCAGGAGTTTGCATACGTGTCATTATCCAGGTTTCTAACCCCTCCTGATATTTCTGCCCCATAGCACACACACTTTTTGGCTTCATTAGAAACTTCGAGATTATATGGATACTCAATTACCAAGTGTCCTCGTAACGAGCAAGATAATATGTATTAAATATCTGCAATTGAACATTGAAGATTCGCCCAGTGTTCATAAGGAAAAGGTAATAACCCACTTTTATTGTTGATAGTTTTTATTTTATTGTTATAAATTGGTTGCGGTGGGAGCAGTATGGAAATGTAGCACAGCTTTATTTATAAAATTATCAAGAAGTATGAGGTGTTAAGCTGGAAAAGTAGTTGAAGCTGGGAACTAAATTCTGTGTTTACAATGGGAATAATTTTGTTATTTTTCAGAGTAGTAGTATTCAACTGTTGACCAGTGGCACCTGTGTCAAGAGTAGCTTTCTGGCTGTGTTCATGCTTTTTGATAATTATGCATCTGAGTTTTTAAATTGTGTCAGTGAGTACTGTATGTAGCTTTTTTGTTAGCATTGTTGAGAAGACAGGATTAGAAAATTACTATTACCATTAAAAATGCTAGCCATTATCTTGGACAGATTAAAAGTTAGTTGTGGTGGTGTGTTGTAGATAATGGAGAAAAATTGCATGATAACTCTTCATCCATATAGTACATGATTATTACCCTGCAGGCATTTTTGAGGTTATGGTAATTTTTGTTCCAAGTGAATGCATTCTGTCAATGTAGTACAAGGTTATTATTTTTAATTCAATAAAAGCCTTTTCCTTGGATGTGACATGTAGTTAATTTATTTTATAATTTTAGATTTTGGTGCTTTTCTTTTTGTATCCTGTAAACCCTATGTCCTACTATTTATGAAGAATGTATGAATGGTTTTGCCTTGATTTTGTTTAAATTTTTTCTTAATTTGACATATTAATTGTGCAGTTTTGCATGTACATTAGAATATATGTGTGTTTATTGATGATGAACAAATTTTGTGCGAGGGAATTGCAAGTGTATTGCTGCTGCTGACACCAGTGTATGTGCATGGTGTTACTGTGTGCTTCCTTGTATTCAGTTTCATTCCATGTACCCATGTTGCTGCCAAACTTTTATGTGTATTTAGCCTGACTGACAGTGATATACGTAGGTTGTGCAGTTTGTGAATTGCACAACCTTTTGCACCAGGTTGTGAGGGCAGGGGAGGGCCATATTCTGTTGGATTTCCATTTTATAATTAATTACATTGAGCTGTTGATTTTAGTAATTTATTAGTTGTGACTGGCAGATACAGTTACCAGTGCCACATTTAGATCAGAAAGTTGTGCAAGTTTACATACATTGAAGTGGAGAATGTAGTTTTGTCTGTTCATGCAGTGGCAGTATGGTAGCTCTGCATATGAAACTCTAGAAACATTCGTGGTTTTGGAAACATAGTTATTTCAGTGGGGGGAGTATGTGTGTTGCAGCTTAAGGTGGACTGCTGAAGATGACAAGAGTTCTGTGACATACATTTTGTTGGAAATATTGTGTAGTAATTGATGTGTAATGAATATTTTTGAATCTATGCTTCCAACTCCATGGATAAATAGCTTGTTAATGCAAGTTGTTCTGCATTGGATGTGCATGCTTTTGCATTGCTTGTTTCCAGATCCTATAATTTTGCCGAAGTCAGAGGTGCGTGAAGATGGGCAAGGCGAGGGTGAAGGAGGTGGTGGAGGAAATGGAGGGGGGGAAAGGTTAAACTCTCCAGGTGGGGAACAACAGCAGTCATCTTTACCTCCCACATCAGCTTCTGCCCCTCCACCTTCTCGTCCTCCCATCAAACGTCGTGCTCGCCGCCGTGCAACATCAGCCAGCCAGGACCCAGCAGAACAGTTAACTGAAATGAGTGTTCGGGGTTTGAACCTTTTTCGCTATGCCTCCATTTCAGAGGGAGTGTACCAGTGTACTGAATGCGCCAAATCAGATGTCCAGAAAACATTCAAAAATAAATATAGCTTCCAGCGACATGCGTTCCTCTATCATGAGGGTCACCAGAGGAAGGTCTTTCCATGCCCTGTTTGTGCTAAAGAATTCTCAAGGCCTGACAAAATGAAGAACCACATGAAAACTGTTCATGACTGTTTCATGCCAAAAGATTGTGTGTTTCCACTGGGTTTCTTCTTGCCCCACTAACAAAGAAAGAACTTGGATATACATGACAGTCATATAAGGGCTGAAATATACAGAGGAATGAAGACAGATAGAAAAATTCCTTTAGAATCCCTTTCCTGGTGTTTGATATACATATGTATATATGTGGTGTGTGTGTGTGTGAATACACACACACACACACACACACACACACACACACATATATGTATGTCTGTCTTAACAACTGAAATTGCATACACAATTTAGAACTACTGCACCAAATTTAGAATTCACACAAGTGTTCATATATTATCTGCAGTTTTCAAGATTTTTATGAATTTTCTTGTATGCCAGACATAGCACTTAATATTTGCTCAGAAAAGCAGATTTGCTGATAAGTAATATTCTCTTTTTTGTATGAAGTTTGTATGCCACAGAGGCAATAATTGAAGGTAATGTTGGTACCTTGTTAATGGGTGGCTCACAAATGTTCCATGTTGCAAGAAGAGGTAAAATAACCTTTTTTGTGTGATGAAACATCTTCAGGAAATATTGAATAGAGTTTGTTTTTTAAATGAATATAGCAGTTATATCTCCTTTTTTAACTGGAGCAGTTCATATAAGTTGTTTACTTGGACACATCTGTGTCTTAGTTTTGATTGGTCCCTTCAAAGTCTAAAGTTTTGTGTGTTGTGTGTGTAACTCTGTGATCGGGAAAAATAGCAAAAACTCAGACTTCTTGTAACAGCTGAAGAATTCCTAATAATTTTTGGCCGATCTCTTTCTTCCTAGGATGTGCAGTAGGTAGTTAGCAGGAGTGAAATGGAAGCAGATCTATTACATACCAAGCTATGTGTATGCAATTTGGTTTTTCTGTTGTCTTTCTGGTGCTTTTTGCCTTACCACTGCCTAAATGATGAAGTTTTTCAGTGACTGGAACCAGATTTTAAAGTAATTGTCATATTTATATGGAATATAAATAACACTAAAAGTCTGTTACTGTGTTGTGTAACATTGTTACTGCTATAGTAAGGTACGCTCCTTCATAGTTCTTTTTATTGTGGAACTTTCCAGGTAAAAACACATTTCCTGTCATTGAAAAAAGGAATTTTTGAATTATTATTATTATTATTATTCTAGATATGGATATTTGAATTGTTGATTGACTGGTTGTTTGTTGAGAATGGAATGCTGTTGACTCTAGTTTAGGTAGGAAACAGAGACTTTTCTTCAGAGCTCTTGCACCCATAACAGGCTGGTTTCTTGTCACTGGAGTTGCTTGTTTTTCCTACATTTTCTTCTATTTCTGTCATTTTAACATAGAACAAGGGTTTAAATTATCAACAGATGAGTTTAATGAATTGTATGTTTTAAACATGAATTTGCATAGAATTGGTAATGGTTTGGATTGTCTATTTGAATATTTTGATTAACATGGGAGCATAGGCTTCTAACATAATTGGGTTACAGTTTTGACACTCATTGTTAACCCCATAATCATGGCTAAAGGGTTTGTGTCTGTGCCTTGGATGTAACTGTGTTACATTTCAGTGATTGTTTTACATATATATGTATAAGTGATCAGACATGTTTCTTAGTTAGCAGTACAATTTTGGAGAAAGTGCAAATAATGTAAATGCAAAGGCATAGTAGGGATTTGTTACAATTGGTGTTATAGCACTCACATTTTAATGAGTTATGGGGTTAAAAGTTTAGTCATCTTTTAGCAGACGTGTAATTGGCTATTACATTTGAATCTTACATTATTGGCCGCCCCCCACATACAAATCCACATAACAGTGTAATTCTAAGATTCTGCCATAATGTTAAAAATAATTACATTTTACATGTGCAAAAAAAAAGGTGGTGATAACTGTAATGGCAAGGTGGTAAATTGAATGTGATTGAATCATTGCCAGTAGAAATTTTTAATTCAGAAACTATAGGTTTATTAATATTAGTAAAAATCTTAATCTTTTTATATATTAATTAATATCTCTATATATTTAAGCATATCCTTTTAAAGGTGTCCTGTCATAAAAAGAAAAGTACTGCAAAGCAGATAAAGGGAAGAAATGGTTTTGGAATGTTACGTACAAGTGTAGTAAAACTAACATTATACATTTTAATCACTTCTAATGTATTGTTTGCAGAACAAAGTGGCTCAGCAGGTTTCTGGTGATTAATTTATGTTACTATAGCTAGAAAACTTCGCTTTGTTATAATAGATTCAGGTGGAAATTCTGTTGTGTTTTGGCATCTTTGCTGTGGCATGATCCTTGTAATACCAACCCTTACATATGGGATGGTATGGACACACAGGACTGATTGATTGATTGACTGGATGACTGAAAGTTAATGTTGGTCTTTTTCTGTTTATTTTATTTTTGCATCATTTATCAGTGAGTGATATTGCTGGTGTTTCAGAGTAAGCTGCCTCCATTGTCAGGGACTGGGCATTAGCTCCCTTCTCTCCCATCCATGGGATGAGAACTTCATTTAGCCAGAACACTTGTTTTCCTCTTTTGATTTTGATTCTGAAGATGGAGGCAGCTCATTCCTTTGAAACATTGGCAACATAGCTCAGTGCTGTATGGTGTGAAACCCAAAACATAGTATTGGCATTAACGGGGAATCACTGTCGAAGTTTAAAATCATTTAATAGAAGATTTCTTTTGTATTGAATAGTTGGGTGTCAGTACGGCAAGTGGAAGTCCAGCCAGCATATACAGTTATGGTGATGGGTACATTCTGCAACGTAATTGTGTGGTTTGTATGTTAATGCATCTCCATATGTACAATGTACACTTGGTATTCTTGCTAAGGGAAAAAAGTGAAGGATATAACTATTTTTAGACACAGAATCAAATCTGTTAAGAGTCACTTTATTAGTTCTGTTAACTCAATCTTATCCTAGTCATCATTTTGTAATGGTTAAAACATTCCCTTGGAAGTGAGAAAATATTACAGTGAAGAAATTATAAACAACAGGATATCTTGTTGACAGAATTACTCCATAGTTAAACTGTGTATGAGTTTTAATCTTAACATAGAGCTTGCTAAAAAAAATTCTGTGTGTGCTTTGAAGTGCAGGCCATTGGGATCACCAACATTGGATATAATGGTTTAACACCATCTTAACCAAAGTAATGCTTGTCTTTCAGTTGTTTTGACAGGTTATGCTTGACAGTTAATAGTACGTTTGAACAAAGTTCATAATTTTAAAAATACAACCCTCTTGTATTTTATGTCAAAACTATGACATGAATCTTAGGATGTCTGCGATATTGACATTTAGAGAATTGATGATGGTATTTTATGTACAATAGTTGAAAGTGTCTTAAACACCATAACTTACACACAAATGCTATTGTTTAGGGGTGGAAGGATATATACCTAGTTATATAATTTTTGTTTTACAGAATATCTTATTCTCATGATATTTAAAATGTCATGATATTTCTGCAATTTAAAATGTTTAAAACATTTAATAATGAACAATAATCGCTAGTATTGGCTAGGGAAAAAGGAACAGTTCAAAGGATTGAACAAGTTAATTGGGTACATCTTAAAAGTGATACTTTTTTTGGTTGTCAAAAAGGCCAGTGATATCAGTCATCTTTTTCCCAGTTTTAATATTTAGTTGATTCCATTTTATACATTTAAATGAAGTTAAGGTTTTACCCTAACTTAGGATAACAAAATGTGCAATCACCATTCTTTAATCTATCTAGTGTTCATAGATAATTTTATTACTAACATATTTTTAAGATATGTATATTGTTTATTGTAAAAATACATGTGTAGGATACTGATTAATATTTGGGGATTCTGGAGTATATTTAAAAGAGATTTTCAAGTTATTTTGTTTTTCCTTAATGTGTGTGATTTCATATTAGGTTCAAATTTGTGACGGTTATAGTTCTTAATATTAAGTTTCAAAACTTGTGTTACATTTGTACATTATGAATGTACCTTGGATGATTTTGTAGTTATAGTAGCCTAGCTTGGAAAAAAAAAAAAAGGTTGATTTTTTTTTTTTAAAGAAAATAGCTTGTGTTACCAAGGAAATGCACCCTTCCATTAATTTTGAGATTATGGAATGAAAGACAGATACAGACACGTGAATGCAATTGAATTGGAGTTGGGCCCATGTAAATCATCTATATAATACAACATTTGTCATTCATTTAGGTTGGTATCATGTTGTAGTAGTGCTTAAGAGATTGTGTCAAAATAGGGATGCTTTTCACAGCTGTATTTTGCCTGCAGTTCCTTTTCCCATGGTGGTGCAGGCAAAAGTTCATGGTTGGAGTTACAGTGCCTGATTGCTTGAGCATTTCAGATGTTTTCATGTTTCATAAACTTGTTTTGTCTGTATATGCATTCAGCATATTCAGATCTAGCTGAAGAATCATCATACAACTGCTGTTTTGCCAAAGACAAGTTTTAGGAATTACAATTTCAAGTGCTCCTTGAAATATTGATAATCTTTCAGGTTTTTACACCACGTAGTGGACTTCATGTGTTTGTATGTTTCAGAGGAGCATGCTGTGTGATGGATCATTCCTGTAGGCTTTTCCTAATGTTAAATTATAAGTATTTGAGCCCTCAGTGCCACCAGGTGGGAGCGACCAAATGGCAGAGATGTTTCTTCAGTATGTATTTGTTAAGCCTTATACTGAACACTATTTCTCGCCCATTGTGTCTTAAACTTCAGCAGCATGGTGAAGTCACATTCGTTGCTAAGTGTTTCTTTGTCCACATGTAGATCCTAAAGGATTAGTTTACCAAGGTAGCAGTTTAAATATACCGTTGCTACGGTCACTGAAGCATCTTGATTACATTTTAATTTTTCTAATTATCTCAATGGCATAAGGTTTGTCACAAAAAATACTGACCAACATACATTATTGAATTTGTAAGATGAGCTGAAGTTTTTGTAAGGTTTTGCATACTTAGACGTGGAGCATTTTGCTGTTGGTTGTACTTTTGTGTGGTTCGCTTCAAGTTTTCTGTTGAGCTTTTTGCCCCAGGTTCTCTTTTGGGTTGTTTTCCACTACTCCCCCCTCCCCCACTTTTTTCCCCCACAAGTTCTCTTTTGGGCTCCTTGTTGCCATGTTTTAGGGTTGCATATTGCTTTTAGCGTCTTGTGGCTTGTGACTAGTTAATCATTATAACTTAATTGTTCCAGCCAGAAGCTATTGTATAATCAAGTGTCATACTCAAAGTCTAGCAATTTCCTGTGTTATCATAATATCCTTTACTTAGTGACTCATATACATCCTTTGTTTTACTTAATAAATAAGTATCTTTGTAACCAACGTGTGTTAGTTACTGCCTTCAGAGTTTAGCAGATGGTCTTGCTGTATCCAAAGAACCCAGCGCAACAAGTGACACTGAGATTAATACACCAATTGTGCAGGATCCCAAGGCACATGATTATAATGGGGAACACAGTGGAATCCAGCAGAGGAGCACGCCTTGAATTCCTGTTGTGCGTGTGGGTCAGAGTAAAAGGTCTCTTGCATTTGCTTCCATCTTCAGGGTGACAGTTCATATGGATGCTGAAGTGGTCAGCCACCAACCACCACAAAAGTGAGCTAAGGGCAGTATGCAAGTTGATGTCCCTTGGTCCATTTATCCATTCCTGCAAGAGTGCATTGTTGCTTGCTCTAAAGTGTTTGGGTGGAGGAAAATGTGTTGGTTATGCAGGATGGTTTGGGGGGAGTCATAGCTGTGGAAGGGGGAGGAGTGCATAGTGCTTGTCCTCACCCAGTGTCAGAATTTCAAAGTGACCCTTTTTAGGGTCCCAACCAGTGGGAAATGTGAAAATACTGTAACCTTTTGGATGTGGCCAGTGATACACTTTATTCACTTGGGATTTGCTTTTGGAGGTCAAGACTGTTCTGTTCTTCAAGAATCCCTGCTGCCATCTTTCTTTCAGAGATTGGATGTGGGGCTACCATGGTCTGCTTAGGGCAAATCTGTCCACCCTGTTCATGTTGGGATACACATTATTTTCTGTTGCTTCGTTTGTGAGGTGGTCTAGTGGCCCGGATTTTTTTATGGGGTGTTGGTGGTGTTGGTCACGGTCTGCTGGCCAAGGTCCGTGATGTTACCTTTCATAACTTGTCTGGCTGGTGCAGTTGGATATGGTAATGATATTCATTTATCCTGATTGCAGTGTAGTGACTTGTTTCTCCAGTATTCATTTTGCTACATATGTAGAGGTTGCTGTGTATGTAGCTTTTGATCCATTCTTCAAGAAAGAAGGCTGCAGGCATTCTCCAAGAATGAAATAGTCTTTCCCTGCTGTAGCAGCACTGCCGTATTGAAGTACTGACATCCACATGAATAAACTGTATCACTGGCTACTGTTTACTTCACTGAAGTCACAGTTTTGACATTTCCCACTGGTTGAGGCCCTGAAAAGTTTCTATTTTGGAAATTTCAATTCTTGTTGGTTCAGGGCAAGTTCTATGCCCTCTTCCCCCTTGCACAACTGTGTTTGGGTAAATTTTCTATAAATCTTCTTGTATAGCCCACACATTTCCTCCACCCTAACACTTTGGCATACGCTTGGAACATTCATTGACTCTTTAAGGTGGAGGCAGTACTTTCCTCTGAAACATCAGAACAAACCAAATTCACTGTGTGGTGTAAAAACCCAAGAGACAACCATCATGAAAACCTGTGAACTTATGTGATTTGCTGTTGCTCAAATTGTTCTGTATTAATCTTGTACTATGACAGCATCTTCTGGCTGAAACATACACTGCAGACATCTCCATGTGTATGGATGTATGTTAAACCCTGCTGTGCATTAAAAAAAAGTTTTGTCATCAATTGTTGCACAGATTCAAGATTTGTTATGATGGGCCTGAATGTGTTGAAAATACCAGTACATGGTCTATGCTAATTGTGTAATGTTTTATTATTCATTGACAGTGCCTATGGAATGCATATCTTTTGGTATAGAGGTGTACAGGAATGTTGGATTGCTTTGGAGTCAAACAGGATGAACAAAAGTACAAGTGTGTGTGCTTGTGTGCCTTCATTACATTAAGCCTATGTGTGTGATAACATTTACAATAAAAGTTTTGTGTATGGATGGGCAGTTGGATATGTTTATAATATGAATACATCACTGAGAGTCTGAAGTCAGTTGGAAAGGTTTTTGTATGCATTTTTTATAATTTTACTCATAATTATGGAGTTCTCTGCCAAATTTCATTTTGACTTGACTGATTTGTTTAAAGTATGTTGTCAAAAATGTTGGAATTCATGTTGTAGAAATTTTTTGACTGCGTTGAATTTTGGGTAAAAATTAGTTCAGTGTATTATGCAACAAAATTGAATTCACCTCATTTCCAGTATAAATTCAAAAGAAAATGCTTGAAGTTCTAAACAGATCATGGTGGACAGACAAACATGCATGACTCCGTTTCCTGTTCCGTGAGTGCATAGATTGTATTATAATGTGACATAGTGTTGTCTTCATATTCAGAGTGCCTCAGAAATATTGTAATGTTGACAGTCATTTTCTGTTCGTAACTTCAAGAACCAAGATGGTAAGAACTGTCACTGTTGTACTGTTTTTACGGGTGTTACTGAGGGATACTGTCAATTACAGAGATTATGTAGCATTGGTGATGGATGAATAAGCATGGATCATTGGTGGAATCTTACTGACCAACAGGGGAAAACTGAAGTATTTGGAGTAAAATGTATCCCAGTGCCACTTTGTCCACCCCAGATCCAACATGGTATTGTCTTGAAGTGAACCTGAATTTCAGTGGTTACAGGTGGGCACCTGACTGCTGGAGCCATGCCTGTGCTGTCATATTAATTATAAAAGCAGTAGGAATGAGCATAAATAATTTACTTAATAGCGTTGGTTTGTGCAAGTTTCAGTGCCTGGAAATAATCTGTGTCCATATTTGCCTTATTGTATTGGGATTAAATTAACTTGGTTTGTTGCATGTGTGATAAATATTACACAGAATTGCTAAAATCCAAAGACCTGGATACTGTGAGTGCACATACGTGATGTGTGTGATATTGGTGTTCAGATAATGTGTGTAAGTTAACACTTGCATAGCTTCAATAAAATTGGCTGTTGGACCTGATACAGTCATATGATGTTTTGATATTGTTGTTGGTTAAGTCTAATAGTGTGCATTATTTTGTATGTTATATTGCAGTTATAAATCTGTCACTTCACAAGTGATATCATGAGAACATTTAACTTCTCTCTTTGAATGGCTGGGAGGTAGATCATGATTACAGAATGAAGTTTAAGTGTAGATTAATAATGGAACTGCATGTTTCTAAATAAAAAAAAGCTTCTTGACACATTCTCTTAAGTTATCCTTTAGACATTATGAAAAATGATTGTAATTTTAAATTGACAGTTTGCAAATGTATTTTCAGGTTGATATTGTCTGTGTTTTGTATATCACCAATGTCCAAAATTGTTTTTTAATTGATTTCATGTGTTAAATATTGTAAATGTAGTAATGCCTTGTAATCTGCTCATTTGTGGGCAAGAAGACTATGTTTAGTCTGTCTTGTCAGATGTTATAACAAAACTGTACCTGGGTAGAGGCTATTTACTGGATGTGTGAAGAATATGTTACTATTTTGTAACAAAAATTTGAACTGTTGGACCTGTTGGGAATATTCATAGTTTCTGCCTATCCTGTGTTGAATGATGAAGATTTATAATGAAGGTTAATGAAAGAAAACTGTAAACTGTTAATTGTTTTTCTTAAGCTGTTAATGTTACTGCAAAGACTACCAGTTGACTTATTGCTTGGTGAAATTAGCCCTTTGGTGTTCATTGTCAGGTATACTTATTACACAGTGTGATGCTCAAAACGCCGAATGTCAGGTTGAGGTGATGGCATTTAATGGTCTGTCTTTTCCGCAGATTTCATTTAAATTTTTGTCTTCTGCAGCTCCCACCAGGCATTTAATTCAGGTGCTAAGGGGTTACTTTGATGTTTTTATCAGTCTGCAATACAAAAACAAGAGAATGTTTTTTACAAAAGTGAAATTCAAATTCTGTAATGTGTTGGCTTTCTTTCAGCTTAGAACAAAAGTTTGTTTGCTTGTGATTTTATTAGTGTAGCATGAGTGTGTGTAAGTGTTCGAAAATTGTGGATTTCGGCATGTTATGTTGTGAAGCTACTGTATTTGTGTCAGATCAATCATGATGTAGGTAATTTCAAAAGTAATGCCTACTTTACTTGTATTATGAAAGTACCAGTTTGTGTAACAGAATATACTGACAGTTCTTCAGTTTGATTGCTTTTCTTCATGATGTCTGGCCAAGCAGTTTGTAAGTATTGCACATCTGTGGGCACTTCCTGTTTTTGATACATGAGATGGCTTATCTCACTTTATCAGTCTGCACTGGTTCTGAAGCATCTTCTGTGTATTAGTTCCTTCACCTTTGCTAATTGAAGTCTGTTGGACTCTGTCAGTTCTCTATGGGGCTGGGGAAGCTGATCCTGTCATGCTTTCCCAATATCAACTCCTGCATGTGGCCTTGTACCCACATGCAGAATGAAAAAATGTTGGCTGGAAGCATATTGGGGTGAAAACGAGGCTGTTGATATGTTTTATGCAAGAGCAGTTTCCTTGCTGGATATGCAATGTCTTTTTCTGGATGAATGTTGACAGGAACCACAGTTTTGTCATTTATTGCTGTTGTCTGCCCCCGTGGGTATTTTGCACTGCTTGTCTGCCCCAAAAGTGTGGTGCCTAATGTATCATTCTCTGCCCCATTGTGTCATCTCCAAAGATTTCTTGCAGTCCTTGTGAATGTCAGCTGGGCTATTGCTATGTGGAATATGAGTTTAGATGTATGAGTGCTGATAAGTAGGAAAGGAATCCAACTGGAGACATTCTAATCCTCCATTTTGGCACCTAATTTCATGGCAACAATACAGTGAAAGAGAAACATACCATTGCTTCTGATTGGAAGTTGGCCTCTCATGTCAGAGGGAGATTAGAAATACTGAATTATTCTCTCTCCTACACATGAGTAGTTTGCATATGTTTGATATTACTTTTAGGTGCAAGATTGGTGAACACCTCCATCATATGCTGTGGCAGTGTCAGTACATATCTACCTGACCTCATAGTGTCATATGTCCTAGAAGAGAGTCCTATTCATAATTACTTCTGTGAAAACCTTTTGTATCATTCTGTGAAGGATTCCAGCTCTGCTTCCTGACAGTGAGCTATTGATCACATGAACAAATTTGTTTCAACAGCACTGAAATTGTAACAGTTTAGTGGACTGTTACTGATACATTTCAGAAACAAATGTCTTCAATTAATTTTATTTCCATTCCATTTCTTGAGTGACACTGTATCTTCATGTGCATTGAATTGAAGAATTTTGTACAAAGTTTTGTTTCTCTGCACTTGTGTATGTCAGTTCTTTTTATATCATGAGCTTCTTAGTTTTGAGCTACATGTTATGTAACTTGTATGTTGGGCTAATGAAACATTCCTGGTAACTGCTGGTATGGCACCTCAATACCATATTACATTGAAATCTTTGATTAATCTTTATTATACTACTTTGGAATCTGTCTGATTATTTTGGGAGACGAAATGTGAATGGCTGGATAGATACGACCTGCCTGTTATGTATGCATTCATGCAATCAGTTTAAACACATTGGTATCATATTTCTTCCCATCACTTTTGTCCTTCCCTTAGATGTAAACAGCTACCAGATGACCTTCAGGAAAAGAGGATACTGGGAATTGAGAGGAAGTGCTAGATTGCTGTCTGTGGAAAACTTGGTGGGGGGGGGGGGGGGGGGTTTTGGTCCTGTTTTAAAAAAAAAAAAAAGAGGAATATTTTTTTTTGTATTAAAAAATATTTTTTT
>Ga0123354_10001091_pt1 | contig 31375 bp, 13 predicted proteins | sample TergutLab28metaG_2_FD_97872 | JGI IMG/M metagenome (GOLD analysis project Ga0123354, IMG submission 97872) | Labiotermes labralis P4 segment gut microbial communities from Petit-Saut dam, French Guiana - Lab288 P4 | ecosystem: Host-associated > Arthropoda: Insects > Digestive system > Gut ... | reverse complement strand
TTTGCGGATAGAGGGGTGTCACGTGGTCAGCGCAACGGGTCCCCACAGCCGTTAATCTCTGTTTTCTAGACCTGGAGCCGCTACTTTTTCCATTCAAGTAGCTCCTCAATTGACCTCACGAGGTTCACGAGGCTTTAAGTGCGCATAATATAAATAAATATAAAACGGTACATAAAAGTATAACTTTGGGGTGAAACGTCCCTTTGGGTTGAGTGAATAGGCAGATACAAAAACAGATCTTCAACCAAAACTGTTTTTAGTTAATACCTCTTCGATATCTAAAGTGTAATACATATTTCGGCTTTTTTCATTAGGCCATCTTCAGGCACAACTATCAATATGTACATTCTTATGCACTTATACGTTTTTACTTTTAATATTAGTATCTGATGATGGCTTTATGAAAAAAGACAAAACATGTAGCACGTTTTACATAGCAGAAGTTGTTTTCTAAAATAGTTGTGATTGATGATATATTTTTTCTGCCTAGTGCGTAACAATAAGCGTAAAATTGTCCACTGTCTCATGCCATGAAAGCATACAGGAGGAGCGGAAGTAAGCTTGACGTGTCGTTTAGTAAGTGGAGATGAGAGACGCGAAACCCCTCGTGCCGATTTACTGCCGCATAACGGGCTGCCTGGGATCTGAGCCAGTGGCGGCGTAGAACAGAATATTAAATCCTACAGTCCAAACCGTATCCTGTCACTGTATTGACATATCGTGAATATTAGGCAACGTTGCCACGACTGCTGTAACTGACAAACATTTGTTACTCGTGGATGTTTGCTATGTCGTGCGGACGGTGCATTTTTAAAAATATCGGTCCCTTATCAGTTTCCAACAGCCTGTCGGTAAATGTGGCACAAGTCAGAGTAGTCAGTGACTAGCGTAAAAGCCTACATGTCTCTTGCGGTCAAAATTGTGGTAGGTGCGGGTGGTAAGCCGTTATGGTTATTTGTCAAAGGCACCAATTTTGGAAAGTATGACAATTATTGACTTCGATCCCTTTACCACGCACAATTATTGGCCAATTTTTTTAAAAAGCAACTCTCCTTATAGAGACTAGGTCATGGTTTCTGGTGTTTTCGAAAAGGAGACTTTGAAAAACACACTAGCTCTTTTTTCCCAAATTTCTTTCTGTCAGCTTGTAATGATTTGGGACTACCGCTCTTTTAAACGTAAAATTTGATTTAAAAAATGTAATAAAATATATCGACGATTCCAATTTTGGTTAAAACTGGACCATAATACGACATTTTATATGAAGTGTTACACACATTTATAACACAAATTCGAAAGTAACTCAACAATGATTTATAAATATGGAAAATGTCCAACATCAGCATTACATCGACAGATGAACACATTGATACCAAACATATGTTTTACTTAAGTACTGCATATTTGAGGCTAAGTGAAGAACATTGAAAGCAGGCGCCGAAATTCTTGCGCTGTTCCTCCTACCTCGCAATTTTTATAGTTATTAGCTTCAAGTTTTTTACTCACTAAAATTCTTTGATTATAGATTAAAGGCTTCCTCTGAATAAATCAACCACAATGATTATTTCATATTCTGTTTACTCAGTGACACACACTCGGTTTAGAACATATTATATCGTTGTTTGTAACAGTAAAATATAAGCTGATTTCCGATTTTTGTAATATATTTTACATATTTACTTTTTTTTGAGTTTGTATCCCGTTCTTTTCTGTTTTGGGAAATGAATGACAGAATCTTGATACTTAATGTCGCACAGAGCTCAGTTAAGCTCAGAGGAAAATGACCCACAAAAAAATAACAGTTTACTGTGTTTATTCGTATTTTGTACTCATCAGTATGTCGCTAGGCTTAGATTAGCGCAACCTTTATAATGGAGCTTAAAGTGGGAACTTAGATGTTTGGGTTTAGATACTGAGAAGTAAGAGAAAACATGAGAAGTTCCGATGAGAAGGTTAAAGAGAATGCTATGGAAGCGATGTGCTCTCGCATGGAAAATGCTAAGCGAATAACAAAATAGGGTCCAAAATTTTGAATTTGAGAAGCCGCCTGAAGTTTATTTTACCCGTTTACTTATGGTTTATTTATCAACAATCGCGGCAACGTCTCAGATGGCTGCATTTTATTATACTTGTGTGCATTTTGTTGGTACGACTACTATACATTGCCAAATGTTTATTGGATAATTAATTGTGTAGGATGTGAATGGGAGCAATTATGTTCTAGGCTGAAGTACTGTGTGGGCATTGCGTGACAGGGTGAAATAAATTGATGATAGCTTCTTGAGCTGAGGAGATTTAAATGCTAGACCCTCCAAAACACGAAGCATGTGGGCTATCCCCTGAATCGCGACTTTATTTTGTGGGTAATATTAAATTGATTTTTTAAAGAAAATATTGGGTGTGATAGTCTGTATTCGATTGGACTGGCTACAAGCAGGCTGAAGCTACGGGGTGCTAGTAACTTCGGATTCTTTAAAACGAAGGAACATTTCTTTACCAGTTGAGAAACTACCAACATGTTTAGGAACGTCTGGCACATTTCGGTTGGAGCACGTACAACGAAGTTGAATGCGACAGTGTGCTGAAAGAAAAACATTGAAATCATTTTGTTGCAGTTTTATGTTCCTTTTTAGAACATGTATTCGCAGGACAAAATAAGGGAGACGCTGTACATCTTGAAGACGTTGATCCTAGGTCCCCATTGCGTACTTTGTCAATATTTTGCCAAGCGAGTGATAAAACACACAAGGTAGTATGCCCCTCTGCTGCGGTATGGGACAGCTTTTGGATGGCAGAGTGCTTGGTCAACATCAGTTAGGCGATGGCTGTTGGAACTTCCTCAAACTGTGAACAAGTGCTCGTCTGTTAGTTTCTCCACGCTGATACATATACTGCCACTTCAAGGAATTATTACTTGAGTCTGTGCCGGTATTTGTAAAAGGGTAGGGGTTACTGAAGTCCAAGAATTCTACTGTAAATATTACTTGCTGTGTATTTTAACTGTCACACTTTTAGTTTTACGCTAATCAAGTAACAATTTTAAATAATAAATAGTTTAAATATTATATTCTATTGGCTGTCTTGTTGTAGACAGCCATAGTAACTCGGTCTACCTATCAATAGTATTTCATTCTAAGAAACAAGTCAAATTTGTAGTCTTATTACATCTGTATTTACTTATCCTCTTACATTTACCTTCTAATATATTTACTCTTATAGAAAATCCGTAAATAAATAAATAAATATGTTTTCTCAACATATAATCAGTTCTCCTGGCTTCATATAATTTTTAAACGTAGTAAATGTTACTGCAGTAGTGGCTTGGTACACACTGTACATACCATTTATTAACGCCAAGCTGTATCTCTTCAGGAATCAATAGAACAAAAATTATTCTGTTCGGTAGTTAAATATGCGCTCAGAATTTTAAATATTTGACAATTCTCCGTCAGCTTCATTGTTCCAACTACGTCTGCAGTGCTTTCTAAAGACGAAAATAAACAGGACGAAGAGGTTCTTTCTTCTTTCTAGTCAAGTGCGGCTACAAGCAACTTTTTAACATTATCTATATATCCGTTCGTGGCTGCTTATCGAAACGACTTTGGCTTATGAGTTTCGCTAAATAATTAACTAAGCTCTTTGTACGAAGATCCTGAAAGCCTGTAGCATCTCAGAGAATCTGACAGGCAATTAAGCGTCAGTTTGAATAATACATGATTATAATAATTATGAATATGAACACAAAAATAAAGAACAATTGTTCCTAAAATCAATTTTTATAAGCTTGGATCCGCATAAAGTTCGGGCCAGCACATTTGGGTCTTCCTAATTTGAACTTACTATCTGATGAGGTAATCAGAATGTGGCTCGAGAAATCATATATATATATATATATACACACACACACACACACACACACACACATATGTAAACAGAGAATCCTTGTGATTTTTTCTTGCTTGTATTTACGACTATATAATTCTTGTTTTGTTTGTAATATATATATATATATATATATATATATATATATAGTATGTGTGTGTGTGTATACACACACACACACACACACACATACTATATTTTTTCAGCCACACTTCATCTTGTTGTGGCCAAGCCCGCAGCGGGATAATAAAATACTGCTACAGGGAAACAGTTCCCACAAATTGAACAGCAACAGATTGTCTGTTGACTCAATTCCTTCTTTGCCTTTCTTTATTTCTTTCGTTCTTCTTCAGTTCCTCGTTATTGTATTTTTATTTTGAGCTGAACTTTCATCTTTCTGCTTTGTCTTCCTGGCGACTGAGTCAGCATTTCAAAATAAAGACCTGATTGAGTTATTGTAGGTCGTCCGTTAATGAAATGACAAAATTTTGTTTGGCTCATTAGAAAGAGCGTGAAGAAATTGGCGTAATAATATTTATAGAGTTAGTTCTAAATAAAACGTTCGCGAAACTGTTCACCTTTTAACTTCGGTTGCCCCTGTTCACGGTCACCTCCGCAGAACGTAAAGAGTGAGAGCAGTGGTCATCTTTAAATTGGTTTCTTTTGGGATGTGATGACGTGTAGCTTGGTATTTATGCCGACTTTGAGCAGGCATATGAAGCCTTTATTTTCGGTGTGGAAGACGTAGCCTGAAGAAAGGAGCGGCACGTTCCTCCGAAATATTGGTGCATATCTGCCAGAAAACAATACGTCGCAACCAAGAGAGCAGCAATCCACGTATTTACCTGAAAATTTCACACTTTACATGTAGACCTTAGTGCTGAGTTCTTGCAATAAATTTTTGAAGTTACACTTTTTACGATGTGTATGTTTTCAGTTATTTTCTCCAATAAATACGTTTCATTGTCTAACCGTGCAATATATTGGGCGGAAAGTCAGCGGATTTTCAGAATGCAGGGCCCAGTTCGATCCTAGACCAGTTCATGCAGGCTTAGTGGCATACAAAGTGACAATGGTATGGGTATTTGCTGTCTATCTGCAGCGAATACGCCATGTTCAGTTCTATGCACCTGATCTACGGATTATATTCGAGGTAGTGACACAGTCGCTAAATAAACGACGAGGCAGTAAGGATTTTTATTTTCTGCGATATTGTCTTACAAGCAAGGGAGCAGTCGGTAGTAAAAATGGTCAATTTAATGTGTTTCTAGCTGTCCGGATATCCCTTTCTTTCTTTTTTTAGGCGTATAATTTTCCAATGGTCACATATGGACGGGTCTTTTCGTCTAATCAGCAGCAACGAAGCGCATAGAAAAGAGTTGCGCTGGCACAGATTCAAATTAATTTGGACACACACACACACACACACACACGTGAGCGTGTGCGCGCGTGCGCACAATGCGATGGACTTTCAACAAGTGTTTATCATTGCAGTGAGACAGTCAATTGGGAACTTTTCCAAAAAGAAAATGCCACTATGCCCTTATTATTTTATAGCCGTGTATGCCTTATTCTATGATTCAATTGCATCGAGGTCTGTAAAAACACTTGAGGGGGAAAGAAAATGTCTCCCCTATCATCATAAACTCTGTTTGTAATGGTTAAGCTGCCCTGTTGTTATTCGTGCATGCTATCGGTAGACTTTGTTGACATAATTTCGTCTTATTTTAGGGGAAATGTGTTTGGCGCCTTGGGGAGTTTAGACTAGTATGTAGTAAATGTATTGCCTACAGTCTTTGTATTTTAATTTGTTTTTCTTGGTACTACCTTCCGACTGTCTCCGAGAAATGTAAATGTATGCTCCTAATATTTGTACCGTAGAAATGAAGAATTCAATTAAGACACAGTTCAACCTGAATGGGACGAAGGAATGCGCGGTAATGGCGATCTTGAATTCTTATTTTTTAGTCAGCTCATACCCTACTTGGTGGTATGCATGCTGATAGGTTAATGAGTAAAGAAATGTTCTGACTGCCAGTAAGAATTGAAGTGGGGGACTTAAGTCAGCAGAACTTAAATATCACATGAGAAATGTAATCGGGTGCTGGGTGCTTCTTATTCTGGTATTTATTTTAAACGTTAAAGCCAGTTGGTAACAATGTGTATAACATGCTCGTAATATTAAGCAGCCCTGCTTTTTGTCACTCGGTATATTTATGTGTTACGTGTAACTCTTGTAGGCCGGGATAGCATACTTGGTATAGCGACTCGCTACGGGCTGGACATTCCGGTGATCGAATCCCCATGGGGTCCAGATTTTCCGCACCTGTCCAGGCCGGCCCTGAGGCCTAGCCAGCCCCCTATACATTGGGTACTAGGTCTTGCCCGGGGGTAAAGTGGTCGGGGCGTGATGTTGACCACCCACTCCCTTCTAGTGCCGAGGTTAAACAAAGAGTATAGATGTACTTCTACCTCCCTCTGAGCCTTAGTGGCCTGTTATTGGATGAAATTTACTTTTACGTATGACTCTTGCCATAAAGACCTCCTTCAACAAAACGGCACTAATCGTTTGGTATTTTTAACGGACATAGACTGTGCTCCTTGTAAGATACGAACTCAATTTTGTGTAGGCTGTAATTTACATGACAGACTTCAACAGGTGAAAGATTTATTACTTGTGACGAACCAGGAAGAAAACGTAGCTCACAGATGAAATTTTCAGGAAATGGATTTTAAAAATTTGACTGTAAATGAAACAACGAGTTCTTAAGATGTTATTTTGTTTACTTTAGTGATAAAGTAATTTAAAATCTAATAACAAAAAACCTGACTGTTTCAAACTTCTATAAAATAGAATTCAACTGTGTAGGTAGCTTTATATTCTGTGCGGTTTTCTTCATTTAGATGTAATGGTTTCTTGCCACATTGCATTGTCGAATACTCCACTGCCGTCATAAACTAAATGTTTTGTAGTAATTTTAATGTTCTCGATGTTATTAGTTGCAAACAGGCCTAAAATGTAGCATCATCAATGTAATGATGCAACTGAAATGTCAGTGCGGCGCATTGCTTACATCTGCCTCTTTGTGACTGCAGATTGCTAACAATTCGGTTTACAGCATAGGTGATATTTGTCTACGGAGGTGATCGCCATCTTTTTATTAAGTGTTGGACTTTTTCGCTCCTTTGCGAATTAAAATAGGCACTCAGTCCTTTCATATTTTCTTTTCTATTGCTCACAAGATTTTACTTGCACCGGTTTGATATGTGTGTATGTGACTATCCTTATGTTTGATCACTGTTGGAAGTTGCAGGCTAATCATAGGTGTAATTATACATCAGTTCATATCTTACTGCCAAGAATCTTTGTGCTCGCAACCCTAATCATTGTCTGGGGCCCTAACAAAGGACTTGGCATTCGCCATCGCGTAATGTGAAACATAATTACATATATTAGTCACAAGGAATTTGTGTTCTGTTTTGGAAATGAGTGGTTTTCTTTAAGTAGCAAATAAGAACATTTACCACGTGCTGATTTACGGTGCTTACGTGTTTGGAAATGAGGAAACTTTAATCACATGCGACGGAAGATTTGTCAAGCAATTAACAACAGAAAATTCTATTTATCGCCTACTATTATTGACGTTTAGTTCAGACCAATTAAAATAGCGCTGCTGATTGAAGGAGCATTATACATTGTGAAATGATGTGAAGTAATCTTCTTACTGCACGATCAAGTCTGATCAAACTATTTGTAGGTGACTTTAAAAATCTAAATTTAAAGAAATGGATGATGGGTCTGTTTTTGCTCTTTCTTTGCCCAGACTGTCGGCTTCGTTACGGTCTTTTGTTTTGTCTACGTGACTGTTATAAATTTATAGTACTTTCAAAATTTCAACCTTTATTGACTTTGAAATAATTCTTACGCACTTGGCACTGATCATTCTTTGGTTTGAAAAATGAAAAATTGTGTTCCTCTATAACATTATTTTTATGCGTTATGTAGATAACATTTTCTTGACCGCCATGCCATAATTAGCTTTACGCAAGCAGCCATTCTGGATATTTTTATTGTTTTAGAAGTATTTCCTTCTAGTATGCTGCGAGCAGTATATAATAGTATCTATCATTACGTTCTTTGTGACCTGTAATATTTCGAGACTTGTATCATTTCCTGTAACATGTTTTGTCCCTCACAAATACAGTTGCATGTCTCTTTTTCCTACCGACGTGCATTTGGAGCTAAAATATTGCTAATTAATATCGTTGTGAGAAATGAGATATGTCGTCACCTAATTTTAGTAAAGTTTTCCTGAAAAAATCACAAATTAGAATTTTGACGATGCTACCTTTACTACTATCATTCCGCTTTTTGCTTCTTTTGCATATTGGCTTTGATATTCTTGAGGATGAGTTTTTATGTCTGTTGAAGTCGATCAGCTGCAGTAAGCGACATAAAGGAGTGATTTTTCTTATGAAGCAAAAATCATTGATCATTAAGGGCAAGTTTCAGAGTTCAAGGTTTTTTTTATAATTTTTCATGATGTACTTTATTGTCTACTGTTTTGTAATCCTTCCTGCAACTTTTCCTTTTTATTGTTATATTTCCACTTTGTGGGTTCCCGTCATTTAGAACTGTTTTTGCGTTGTTTACAGTTCTCTAGTGCGCTATTTGTATGATTTTCTTGTCCTTGAGAAAAGAGAGTACTGGAGTATTCTTCTTTTGGTATTACTCATCCAACTGCCTTAGCAAAGCCACATTACAGCTTTGAATTACGCGGTAATCCATACCATAGACTTATTTCTGTGAAGTACCTGAACGAAACTTTGTGAGCCACAATATAGGTCTATGTCTCGGCAGTATTCGTCTGTATGCTTTTTATCTTTCGTCTTCACGCAATTTCTGTATGTTGTGCCAGATTAAAGCGCATGTGTGCACGCGCGCAAACACAGACACAAGCTTATTATACTTTAAATTCTGAGACCTTAGAAGAAAGTTTATATGCACAATACCGATTTTATTAATTTATTGGCTAATTGTTTGCGTGCAATATTGTCATTCTTGAGGAGTTCATTTCGCTGAGCTCTTCAGCAAGTTTCCCCTCTTCAATCTATTCCCTATCCTCATTTTGTGTTGCTTAAAATTTACCATTCCTTGTTTATATTCCTATCTCCGAAGTAATCTGTTCGTCTCTGAGACTCGTATATGTATACAATTCTCATCAGTACTATGAGCAACATACGCCCAACTACTTCGACTTCCTTGAGTCTGCGACTCAAAGTGTACGTGACGAAGGTTCGTATCTTACATATACTTTATGACGGTCAGTCGTGTCACACTCCCGCGTTGGAGTTCCAGAGACCGCCATCGAATGGCAGGTGACGTCACTACCTAAAGCATTGCCGGACACTAGTACTACGCTGTAACATACATAAGTACAAAGAAAGAAAGAAACATACATACATAGACATTCTTCAAGTTTCCACGGTAACTACGTAAATGAGGGTACCTGGCGTGCCTGGGTCGCCGGGTACCAGCAGACTAGTACTTTATAACTTTTTGAATCTCTTTATATGGCCGTGCGATATCTCGCGCGTCTAGTCTCTGACCTCTTACCGCGGAGGCCGGAGCATCGTCTAGGGCTAGTCCACGTGAGAATTGTGGTGGTAGATGAAGGGCCACTGGGACAGGTTTTCTTCTGAGTAGTTTTTTTGCTCCGACAGTGTAATTTCTCCATTTCCCATACTCAATCATCTATCGTCTGTCTTAGCAACTGACAACGTCGTAACTAACACATCCAAGAAAAGAATGTCTTTAGAGCGAAATTTTCCCCAGCCCCCTGCCATTTTAACGGTATCGTGTATGTGTATTTTCCTTTAGATCTTTTCCTCAAACACTATAATATGCAATACAATATGACTGCCTGAACGTCCAGTTAATTATCGTTGCTGTATTTCTTTTACTAAAAGCAGGTATATTCACTGTCTTATTCCCCCGTCGCTATAGCGTATCAGAAAACTGCTGGCTGTTTTAAATGTGCGACAAAAAACAAGAGCAAAATTCATTTAAAGTAATTTAAAGTATATTGATTGAGTGAGCGCTCATTGGGCTGTGGTCTGGCCACATGAGGAATCGTGTTTCAATTTCCGGAAGGGGAAGTAGATTTTCCATTTCTCCACAGTGTCCAGGGCACACTAAGACCAAAATTCAGTAAACACTGATGCTTAACCGGTGAAAGAACGTCCGGTCCGCGCATTCTACTACTCATATCAATTTATTGTCGACCTTAAGAATGCTTGGAACTACATAACCATTCCCGCTCTGCTTTAATAGCTAGTAGAGGAAGCATTTGACTTTATTTAATATAAAGTGTATTAGATACACGCAAGTACGGTTGATGATATTGGAAGTTTTGGGCGGAAAAGTTTTATTTCAACGTCTACTGCAATGCCGCTAATTTCTACGACGTGTATAATTGTCTTACCATTCAATAGTAGTCTAATATAGTTCTCATATACACCCCATTCAAGTGATAATTAGGTAGTAGCTAAGTCCGTGTAAGAAGGATAGCCCATTCAAATGCACAGCCCATTCAAGACTCTTCTGCAAACTGAAGACTTGCTCTACACACCCGAAGTTGGGACCACAGCAGTAATGCCTCTCGGGTTTCTTCCTGGATTGAGTCATGCCTCCTCCTCCCCAGTCCTCAAATTCTCTCCCTTTAACTCAGTTCTTCCTTAATGGCACTTTAATAATAAAGATGTAATGCTATTAAACTTCTGGAATTCAATCTGCTCGTATTGTATAATGAGATGGGTTTAATAATTCCAAGTTTAAACTTGTCCCACAATCACACACCTTGGTTTTGCATTTAATTTTTTTTCTCACATCTGCTTTTCACGAAAGAAAGGAAGTCATAATAGAACTCTAAAACATGATTTGCATTCTTCATGTTAAAGAGATTAAGTTAGACGCGACTCGGTCTAAGTTAAAGTGAATTATAGTTCTGTTAAATGCGTTGGTTTTGTTGATGGAAACAAATAAATGGGAAATTCCGTAGACAGTGTCTAGGCAAATTACAGGATGCAGCTAGAGTAGTCTGCCTTTGGAACGCCGGGCCTTCTTGTTTTAATTAAATGCTTTGAATATGCCTGCACAAAGAAAGAGTCGCTTAATTTTAACACAGCTTTGTTTAACATAAAACTCGGGAGATGTAGAAGTTCCTGTGGCAAGCAGTTTCAGGGTATTGTCTTCATTGTGAGATTTCTCAGATTTTCTCAGTTTTTCCTGTAGGTAGGTCTGTCATTCAACAGTAGTTACGGATAAATATGGAGGTAAGACAAAAGTAAGACATCTAGGTCTGCGTGGGGATATCAAGATCCACACTGTGTCACTCAAATCAAGTTTTTTTTATATAAAAATGAAAAAATACCAAACACGAATGTATAAGGAGTTCGTAAATAAGTTATAAAGCTTTTCAGAAAATAGCGAATTCTGTGGAAGAAAGAAAAAATTTCGATATCTGCAAGAACGTTTCTTTTGTTTTTTTTCTGCTTTTAAGCATAACGCGTGTATTGTTATTTAAAATAATATTCCCAAGATTTTACAAATTTTATTCCATAGTTGCATATAAATAATTTGCAAATTTACAGTGCGTGTGTGCGAGTTACACATTTAAGCATTTGTCTACAAAAAATAAATTATTTACTAAAATCAAAATAAACCAGATATTTGCATATTGAAGGCTCTTTGTATTTTTAGATTTGATGCACCGTGTCTTATTCTTCGTTGGCATACTCTGTCAGTTCGTTCTGTTTCCTGATTTAAGAATCTGTATTGTGACCCGTAACTGAGAAGCGGCTAATTGTATCTTCTGTGCTCTCCCGTTATTGGGGGTATTTTGCAGGAATAAAGAAATGCGTGTGAAAAAGGGGCGTGGAAATATGCGGTAGGAAATATTACAATTATTTCAGTTTCCGCTACGAATTACCAAGTTCTCTTTTGTAAACCGTACTGTACTATAAATGTACACTCTAACGTGTAAGAAGTTATGCCTTGGTGGATTTATAACGCTTTATGACGTATTACATTTAGCTTCATGTTAATTGCCTGCCATTTAAAACTTCAGTAAGAAGAATACCAGTGAGACGAAGAATAAAGCAGATTTCTAAGTATTAGATTCTCTCGGCTTTGAATGTGAATTGTGTCTTCGTCTCCGATTCGCACTGTGTAGTCTTGTAGAAACGTCTTATGCACCACAGCGAATCACGTTCCAAAATACGGTGTTTGAAACAGCGTTTACTTTGAGTTGTCAAAGTATTATGCGTCGTGAAAATTTAAAATTCAGTGCTGTAGGCCCTAATGCTTTCGGGAATTTCAGAATTAAATCCAATTTCTTAATAACAAACGGATTAGAATTTCGTTCTCAAGTGTGCTTGTATTCACATCTTTCTCTAAAATAAAATTTGCTGTCTTAAGCCCATCTTGCATAACATGAATTTTCTTGCCCCTATACGTGACACGTTTCTGTGCTTTGATGTCCTCAGATGTCACTCCACACCTTGAATTGTGTTCTGTGTAGATACGAACAACACCTGCATTCACATACAAACCCGTGTTTACACAGCAGAATGCATCAAATTCTAGGTAACACACCCAAATTATATTTAACATACCTACAAATTATTTTATTAGCAGGAAATTAAAAGGAATTTTAAGAACTGGAAGCCAGTCCGTGAAACATAATGAACAGTACTTTGTCTTGCGTGAAGCAGTGTTTAAGCTTTCTGGGGAATCTGACCTACTGATTTGTCCACATGGCGGCCGACATTGCTGAACGCCAGTCAAATAATCTTGCATGTCTAATCAGCGCGTGTCTTCTGCGATTTGGAGTCTGTCTAGATATTTTCTGAAACTGAATTAAATGTGTTTCGATTATTATTTATCTCCGTGTCTGGTTCACATATTTGGGGACACAACGTTTTTATGTACCCTAAGGGAAATATTAATCTTCTAATTTAATCCTGCGAATCGGTAATATTTTCTTTATAATAAGTATTATTTTTTTTGACTTATGTGACTCGGACCCAAAACCTCTCGAATGAGATAAGTCCTCGCAACTGCAGCACAACTCAGTGTTTTATGACACGTCTGTTTCAGTATGCGTACCGAAGACTTCTCTACCCACTGAGGTCATAAATTAAAGGGATCTTTGCAATAACAAATTCAGCGGACTGAGAGGATAACGAATACAGGTTCTAAAAAACCTTATTATCTGACATCATCATGGTGTAACATTTCATCCTTGTCTTGCTGTTATGCCTTAGGGAGACTGTATTTTGAGAGAGAAAAAGGCAGGTCCTAAACGTAAATGTAGTTTATTTGCATTTTCACGAATAAAAATAATACAATTTTAATGTCTAGTGTAATTTACCTTACTGTTTTTTTTAATCTCTACGTAACACGTCATTTTCTGCAGACATTATACAGCACAACATTACAAATTTAAAATTTTGATAAACCTGAAGTAATTACGTTAAAATGAAATAACTTGAAATGCCGACTTGATGCAACAAGGTAATTTTTTAAATGTATTCTTAGCTCTACATGTTTCGAGTACACACGCACATCATCAGGAGCATCTGATGTGTTGCAACATATGGTTTTCTGCACCGAGTTTTTGGATGGGTGGTGGTCTTGAGAGCCACTGCGTAGGTCGTGTGTGCGGTGCGGATGGTGCCGTGCCGTGCACGGCACCATCCGCACCATACACACGACCTAGGCAGCGACTCTCAAGACCACCACCCATCCAAAACCTCGGTGTAGAAAACCATATTCTGCAACACAACATCCAATATTCCTGATGATGGGCGTATGTACCCGAAACATGTAGAGCTAAGAACACATTAATAAAATTACCTAGTTGCATCAAGTTGGCATTTCAAGTTATTTCATGAGGAAGATGCACGGTCAAACAACCCTCAAGTTTCCTTACGTTAAAATAATTAGACGACTTTATTGTGCATCGCAGATGAGCTTTCTAAATCTCAATCGGTTCTGTGCAAAACAAAGTTCAACCAGACTCGGAAGGTCCTGCACCTTTTGTAAGTGTTCTAGCCCGACTTGTCTTGTTGTATAGGGATAAGCGACAGGCTACTGCGAACTGTAATAAACCTTCGAGTTCCATGAAACAGAGAGGATTTCTTGAGTAGCTGAGCATCTTTTGACTTTTGAGGAGATATTCTGCTCCATGGAGTTCCTAAAGTTAAAGTGTTATATCTGAAAGCAAACTATTACGCAGGTTTGTATGTACGATTGTTGAAGGTTCCGCATGTGTGCTGCTGGGTTTATGCTCCATTAACTGCTGAAGGCATAATTCCTAGGTCTGTAAAACCAAATACAGAGCCAGGCAAACATTGCTGTCCAGCCAACCAACTGTAGGAATCAGAGCCATATCGAGAAGCAAACAGTTTAAGAATACGTTTATAATGTGACTTTGTCGTGAATTCTGGGTATAAGAATTAGATATACACATAGAAATTGTCCTCTGTAGGTAGACCTTTAGACCAAATTCCTGATTAGCGTGTGACGTAACGTTTGTATTTTTCTGTATGATATTCATGTTTTTCCGACGAAATTAATGGCAGCAGCACAGATATGAAGACAATGTACCCCGCTCGATGCCAAACGTCAAACCGTATTATAATGTAAAATTGAACGGAAATACCTTATAACAGAACGTAATTGCGTGCGCGTATGAGGGGAAGGATAGTAACTGTAATGTGTTTAGAATTACTTTTTTTCAAAAGCTAAAGTGCTGCGGTACAGGTGCGAAACGTCTAATTGTGCGTAAGTAGCTTATCGTCTTGTAATCTCATTACATACTGCGTACAGAATGTACCCATTGATATGTCTGAGTCGTCTGGTTGCACCAAAATTACTTCCTTCAATTCTAAATTATTTCTGCACTTCATACGGAAAATATCTCATTAACGAAAATTGTTTTGTCGCTGTTCGTTTGGTGGCAGGGTAGCATCGAGTTAATATGGCAGTCAAAGAGAAAATGGACACTACCGTCGAATTTAATTTAGGCACACTTTCATAGCGAGCTGGAGACTTGATAATCAATGAAATGTAACAGGTTCCTGAAAGGTAAATTAAAAACTTCGCTCAATTTGTAATATAAAAGTTGAATACTTAAAGTGGATACGCATTCAGATATTTTGAAATGTTTGCATTTTATCAATAGGAGGTGAAAAGTCACAGTCGGAAGTACTTTAAGAAAGAGGCCTGTACAAAAATTGTCTTTGTTCACACCACGAAGGCATAATGGGGAGTAGGGGTATAGCTCCATATATTCTTATCCTCGACACACTCTTCACACTCTGGCCTCATTAGTCCCTGAGATAGCGCTACTGGTACCGATTGGATGGGTGGCCGAATGGGCTGCAGAACCGATGTGGCCCATTAGGAGGAGAGAATTTTTATACGGCAGTCGAACCAAAATTCCTTGTTTGTCTAGCCCTTAGCCTGGTCACTGTACCGACAAAGCTATATATATGGCTGTATGTACACGTGTCTCACCTGTGTGAGGCTAAATGTATTTTTTCTGAAGCACGTGAAACTACTAGACCGTATATGTCTATATATCGCTAACAAAGTATTAGCTATACTCGAAAACGTAGCAGTAGTAATAAAGTGCATTAACACTGAGATACTCTGGTGTTAACTTTTATGGCTTTATCTACGTTACAACTTTACATAACACCTGCATTCACCCAGGAGAGTTTTAAAAAAATATCCTCTCCTTTAAGACGTGTGGTTTCCTCGTTCTTTCACTTTGTGACAGTGATGGCCATGAACCGTTATTTCTGCTGGCCTACAATATTGAAAGGCGCAACTGATCTTCACTCCGAAAGCTTGAGATGCTTTGGCCTAACGCATTATTTGGCGACTAGGAGTCATTAGCGAAAGAGGAAACATATCCGTATATTACATCCTGGTCAGAAAGTTTACACTGTGTCCGTTTATAACTCAGAAACAATTTGTGTCTGCAGCCACATTCCGCTATCTCACCCTTCAACCCGCTACACTCCGTTCCACCGACCTTCGCTGTCACGATATACAGAGTACCGCAGGTTTTATCTTGGGGAGAACTCTTTCCGCAGCGGACAGTTATTTTACGTTACATATATTACAGGATATGAAGATTCCTCTTCCTCTGCTATGTTTTTTCTATGGAGCTTTTCTTTCAACTTTAATTCAAAACTATCTGATTCAGTGTGTTAATAAAAATCCAACCAGATGGAACAGTATGCAGATATTTATTTACTGCAAAGTCACTCTACATGTGTCGGGTGCTGTGACACCCGACACATGTAGAGTGACTTTGCAGTAAATAAATATCTGCATACTGTTGCATCTGGTTGGATTTTTATTAACAGTGATTTACGATGCACGGAACCATTAGTTTAAAATCTGTCTGATTCATTCTACTGTATCCCGTTTTTAGCTTTTGGTAATTTTTTAATTGTATTTGCTTAAATATTCAGAATCAATAAATTACAAACTGTAGGATACATTGCTGCTTTGAGAGGGGACTCGAAAATTTGTGTGGTTTTGCTTACGAAATTTTCTTTCCTTCATTAACGGTCCTTTAACTTTTAGACCTCCAAACCGGCAGTTTATTTACAAAGCAGCACCTTTAACCCTTAAAATGCCGAGTTAAATCCCATCTGCCATTTACTGGCATTGTTAGGTGCTCACCCTATACTCCACGTTTGCAAAGTAAGGGTTAATTATTTTCGTCCTGAATTTCTCATTTTATTTTTTTTTATTCTATTCTATTTTATTTTTGGATCTTGTTGGTTTACATTTCAGCCAACTGAATCGAATGCTTGTAAAGAGGCTTGCTCTCTCATTCTGACACATGACAATCAACCTGCCGCTAGCACAGACACTACAGTGCGGAAGCCTCTGCGAGAAGTATTTTCAAATAACTCTGCCTACATACATTATTAACAATAAATAAAGGTGAAGTAATGTAATGTTAAGTTGTCTTTGTGCTTATCTAACACTTTAAAAGCCCAATGATGACGTGTCCTCAATCGTGGACTGTAAATGTATAAGATTTAAACCCGTCAAGGTTTATCTTACCGTATATGACAAGTAAAGGATTGGTTATGAGTGGACACAACTTCCATTTAATGCCTGTTTTAACGAATTTGCTTTTTTTTTATTTAAGGAAGTATATAACAATAAAAGTATCCTAGCAAATATGAAGCGGAAAACGTCTGTTGGCCGAAGGCAGTATGTAGGTTACCTTTCAAGCTGTGGTTACTGGATAAAGAAGAACAACACGGAAGTTAGACACTAGAAATCACAAGTATAAGAACGGTCCTACGTCTACGCATCCATACTAAATTCTGTTCATGCTTTAAGGATATCAACAATGAGTGTTACTGGATGAAAATCCAAATAAATCTTGGTTCTTTTGTAAGACTTATTTGTACACTTATATATGTGTCTGTTCAGTGTATCGGTCTTTACGAATGACTAATAATTGAATTGTAAAACTACAAGCCTTTTGAACTCGGTAGGTTTTCCTTCAATGGTAGCTGCTCAGGTGAAATGCAGTTAGGGAAAAGCAATTAAGATCTGCCAATCTCGTCCAGGCTCTCCGTGATGCATTTTCTATTGCAGTGATTTCAAACCCAATGTTCTAACTTCGTGGATTTTCTTTACAAGCCCTTTGCTTTATAGTAATGGGCCTGTACACGTCAAAAATAAACACACTTTTAAATTCAAATAAGATATTTAAACCAAAACAGCTTTTCTGTGTATAATAATAATAGAAATAATAGTGTTTGCCTCCGTCTGTATGAGTAAACACCAACGGAGCCCGAAACTAGGTACGGTATTATAACTAAATAGATTCTTTCGAAGCTGTCGCTGAAAAACTAATTAATAAGAATTTCAGTTCCACACCATAAGCCTACACCAGGCAGTATTACGAAAAAGGCAGGATATGTACGTATGAAGAAACACAGAGGTGCGTTCTGATCTTTTCATCTAGGAACCTTTACAGTCATAACAAGTAATTAACCTATTAGCGCCGGAATTATTTTTTAATTTTAGCACACCCTGTATATAAAATGTGAATAATACAGGAATCAAATACGTTAGAATTATGAAACAAACTGCATTTTGAAGAGAAAAAAACGGAGAGTATATACCATGTTTAAAATATTCAGTGCCTATATTTGTTGAATAAATATATAAAACGCCAGTTTAGAGGTTAGCGGTGCGGTACGACCACTATAGTTGACATTAGGCGTCAAAAGGTTTTAATGTAGTCACGTTTTTTGTCGTTAAAAATTGTAAGCTATTAGAAACTGTTAAACTAATATCACTGATATTACTGACATTGTTAATGTTACTGTACGTTATTCTTATAGCATAAATGATAGCGGAGTTACAATTTTTCTTTAACGGAAACAAGGTTTGTAAATAAGTAGGAATTACATTAGTTATCTGTTTGTGAATCTTGTCAAACCGACAAATAAATATTGACCTTGTTCTAGCAATAGTATGTTACAAAAATGCAAATATATGACCTTGGGCTGGACAGATTAGGCTTGAGGCAGTAACGATATATCCCAAAGTGATGGCTTGGAAAGTGATCACGCTTGGCAGAATGGTATGAAGGGAAAAATGCAGTACTAAGCAGAACGCATGTTGCAACACGGTTCGACGATATTGATCAGATTGACTTAGGCTAGTTCAGGATAGGTTGCAATTTTGGACACTTCTATCAGCAATGATGTACGTTCGAGTTTTGATACTACTGGAACTACTATTATTGCTAGCCGGCCGAATTTCCGCTCCTAGACTTCTCAGTTAGGTCTAATTATAGGCGTCTAATTTAACTGTTGCATAAGTGTATAAATTAAATTAATTTACAGTATTATATAAATGACTTTATACGGTCCTGATGTATAACGGACTGTGGGCTGCTCATCTGTTGTGTAAATTTGCTGTATTCTACAATTTTGTTTACTAATAGTGACAGTAGGTGGCAGCAATGGAAATAATTCTTGGGTCTGTGTTACAGTATTTCGTACTGCCGAAGAATTTCTCTGTTTATTGGAACCCCTTTTATTTTCTCAAGTATTTTTTTTAAATTGTAGCTCTTTTATCCAGAAATTTATAAGTTATTGAGGCTGGATAATTTTGAAGAAGTTTGTTGAAATTTCATCAGTATAGGATGTGTGGTTTTGTGCATACATAATTTAAAACCGTGTTTCAACGGAGGTATGGGGTTGATAGTAGAATGTTTTATAAATGATTAGTATCTTGTTGGTAGCTGCAGCGTCACAGCAAGCAAATCTAAAGCTGTGCTCTGTTATAAATCAAACTCTCAGAGCTACAAGAACACCAAGAGAGGGACACAGATGATATGTATCTCTCTTGCCATCCACTCATTGCAGCGGGCTCGACCGCAGCTCTTTCACTAACACAAACAGCAGTGAGAGAAATGGTATAGCTTTAAACCTTGTGTCCACCCGTCGACTTCGTTGAGCACCCAGCCAGGCTGTATAGCTGGAGTGTGAGAATACATTAGCCTGCAGTTAGTGTTTGTAATCTCTGGACTGCTACTGGTAGGCCAGGGAGATGGTGGTAAGACCATTGTTATGCCGTTGAGACAATGCCAGCACGGCGCGCCTTCTCCTGCAATCACTCACAGCAGGCAAGAGCTTTCCTCGCCTCTCCCTTAGTACTCACCGAGACGGAGAGAGACAGAGAGAGAGACAGAATTCCTGCATTTGTACAAGAGGACGGTGTGTGGAATTCAGGAGGAGTTTGAGGTGTTACAACACCGCGACTTCCTTTCTACGCCGTCAACAGATCTCCTTTATGTCACAAACTCTGCCTGCAGATACCATTAATGTAGCCTCGGGGTTCTGGTGCAAGTAATACTGGTTTATATCTGTTGAGTTTTATAGCCTACAGACGCCGTTCATATTGTTGGAATGGATGGTTAGTTCTTTCCGGTGGAAATATTTGTATAACTTCGGACAGTAGAGGAAGTGTGTAATGAGATATTAAGTGTTCTGGCATTGGAAGAATCAAGTCTTCTGGCATGTCGTCAGGTGTGAGTGTCCGACGTCGCCTAGGGTCGTTGTGCCTTCATTTTAAGAGCGAAAAAATCGTATAAGAATAGCCTTGTGGGACTGTAGGGTGAATGAGACAGTGGGTAAGGTCAAGATGGTAGCGAGCCATTAGCGGTGGTATGATGTTAACTTCAACAAATTTGAAGATCGGGCGTTTTCAACCCGCCTAGGACAACGCATAATTAAGATGTCATTCAAGTTTTTTCGGAATTTTAATTCAAGTACTGTATTTCGGTTGGTTCTGAGATTCGCCACCACGTGAATCGGAGCTTAGAGAAAGGTCATTTGAATGTCCCTGGCCCAGGGTGATCCAGTTTAGCGTACGTTACATATCTCAATAAGCAGGCGGGATACGACTTGTTGATTTACTGCCTTTGCACTACGGGTGGCCGAAATCTTTGCATACAGGTGCTTCAGACAACACAGTTATGATGTAAGGGACATACCACGTATTAATGGATAATAATTAAGTTTATAACATTAAGCAATTAATGTAAACTCAGTTATTTGCCTAAAGTTCCGGTTTCTGTTGACACTTTGAGATGACCACTCCTAACCCTGAACTCGGCCATTTACAAGGTTAAAGAAGGTGAAAATTCATATTGTATTCTGAGTTATGCCAACGTACAATTTGGTAGATGGGCAGCAATGTTTGTTAGGAATGTAGTGTCTTATTATTAGAATTCTGAAGACGGAAGCAGTGTACCTGCGAGACGTTACACATTAGTATCCACACAACCTAACTGCGTTCCATCATGCTGTTGGGTACTCCAATATTTTTATTAGATGTTAAGTTTCTACAGATTAAAGTCAAAATGGTGCAGTTGTGGGTAAAAATTAACGGAGTTTCCCACAGGCTTAAAGCTGCTTTGCATTTTAAAATACTCTTTTGCACTGTTCAATTATATTTGCAAGAAAATTACTGTAAAATTCACTGGTCAAATGAATCGAACGCTTCGACAATACGTGTGTTGAAATTTACGTCTGTAGAACCCGCAGTTGTTTTTAGAAGTGTGATTTTGAATTTTAAAAAATTCACATCGCCCAAACAGGCGGATTTTTGTCAAAATGCGTTTTTGTATGGGCCCCATTTCTGATGTTGAATATACAGGATTTTCGCTTAACGATCCTGCTTAAGGCAGCCGTAATCGCTGAAATAGTCAAGACGTAATAATTTGATAACTCGGGATTACTATTTTATAAATAAAGGCATTTTTACAAATATTATTACGCTGTGGTGTGAGGTAAGTGATCGTAAGGTATTTTGATAAATGTACCGGGAGATTTTGATATTAGTCATCCTGCCACCTGAAATGTTTCCTTAGTGACGTAATCACATGTGAACTTCATACTGGTTTCGACTCCTTTCGAAAACATTACTCACGAATTTTATTTTATTTCAAAAAGTTTAAATCCTTCGGATTTCTTGGAGTGTGTCCTTCGACGACGCTTTCTTGTTTCAAGAATATATATCGCCGATGTCAGATGAATGAATGAGAATGCAGCATTTGTGGAATAATGGTGAAAATTGAAGACCGAAATACTCCGAGAAAAACATGCTTCCTTTCCGTCTTTTTTTTACACATTAAGTCCCACAACGCCTTACCTGGGATTGAACCTGAACCTCCGTGAGGGATTGACGGATAACCACCAGAACTGTGGCGCGGTCGCCATGAGGATTTTTTAGTGTAGTTGAGCGCAAGTCTGCCATCACAAAGATTCCCACAGGACCGAAAGAAAAGAAAGAAAATTACATCGAAAGTTGACAAAAAGAAAGAAAAGTAATTGAGAAGGAGAAAGAAAAGTTTGGAGTAGGATAAAAAAGGCTTAAGTCAAGAAACTAATGACGACTCTCACGATGATATCCAGCATTGAACTAATAAGATATAAGACCTTCATGAGGACTTCGTTAGTGTATGAAGTTCCTCAACTTGTACTGTAATAGGATTGACAAAGGATTCTTAGAAATGCCAAAAGGTAAACTAATTCCACCGGATCTGTATCGCGTATTTCAGCTGTCATCTTAAGAACTGAGTATCTTTCATATTTCACAAACTATATATATATTGTTATTGGAATGAGCAAGAAAGTATAACAACAGTACCCTTAAGAGTCAATTGTTTGTTCCGTTTCACCTCTCCGTCTTTAGTTCTTCTGCGGTTGTGATTAAACATTAATTCCAGAACAACGTGTTTCATAGTCCTGGATTGTGATCCATCTTACACAACGAAAAAGTCGGACATAAACCTTCATGTGATATACGCATTATTAAACTGTTGTTAAATTATTATGAAATGCGTTAAATTTGATTGGAAAAATCCTGTCGCTGGTTTCTACCCCGAGTCAAATAAATGCAGCCACGCCCTAACGTGCTATTTGTTTAGATTAATTTTAATAATACAAACACATTCAAATTTATGCCTATATTTTAGGAAGTTCGTGTCTTATGGATTCCGACTATATATTTGTTGTATGAATTTCTCCCCTCTTTGGTATGTGGTTCAGCTTTCCCCCATCTCATCCTTCATGACTTGTTGTCTCTTGTATGTCTATAGACAGGACATTGTTGAAGAGTACACATTTACTACTCATTGAAACATTTTCAGTACATAAATGTATTGACAAGCCACCAGTAGATTACTGTGGTTTAATACAATTTAGTAAAAGAATTTCGATTTTGAAACTTTATTCTGCTTCGGTATATTTTGTAAAAATAATAAAGTTATGCATAGTACCGCAAATTAGTACAAACACACGAAGCAAAATTTCATTTTAGCTACTAATGAGACTGATGTCCACAAAGGTGAATTAATTATTCGTTATATGTAACACTCGTATTTCCTTTATATCAGTGTGTTTGATGGTGCTAGGCTGTTCAATATAACCTTGACATCGCGACATTAGCATCTAACAGACAGAATGAGTTGCTGGTGTTATTACAATAGATCTGATTGATGTGTGATGGAGACACAACAGTACAAAGAGCTTGGTAAGGTGGAATTTCTGTTACCTGATGATGAATGATGAAGTATACGAACGTATTACACTCGCCTACCTGTGACTTGTCGAACCTAATTGCACGGAAAACATCCATGTCCGATGAAGCCTCAGAGAGAAAATTATAACAATTTATTTAATTATGAACAGGAACGTATATTTGTATAAATTACAGAGTAAAAAACCGGTAACTTACGTATCGTCGTGTGACGTCACGTAACCGTCATGTGCGAGAAAATGAATCAATATGCAGGGTGTATTACGTAGAGTGGAATTCGGTCATAGCTGCATAGCTACGTAGTGATGAATGGTGCCGCTTGGCCTGCGGTACTCAATCCTGCGAACCTCGTCTTCCCAAAAGACTGGACGAAATCAGTTGCTGCACAGGGACTGATATCGATGTCCGCTCTGCGTGCCCAGTGTCACGGTACAAACACTCTCACTGTTACGTTTACATACTTACGGATTTTGATTTTGGTATCCTTATACCAAAAAGAACGTAGGCTTGTATTCATTACATTGATAACCTCAAATCTCAAATCGTTGTGTTGTTCAATTTATCATAGCTGTCGATTCTTTTCAGATATTTTTGCTAATGTAGTCTGAATTTGGCAAAGTTGTCCCATTAACTAATTATACACCATATCATAAGGACGTGTAGAATATGGCGGTACCAGCTTGAGACATTGTCTTCGAACTCGGAATATTTAGTCACGTTGGAAACTGAATATGATTAATAGTGTGTACACGTAATGTTTCTCTTACGCTCATAAGTATACATACTGTGTTCTTATGTGTAATGGGATTTCATAGCTTCATAGTTAAGGACTAAAGCTTTGTTTGAATATACTGTCTCCACCTTCACGATTGAAGTCAACCAGGAAGCTTTAAATCTGTATACTCATTCGAACTTAGGCCACCACATAAAACCATGTGAGACGCGAAGTTCCACACACACACACACACACACGCACGCACACCACACGCACACGTACCCACGCACACCCGCCCACACGCACCCACACACGCACGCACACACACAAACACACACACACACACAGGATTTTATCTTATTCTATTAATTGTCCTGTCACCTGTAAAGATCACAGATTCAGCCAGTTCGCTGCATTATGTGCAGAGTGGTGCCTTAGTAATCAGTTAGGATGAATGCCGATGCGAATAGGAGAGAATAAATTGCTCCGCTGAAAGGAGAGATTGTAGCATTTGCCGTGGGTGTCTTAATAGCATTGATGCTTGAAGATCTTGAACTGTGCCTCTAATAAAGACCTAAACAGATGAGCAAATTACAGTGGGAAATTATTTGTGACACGCACAGAAGTTGCACCTTGTGATTCTGTAATCAACATAGTCCCTTTGGTTTATCCGATAGTGGCAGGTGCTATTCTATTTCAGTACTATGCAGATGCAGATATCGTCTGGCTCATTACGAAGCAATTTGTTAATGAACTGTTTGCTGTGGTTTGACGTTTACTATAGGTTGGTTGCCGGTAACACTCGCAAAACATCGCTGTCTGTTCAATGCTGATCATCATTTTTGTTCTGACAGTCGTACGTTGTTTTGGTTTAAATTGCCTCTTACCCTAACCTAACCTACAGCACTGCTTCCACGAATATTTTTTCTCTCTCTCTAACGAAGTCAGAAAGGACGAATTTCTCCTTTGACCGACTGAGTGAATAACTCGTTACAACAGCCTAACTCGAAAGACTGGTTGTTTCTCAAATTACCTGATATTTGATGTGTATTGGACCGTGCATCATTGTGATAACTGAAGAATAAGAACCAAATAGATGCTACTTAATGTTTCATTGTACTTATGATAGGCTCAACATGTTTCGGGCACTACTATGCCCATCATCAGGAGTGCTGATTACCACATGGACCGTCTGGTTTCTGTAAAGATGGATGAGGTGGCGTAAATGTAATTTATGTTCTTTGTGGTTTGTGTTGGGTACGAAGTTTTTAAGTTTCTTGTCGAGTGGTCATAGCTAATAACATGTTTTTGCTATTTGAATAGTTATAATGTGTGTAGTAGCAGTGGTGTAGGTGAGTGTACTCGCGTATGGGGATTTTCTTTAAGGGTAGTGGCCTTGCGAATCGATGTATGTGAGCTCCTGATGATGGGCATAGCAGTGCCCGAAACATGTTGAGCCTATCGTCAGTATAATAAAACAATAAATAGCATCTAGTTGGCTCTTATTCTTCAGGCCTGATATTTGCTTATTTTTATGAAACCCGAAATTTTCATCACTTCAGAAATGCAGTTGATCCAATCATAAGAAATATCGTACCCAAAATTGTGCCTTGTGTCCTAGACGTATTTATCTGAGCTGTTAGGAACGGCTGGAAGTGAACAGAATGTCAGCATTCACAGAATGCATTTTAAGTTTCCATATCATCCTAGCACGTCTATGCAATGTCGTTTGTTGTCCTTTTTGTTGTTTGTTCTGTTGTTATTCTTTATGTCTTTTTTGCTGCTGCAGCTGCTACTGTTGTCATCTCACTAAATTTGTCATTATCCGTGCAGTAAGTGAATCACGTTAATCACGAATTAATGTTTTTGCACTAATATTCTGTATATAGTTATAAAATATTTCTGTGTGCCTGGTGCGGATAGAATGAATGTTAAATTTATGCTTTTCAGGTAAAGGATTAATTTCGTATAGTGGCATTCAATTTTTTGTGTCATGTGATAAATATCTGTATTATTCTGTTCATCTGTGCATTATTTTCTTATTACTCGACAGCTCCCAGTGGGCCAGGGCCTTCCTCCTCTTTATCGAGGCTTCACGATCACGCTTAGACAGACCACACTTGACTCCTCTAGTCGAGTGATCAGCCCGACACACAGATCTCTTCCTGAAAACACACTACAAAAGAGACGGACATTCATGCCCACGGGGGAATTTGAACCCGCAATCCCAGCGGACGAACTCGTCGGCAGACCCACGCCTCAAACCGTGCGGCCACTGGGAACCGCTGATCATTGCACAAAGAACAAAAATATTCCGCATTTCCAAATCTGCAAAGACATACGAGTATTTCCACTGTGTACACGTACATGATGCAAGGTTACACTGCTTGAAGATACACGCAGCGACCGAATTACGGACTTATAAATCTAGCAGCGAGTGTTTTAGACGTTCTCTGTAGATGGTCTAGTAAAAGATTCAACACAAGTACCCGTAGTTATAGGCCGTATATCTTAGGAGCTATTGTTAAATGAGACAGACAATGTACGTATAGTGTAACGCTTGAGGCGCGTTCGTTCAACCGTTGTTGCAGGGGAAACGCAATTAGTGTTACGCAACCTGAGTGTGTGTATTTGTATTCTTAGATATCCAGCATGCAATGCGCATGCTCCATATTGTCATCTATGGCCTGCCTCGCACTATAGTATTTTTCCACATTATCTCATAAACAGCACGATTTTGGGAAAAAAAAAGTTACTGAACACAAAATGTGTTTTGATTTTCTCTATAACTTTTGTCTGAAACATTTCTCATTCTAAGAAGAAATGAGCGAGATATAAAAAAATGTATATTGGTCTTCATGTGAAGTACCCTTTATTTTTGTCCGATTTTAACGAAACCTGCGTTTTCTTGACACAATTTCGAAAAATCCTCAAATATCAAATTTAATGAAAATCCTTCTAGTGGGAGCCGAGTAGTACCATGCAGACGGACGGATGGACAGTTAGACGGACAGACATGACGAAGCTAATAGTCGCTTTTCGCAATTTTGTGAACGCGCCTAAAAATGTTACCAAACTACAAATTGTACTTACTCTCAGCCTACATACCCCACATTTGAATACTTTTATTGATTTTTATGAGAATTTTGTGTGAAAACCATGCCTCGGGTCTACTTGTGCTTCCTACTACCAGTAGTACCAACACGACCCACGAGCAAATTTGCGAGACAGAGGCGGCATTAATAAAAGAAATATTAACGTTCTGTAGCAATACATATCAACATATTTTAAAAAAGTATGAAACTTCAGGTAAGAAGATATTTTTGTAGAATGCTGGATAACAACATGGCGGAAGTGTAAAATTGTGCTACAACTTTCGGTTTCGTTGTGATAACCAGTGAATTAGCGCAGCTAATCTTGTGAGAACTGTTACAGGATATAAGATGAACATACCTAGAAATATATATTTTTATGACAGTGGCGCGAAATGCTCGCAATTATATTCGACAAATTTCACGTATAAAAAATCTGAACTTTAGTCGTAAGATCGTTACAAAAATAAACTAAATTATCTCCTATATTCAGCTTTCTTGTGTATGAGAAAATGGCGGTTGCCGTGGGTGCGGTAGAGGTTACGAGAGATTATATTCTGTACGACTTATGCACTGAGGTCGATGAAATAATTTTTGATAGTACATTTTTCTCTCTGAGGTACGAGCTGAGGCTGAAGAAACAGTTGAGCATTTAGCACGTAATACAGCGTAGCTGAAGAAGGTGGCGGCCTTTCGACAGATAAAATAAAGGCTAAATATTATTTAAGGATAAATGTGGCAGACATTGGGGGCCGTGGAATAGCGTGGGATTATTACGGGCATTACGTCTTACGACAGGTGTGTGGCGAGAAATGTAACGTAATTTAATAAATTAGTAATGGACTAGTAATTTTAATATGCCTATAAGGTGAGGTAAATTCAGTCAAAACACAACTATAAATGTATGGCCAAATGATGGTGTTTATTAGCAATGTAAAAACTACATGTTTCGGCCTATAGCGGCCATCTTCAGGTTTTGGCAACTATCTTGCTAAAAGAGTTTTATATAATATGTCTAAACCGCGTGGTGATGTTGAGATCTCATCATTTTACGTGCTTTTGTTAAGCATATTATATAAAACTCTTTTAGCAAGAAAGTTGTCAAAACCTGAAGATGGCCGCTATAGGTCGAAACATGTAGTTTTTTCCATTGCTAATAAACACCATCATTTAGCCATATATTTATAGTTGTGTTTTTGACTGAATTTACCACACCTCATAGTTTAAAAAACACACAACGGGGATGGCACACCTCATAATTTAATATGCCTACTGGACTTTAGATCGACCTAACAGGAGAGCATAATTTGTCATTTGTGTTGCAGACTGCTGGTTACATTTACAGTAAGCATGAAAATACGGAGTATAAATATATGTTGTTTGTTGTCACCGACCGAATGTTTCATAACTCTTTTCGAGAGGTATTACTTGTCAGCTCCAGGTGCATTAACCACACAGCGCCCTCGAAGTCAGCTACTCGCAACACACCAACGCTGACTTTCTTCCAGCTGTATTAGTCAGAACATTGCCACTTGAATTTCACCACGAAAAAAAGTGTCCTGGTTTAGTGAGAACATGATGTTAATCGTGGCCATAACAGACTATTAAATCTCAAACACATAAACATTCAATGGTGAATTCTTATAATAAAACCAACTAGATGCACTAATTTCTCAAATTTATTTCTGGAATGAAATTCTACATGTTTCGGACAGTTCCTCTGCCCATCATCAGTTTTTTACTGTACACAAGGCAGTGGCATATGTCATACAGTTTTGCTGACAGCTTGCAGGCAGGATCAGGATGGAACTGCAGTTCCGTCCTGACGCTGCTCGCAAGCTGTCAGCAAAACTGTATGACATATACCATTGCTGTGTGTACAGTGAAAAACTCCTGATGATGGACAGAGGAGCTGTCTGAAACATGTAGAGTTTCATTCCAGAAATAAATTTGAGAAATTAGTGCATCTTGTTGTTTTTATTATAAGAATGTATCTCGATGCACGGTCACCTGAACCTCAAATTCAATGGTGAATACATTCGGCGGTGTGTGTGTGTGTGTGTGTGTGTGTGTGTGTGCAGGTAACATTAAAATTTATGTCATTTAAAATCTGCGTTCTAGTAGCTATGCAGTGTAGCTAAAGATTTGTCTAATAAGTCCAAGACAGCTGATAAGAGGTGGGCCATCATAACCTAAGATTAAACAACATGTTTTTGGAGAAATGTTACACATGGGAAGGAGTATTTGCCCCAGCCAAATTATAGTTAACAGTTTTGTCAAGAATGTCAAACATATATAGCATTTACTTAAGTTTTACTAAATATAAACTTATTGTAGGCACTATTATTCACATTTGGTCTTGATATGAGATATTCTGGTTAATTTGCATTGAATGTACCTGTAAGAGGTAAGAATTTAAAGCTGTCCCTGTCCACATGAGGACGTATAGTTATAGCGGAGGTGTAGGTCTATCCAACCTCCTATTCAATGGGTATCGGGGTCTTTCCGGGTGTACAGTGCTCAGTGTTGGAATCTGACAATTCACCTACGCATAGTGTGGAGGGGAAGAATGAGTGGAATGTCTATTCATTTTTTCTGCTTTTTAATTTAAAATATAATAATCCCGAGAAACTGTCGGATTCAAAAGAAATTATGCTGATTATAAAATACAGTAATTTTGTTTTTAAATATAGTATAGGAACAAGAGGACTGCAGTTGTGAATGAGTTAATATACTTTGGGTTTCCATAATATGGGAAGCATTTTTTGAGTACCTATGGAACTCTTACACTCTCTACAAGGACTGTACTCCACAGATGTAACTATTCATTAAGTATTGTAAAGAGAGTTTTTCATATAAATGTCTTTACAGTTTCTTGAAATTCAGGTAAGATTAGACAGACTGGCAACAGAAAATGCCCCGAGTTTTGAACTCTGGCACAGGAAGGATGTTTCTTCCCCTACGTCACACTTTGACCAGCTGTGGAACGAATGATCTATGAGTAAACCGGCCAGGACGTGACGCTTTACGCCACCTCTACTCCTATGCACCCTCATAGCGATGAAGCACTCCATATTCATCATACTGACTTTGTAAGCAGTACTGAGTGAAGGTGTATGGTTATTCATGAGGAATTCTTTAATATTGTTGTGTAGGTGTCATGAGTGTCAAGTCGTAGACTTCGGTGTTTCGAAATATATTTGCTTGCAGTCGTCCTGCCCATACACGTAGACGTCCAATTTTGACGATATTTGAGTGGAATGAACTGCACCTCCCCATTATATACAGCTGCATATTTAAGTCATAAGAAGAATTTTCGTAACTGAATAAATTTAAATGAAACGATTCACAAGAATTCACATTTTGTGTTACTTGCCTGTCGGTGTGTTTGTGTGTGGTGTTTAACGATGCCAGTTGTCGATATTTATGAACGGTATGGAGAGTGTTAATTTACGAAATTAAAGATAATACAGAGTAGTTGACAATTTTTAATATTATGCACCTAAATTACATGGCTAAGCATTATATATATATATATATATATATGTATACAGGGTGTCCCAGGAGGAATGTGCCAGACTTCGGGAGAGTGTTCCTTATATTAACGTATACCGATATAACCCAAAACAGCTATATCCAAAGTTGAACGGTTACGGAGATAATGGTCAGAGAAGTTTGAAACTTTGACAGCTCTTACACACTTATTGATTACCAAATACATATTAAAACTGGCAGGAATGTGGTTTCTGTAATGTTAATATCTGTACTTAACGTGTAATTAACGTATGAGTGACATAAAGCCATTAAATTGAACTACATAAACACTCGCATTAACGCTGTAGTCATCCTTAGGGTTCCAAGCACTTTACATGGCTCATGAATATTCAGCAGTATGGAAGTACTGATTTAACTTTGCTGACTGCGTATTTTGGTATAAGCCTACTACATAACTGTACTAAAATACAGTACCTGCTTTACAGTAATTATTCAAAGTGTCCTCCTCCAGTTGCTAAGCAGTTTTCGGCACGCATGAGCAGGGACTGAATAGCAGAAGCAACGTTGTCTGGACGGTTGCGTATGTGTTCATCCGCTGCAAAAATACGATCGTACAGTGCTGCTCTTGACTCGACCTTAGTTTCGTACACTAACGCCTTCATGTGGCCCCAGAGGTAATAATCAAGAGGTGTAAGATCTGGCGACCTCGGTGCCCATGCAACGGGCCCACCACGACCTAACCAGCGGTTAGGGAAGGATTCATTTTAGTACTCCCTCACGTGCCGAGTGTAATGTGGGGGAGCCCCATCATGTTGGAAGTACATTTGGCTCCTTACCATTAACGGTATGTCTTTCAACAAACCTGAACTCATTCCTCAGGAAGGCTTCATATGTGTTTCTCGTTAAATTGTTGTGAAACACAAAAGGTCCGATCAACCTGTTACCAAGCAAACCACACCATACATTCACAGAAAATCTCCTTTGGAAGTTGGTTACACGTGTCTCATGTGGATTTTCATGGGA
>Ga0123354_10001088_pt1 | contig 31398 bp, 26 predicted proteins | sample TergutLab28metaG_2_FD_97872 | JGI IMG/M metagenome (GOLD analysis project Ga0123354, IMG submission 97872) | Labiotermes labralis P4 segment gut microbial communities from Petit-Saut dam, French Guiana - Lab288 P4 | ecosystem: Host-associated > Arthropoda: Insects > Digestive system > Gut ... | reverse complement strand
GGCAGCCTGTGTTGCGGCCGGCGGTGGCATTTTCGAAAATCAGCTTTAAGCACCGATAAATTCAAATTAAAGGTAATTTCACGAAGTTAACTTTACATTCGTACTTTAAATGTTTCATGTATTATGCTGGTTTATTATTTTGTTCCGTTTATTGTCAGTAATCATTACCTTCTATTCTGAGTTTCAAACGGTCATAACTCCGTAACCGTCAAAAATTGGACACATGTTTATATGAACTTTTTTTGATCACAAAGACCTAGGAAATCACCTTCTGCAGTTATGCCCTAAAGTCGTGAAACATCCTGTATATATATATATATATACATATATCAACAATATTTTGTATATTGTAAATACTTGGACATGTTTCAATACATCAACATCATCTTCAGGGAGTCTTATACTTCTATTTTGCTAAGGTAACAAAAATCAATAAGACTATAAAACTCAGTAAATTCAGTAGATTAAAATGTTTATAGTTAATGATAAAATACACTCTATAAAAAAATGTTGTGAGATGTCAAGTGTTATAATATGTGGAAGTTGTTGGCTTGTTGGCTGCATATACAATTTGGACTGTCTTTGTAGGTGTAATCCCTTTGTTGGTGGTTCTTGTGTGCAGGTACATGTTTCAATGGAGATGCATTAAAACATGTAGAAGTACTCACATTATATAAGATATTGTTGATATGTATATATATGTAGTGCATTTGTTGGTTTCAATAATAAACTGCACCAGATGCATGGTACATACATCACAATAGGAAACTGTGTTTTGAAATCACTTCACGTGCAGTATTTTGGAACTTAATATACTGACAACATTACTTGTAGAACCTTCTGTTGCAAATGTGGGGAAATATCATGCTTGGAAAGTAGAACACTAAATCATCTAAACAAAAATGACAAGAAATACTTTGATTCAAGCTGTTGGATGTGTACCACTCTGTCTACTGTCATGAATTGCTCCATGTGTTTAATTAAATGTACATCACATCAAAAATATTTCAGATGAACATTAATAGATCTTACCACACTTATAATTTATGCTGTTTGGCTTTTTTCTTATTCTGAGCTTTTTTCCCAAATAAGTTGTAATTCAGTAAAATTGTGTTTTTATGAGACTGACAGAAAATAAAATCTATTTTGCCAGATGGCTACTGTTGTAAATTCCCAGCACCAAATTTCATCAGCACCTGTGCAGTAGATTTAAGGTGAAGCGTTTGATGAACAGACACAATCTCCCCATTATACATTCTGTTTCCCTACTGCAAAAATGTATAAAAGTCCAAGTTTATATGTTTCATTGCCTTGTTTATTTTCCAATGTGCATATGATGGATTTTGGTTTTGAAATTACAGTTGGAACAGGAGGTGGGGAAGGTTCATCGTGCACATGAGGAGCTTGTGCAGGCATCAGAGCGGCGTGAGCGGTTGGAAAGAGCTGCCAGATCACGTTTACAAGGAGATCTCCGTAGGTTGCAAGAAGTGAACAGGGCTTTGCATGAAAAAGTGGAACTTCTGTCAACACAATTGCTAACAGGCCGGCCCCAAAATCAAAATGATTTGCCAGATATGGCAGCTGAGAATCTCCGGAAAGAGCTTGGAAAGCGTGAAATTTTCATTGCACAACTTATTACACAAAGTAAGAAGGTTTTACAATTTACTGTAGTCTGTCTTGAACTGTGGTTCCCTAAACAGAAAGTGCTATTACTTGATCAGTAGTAATTTCAAAACCCCAATTTTTGCTGTGGTTAGAATATAATAATGTTGCCTACATTTTGTTTGTTCCATGACCTTTCTGAATATCAGTGTAGTGCAAGAGACAGGAATAAGTAAAGATTTTGCTTGTGAGAATAATTTTGTCAGACTTGTACTGTAGCTGCCCAACCTTATATTTTTATTGTTATGATGAGATCAGATTGTACATTGTGGGTGTATGTTGTATACGTGCCATAATTCAATTTAATGTGTTTCTGGATATGCATACTGTTGTTGGTGACACTGATTCGCTTATAGTTTGTTGGATCTCATTGGAATATAAGTATGTTATTACAATTCTTCCTCCTTTATCTGCAGATAAGGAACTTGTTGCTGCAAAAGAGCGACAAGAAATTGAACTAGCTGCTCAGCGTGCAACACTTCAGGAGCAGAGGACACACATAGATATTCTTGACACTGCCCTAACAAATGCTCAGAGCAACGTTGTTCGACTAGAAGAGGAGGTGAATCACATCCCAGTTTACTTTTTTTTGCTTCAAAACCAAGTTTTAAGTTGTTTTACTAAAACTGTATACCTAAGATTTGTATGTATGGAAAAATATTTCAATGTATGGATATGTTTCTGATGACATGTTATGTTATTTAGCTGTGGGACAGATGGATAGCATAGTCATTATAGATACTAGGCTATGGACTGGAAGGTCTGGGGTTTGAATCCTGGCAGGGCAAGAGATTTTGTCTTCTCCATAGTGTCCAGACTGGCTGTGGGGCCCACCCAGCCTTCTGTTCAATGAATACTGCTTTCTTATCCAGGGTAAAGCAATCAGAATGTGATGTTGACAGCTCATCTCCATCTAGCACCATGGTAAAGAATGAGTGGAACTGTACCTCTCTCTCCCTCCCTCTGTTTGCCTTTATGTCATGAAGAGGGACAACTGTACCTCTACCTTTTATTATTTGCCCATTTTGATGTATGAAACAGAAACTTGGACTTCAGGTAAGATGTACAGTGTAGCTAGATTACAAACAATAAGCATGAAATTCATAGAGCACATTAAGAAATGAACAAGAGAGGATAAAATCTGAAATCAGGAAACTTTGAAGAAGCTCTGAAAATAGACATATTAGAAGGAAAGCTGGTCAGCTGAAGCATGCATGGTATGGTGTCTCTTGTGCAAGAAAAGTACTCCATTGAAAGTATTTGGCTAATGGACCACTTGGAAGACAAAGGATTAGGTTGAGGGACTGCTTGAAGGAGAATTTATTAGATAGATTACCTAAACAGTAGACGTGATACAAGTGGTACTTCTGTGGAAGGACTGAGAATACTGGGGAAGCCCTTTTGATAAGGTGATTGTGTTGAATCATCAGTGGATGATGATGATGATGATAGTGATGGGTAGGTGATTAGGATAACATTTTGTTTTTGACATCATAAATTTTTAATTCCACATATTTCTGGGAATGTTATGTTACATTCAGGACTGCATGTTTGGAGTTTGCCCATTGTATGGTGCAAAAACACAAAGATGTAAATGCGAAGAAGTAAACATAAATTTTTGAAAACTGGAGCTTTCATGTCCTCAGGTATAAAGGTGGGGTATACCTATTTAGTAGTGCTCATTAGAGCAAGTCCAGAAGTTGCGAATAGCTCAATCTAATAGGCCCAACTGAGTAGGTGTTCCTGCCAATTTTACATGAAAACAAACAGTACCAGTATCCAAAATGCTGTTAATTGTTTATATAGTTGTATTTTTTGGAACAGTGAATGATGGACGGAGTATGAAAATGAAGATAATTATTTGCTGTGTTTTGGTTATTCACTCTGAATTAATAAATTTATGTATGTTACATGAAGTAATTTTTCAGGTAGTAGTTTTATGCTGCTGATTTAATTCATATTGTCATAATCAACTGACCGACTGCACAGCTGACTGACCCTGTACTCCAGCAACTGACCCACCCACCAACCGAACAGCTAGCAGTCTGACTGACCGAACAGTGAAACAAATAAATAAATAATAAAGAGATTAATTAGTAAATAAAAAATGATGACCTCACAGAATTGTGTAATTTGCTTTTATTTCAGTGCCGCAAGAAACAGATGTATGTAGAGCGTGTAGCACAGTTGCAGAGAGCATTATCTTCTCTGCAGCTGGCAAGTGATCGAAGGGAACAAACAGAACGCAAGCTACGATTACAGCTGGAAAGAGAACTTCGTAATGAACGAGCTCGAGCAGGGGGAGGCGGTACAGATGAAGGTGATGTTGGTTCAGGTGAAAATGGAACAAGTGGTTCCCAGAATGGATCCCAGTCATGGGAGGCAGCACCTGAACTCAAACGCAAGCTGCGTGAGCGTGATGAGAAGATTATGAGGCTTGAAGGAGAGGTAGCTAAGTGGGAACAGCGATACCTGGAGGAAAGTGCCCTCCGGCAGGCAGCTATTGATGCAGCTAGCATTCCAAAGTAAGCTTATGCTTCTTGCCATTTCATGTCATAAAGTGTGCTGTATGGTTTGGGTCATGTGAAAGAATGTGTTGTCAAAATATACAAAATATTTAAATTATTATAATTTAAAATTCCACTGCTGCAGAGTGTCATACATTTTAAAATTTGTTTCAAGGGATGCTAAGATTGCTGCTTTAGAGAAGACAAGTCAGGAGACAGAGAAATTGATTGCTGAAGCCCGTTCAGAGAAAATCAGGCATATGGATGAAGTACATGCAGCTCAGAAGAAGGTGGCTGACCTTGAGTCAAGGTACTGTTTGCTGTGCTTTTGTCTGATGCTTGGAAATGTTGTAATGAGTTTATATCACTTATTTTTTGGAGATCTGTTTTATTAATTTTTGCAGTTTTGTTATTGGTTATTGTCATTGTTTGTTCAATTACAGTTTTTTCGTGTTTTAAACTTCTGCAGTCCTGTGTGTCACCAAATTCTCTGCCTTATGGTAATATGAAAGTAAATTGTTCAAAATTCTTTAGGAACACTTGTCTTCCCAACAGATATGTTTTCTATGGGACATGATTGAAAACAAATTCCATTAATCCAGCTTCATAGTAAAGAAAAGCATGTATACATTTGAATTATATAATCGTATGTGTAAGAAGAAAGGTCTGTTACATGGATGCTTTATCACGGATATATGTAGTGAGTGAATGGTACTATCTGAATAGTTTGTCATTGACAAAAGAGATAATTGTTTCATTTTGTTCCTTATGCATTGTGTCAGTGAGACGTATTTGAGAGAAATATTCATCAAGGTTTTTCTTGTTCCATCCACAGTGGGCTTATTCACAAGATGCACTTCAAGAGCTTCCATAATTCTTATTTTATCACATCATTGTCTTATTAAAGATACAAGACAGGCAGTGTGTGTATAATGTAACACTGTGGCATGTTTCTGCAACCATTGTTGCTGTGGAAAAGCAATAGGTATTACATATTTTGAGGGTATGTTTGTAACCTTTGGTATCCAGCATGCAATGTGCACATGCCATTTTGTCATCTGTGGCCTGCCCGGATGTACAATATTTTTCCACATTATCTCATAAACGGCACAATTAAAAAAAAAGTTACTCGCCATAAAATGTGTCGGTTTGATTTTCTCTACAACATTTTTCCAAATCATTTCTCAGTCTAAGAAGAAATGAGCAGGATATGAATAAAAACGTATATTGATCTTCATGTAAAGTACCCGTTATTCTCATCAGATTTTAATGAAACTTGAATTTTCTTAAGTTTCAAAAATTGTTCACATATCAAATTTCATGAAGATCTGCCAAGTGGGAGTTGAGTTGTTCTGTGCAGACAAATGGACAGACAGACATGACAAAGCTAATAGTTGCATTTCACAATTTTGCAAATGTTCATAAAAGTAAATACATATATACTGGGTTGGTATGCAGATCTGATTACCTTGTAGAATATTGATATGGTACACTGCTGATACATTCAGTCAGGATAAACAGTATGTACTGATGTATTCCTGAAACAAAGTGCACAAAATTGAATCCAGTTTCTCATAATATAGGTGTAATACTGGGAGAAAAATATTTCTGTACTGCATATGAAATTAAGTTAACACTCATCTGTGACATACCATGTGTTAATAATAAGGGTGGGTTTGTTGGATGTTAAAATAGGAGGATCTGTTAATGCTTCATTAGTGTCTTTGTAAGTATTTGCAGTTGGTGGAATGTGTGGTACTCTGGGATGGTTGGTATATGTGCTTTGAAGTTGGCACATTGGAAGTTTTGGCTGTCTATATGCATTTTTGCAGCTCTGTGCTGGTCCACTTATCTATTTCAGAACTGGCTGTATGAAATTTAAAAAGTTTCATGATGTAAAAAAAATGTATATTTCAAAGACCACTAAGTGAAAACTGTTTGTATTATCTTGCATCGCATTTCAGAATGAAGGATCTTGAATCAAAGCTTGCAGAGCGTGATGCAATGATCCGTGTTCTACAGAAGCATACGTATGAGAAGGATGTTTCATCGTCTTCATATCAGAGCATGTTAGGACGCTCACCTCATCACACACCTCACCCTAGTTTGCATGGTAATTCAGATTTAGGAGCTGTACTTGGAACATCTGTGTCTAGAGAGGAGCTAGGTAAGAAATAAACCATCATATATTCTCTTAAATGAAAAAGTAACGGACTTGCAGCAGATATGTTATTAGTCACAACAGTGGGAGGCACAGCATGGTACAACATGTGGTTGTTTTGAAGTCCACTTGCACGTGTTATCCAATTATCAAAACCTGAGCCTCTTATTTTAATTTCTAATGTTTCCACTCTTATTTCCAAGTCTCTGTGTGCCTGGCAAGACTGGAACTGCACATCTGAAGTGACCGCTCACAGGGAGGTATTCGATGAACTCCCATTGACAGGGCCATGTTGAAGAAATGGACATGGTAGTATTAACCTTTAAGTGACTGGGTTGGTATTTAAATTTTATGGTGTGGGTTACATAATATTTGAGTATTATTTGAAAAGAGAAAGATAAAATTGTGACATAAGTTGTTTTTTATTGTTATTATGGAACAGAGATAATGCAGCATGTCTTAGAGGTACTGTAAATTGCCTTGTTGCCTAAATATATAAAATGAATTTCCAAGGGTGTTTTTTTTTACATTCCCATATGCAAAAATGGTTAATTTAAAGGGTAATAGACATTCGTTCTTACATGGCAGAAGGTGAAAATTTCACCAAGTCCTTACAGTGTCCTGGAGGGACAGGCTTTCTTCCAGGCAGCAACTGAATGCGAACACATGTTTTATACAAGGTACTGAAAAAGAACCCTGTAGTTTTATATGTGAATATTTAATTTATTGTATTTACTCTTAATCAAAAACAATAATTTTCTTCTAATTCATCATGTGAAAAATGGTGTATTACCTTATGATAGTGCACCAGGTTAAACACATTTTGTGTAGTTGTTTTCCTGAAAATTGAAGATTTAGAAGGGGTGTCATTTTGTATACAAGTTCATCTCATATTCAGGTAAGCATGGTACTTTGATAAACATGTGGTGTGTAGTGAAATATTTAGCAGCTCACAGAATTTTAATTTCTTTCCAACCTGTATCAGTGGCAGTGAAGTTGTGTGCGTAATTCAGTTAGTACATTCGCTTGCATGGTGTCAGAGATGTATTCAGAAACTTCATATGGCTGCTGTGTGTCAGATTCAACAGGTGTTATATTTGACATTACTATTAATGTGAAATGAAGTTCCAGCTGTCAAAAGAGTTTGTTGTAGAAAATCTTCATCTTCATTAGTTTAATGTGGTACAAAATTTGTAAATTTGACTGTTTTTGGACAACCGTTGGCTGATTTCATGTCTCACTTGAACTTTGTGAGCACATTGTTGTAGCTGCTTATGCAAATACATTTTGGATTATGGTATTGTGGATGTTGTGAACTGTGACATGCAGTAGAATTATGTGGACTGTGTACACACAATGTACTCTTCATATGGCATCCTCTTCTGAAATCCATTGTCTTTATTGTAGTGTTTGCTTTAATAAGTTCTCTTTTTTCTGAAATGAGTAAACCAGTGAAAAAATCAGTAAATCAGTTTGGCTGTTAGAGACTGTCTTTGATGTGTGTGTTTAAAATTAAGTTTGTGTTTATTTAAAATAAAATTTAAAAAATATTAAGTTTATGTGTTTGTTGAAAATTAAGTTGACCAGGTGCAGTGGACTTCAAACAGAACAAAACAGTGATGCATTGGGCTTTGTATTGTCAATGTGAGAGTCATGTACATGCATGTTTGTTGCAAGTGCAAAAGCTTCGAGTTGCTGAAAATTCTGCAACAACTCCCATTATTATGTGTCTCAAATTAACTGAGACATTTAGGTTTAAAAGTACGAATTATTATTTGAGGACTCTGTATCCCTTGCTTACTCTATCAACAATGTGTGACTTTTGTTGCTGTATGTGTCTTTCTCTCTCTGTCTCTCTTTTTTCTGGTGGGGATAATGTTCATGTTCAAAATTGTTTGTTGTAGATCCCGTATCAACGACAGGTGTATTCTCTACGGTGAGCAGTGTACTGACAAGTAGCTGCAGTACAGGCATCAGTTCTTATGCTGGTAGTGACTCGGGGGCATACCACCATCCTTTGGGTACAAGCTACAGTGCACGCAAGTATGGTAGCACAACTAATAAGAGTTTTGATGACACGAAGAAGTCTTTGGATGATCAACTCAAGGAGTTGGACTCTCAGCTCGACTCCCAGCTTCTCAGTAAGGTAGGAGCTCTCAGTCAGTTGCAATGCAATGGGGTTGCCACACCTACTATGCATGTTTGAGGCTGCTTATTGGGATCACATGCTGCTACATATGCAAATGCAAGTGACTAAAATGCTGATTCTAACAGTAAGAATCATTTTAAAGAATAATATTATGATTAACTCCATAGAATCAATGCCTATTATTTAAATCAGATACAAGAAATGCTGGTAGGGAATTAATAATTTTGAAGAATGTCTGGAACAAACTTAACTACATTTCCAAATTAGTTTTGCACCGAATTTGTACATATTTTTAAGTTTTTTTTTTCTCCAAGATTTTAGTTTAACATATTATAAAATATGCAAAGACTAGAATACAGGAGGGATCAACTTGCTTGGCTGTAACACAGAACTTACTAGTTTATTGTAATGAATGCAGATTCCTTTGCAGAAATGTGTATTTCAGTAGCAACTACCAGATTTTATTCCTTTTGTCATGCAATGTGGTGCTCAAGGGGGAAGCTTTCACGTGTTTTACCTTGTGAAAGTTAGAGGCCACTGGTATGTTGTAGTCTGTAAGTTTTGTTACAAATGAAGGATTTGATTAATTACAAATTTGGATCACTGATGAATAAGAGTGGGAATTTTTAAGAATCTGAATGTGAAATTTAGTCACAAACATGGACATCCAGTAGTCAGTGCTGGCAGCCCTGTACATGGCTTATTTTATTAAAACTTAAGCTTGTACTGCCAATTAAAATGTTAAAAATTCCAAGTGTTAAGATGTTGACTTTTTGCCTCTAGTTTGCATTCAATGACTGTAGCCCATTAACAACATGTGTTGTATTGTGGAATGGGTAGGAGGTTCAGTTTCCCCTGGAAGGAAAGGAGCTCACTTAGTGCCTTAATTCATTGACTTTAGGTATGGAGAACATGCGTGAAAGTTGAATTAACCAGGCCAGGTTTAATTTTTATATACCACATATCTCTGCCTGTGGAACACCAGTATATTGCAGAGCATGGACTCATTAAATCTTGTAATGACTGTCTCCTCTTACTGGTAATCATGGTCATTATCACACTTTCACAGATGGTAAACAGGATTCTGCCTTACGGTATTTTCCACTTAAAAGGCGGATTGCTGTGTCTTGAACGTGTAGTCAAGTCAAAGATAGAAGAAACTGTAAATGGCAGCATAAGTTACAGAAGTATAATCATTGGGTTTAAAATTAATGTTGTCACCTACCATCTTATACTTGGCAATGAACTGAATGCAATAGAACCCAAATTAGAAGTTTATTTGCATATTGTTTCCCCTGCAGGAAGTATTACTGACAAATGTTTGAAGTAATGTCATATGTTTTACCATTGCCATGAAGTGGGGATTCCCTGCATTGTACAGTTGTTACTTTATAGACCTTTTATCTAGTTATTGAAACGGGACATGTATTGTAACATTAAAGTAGGATCCTTTTGTTACATGCTGATCCTGGTCATTAATATTCTCTAATAAACAATTAACATATGCATTGGAAATTTGAAGGAGTTAGTGCAGAAAATTGTTAGGAGTCGTAATCATATATTTGCTGTAAAATCGGATAAATTTTAGTATGTACAGATTTGACAGCACAGATTTGTACATAGAGAAGAGTAATATGCTTCTGATAGTTCTGCATATGTCATGTTTGCAAAGATGGTATTTTTAATGGAGATCATTTATACAGAGGTCTGCTTGAGGGTTCAGGACTTCTGGGATGTGATGCACTGTTGTTGGCTGAGTGATTCCTGACGTTCCTCAAAGGAATGTAGTGCCTGCATATTCAAAGGTCAAGCAGTCCAAGAACCATGATAAGGGCTTTAGGTAGATGTTGATGTCAGAGAAGGGAAGGTAGGCATTTTTCTCCATCTTCATGCTGAATTGGATATTGGATTTATGAGTGTACAATACTCAGGTGGTCCAAGAACTTCCACAGATGTTTTCCATGATGCCAGATCACAAAGTTGTCATCCACTCTGGTCTGGTGCCACATCTATACTCCCAGGTCCATCTCACACTTCCCTGATTGGCTCGACAACCTTTCTGGTTAGCCACAAACTGGTCACACCTTGCCCATAAACCACCTCCATTTATCGCATGTTGGCTTTCTTGGACTGATCGGCCTGTGAAGATGAAGGCCTTTTGTCATTGGAAACATCAAGAACCACTTGAACAATGACCTGAATCCTCAACTAGAGTACTGTGAGAACTTCATATCTCTCAAGTTCTAATTATTTGGTCACAGCAAGCGTCCATTTATCTGTACAGTAAAATTCTTACCAAGATAATTCATGAACTACAGTTTTGTGTGTATAAATCTCACGTAAAATTTGCACAATATTTGATGCGTGGGTAAAGTTATTTTGTCTGTTTGATGATGATATAATGGCTTACTGTGTTGGAAGTTAGGGACAGTTAAAAACAAAGTTCTAAGAAAATATTTTGACAGAACATATGAACTGGTTAGGAAATACAGAAAATTGCTCTGAAAGAGAATGGATGTGCTTTATAAATGCTTTTCTAATACTTCTGAAACATTAATCAAAGGAAATTACAATGGGTAAGCATGTGGCATGGATGGGGAAATAAAGAAGGCTATTCAGAAGTTTAGGGGAAACACACTGGAATGGACTCACTTGAGAGATGGGAAAATTGGTTGTGCTGAAATAAATTTGATGGAGTCTGGATTCAAGCATTTGTTTTAGTGGTGTGGAATAGTGTGGCTGTACTGTTGGGTAGTTTGGTTCATCATATTTTAGGACTGGCAGGTTTAGCATTAAGGGAGCTTTCACACAGGACACCACTTAAGGATATGATGGCGATGACACTCTGCCCTTGGTTTCACACACTGCAGATTACATGGTAATGATGTGTTCACAATAGGCTGATATGATATGATGACTCTGTATGCTGTGTCATCTGTTGCTCAGTCATAGACATATTGCCACAAATATATAATGTGTCACAGGAGGTGGAAGTGTCATGGATTGTACATTGCTGTGTTGGGTTGTGTAAGCATGATTGAGGAAGCAAATATTAAATTTATGTCACCTGTAGGGGAACAGCAGTCCATGTTATGTGACTGGAAATATGTGAACAAAATTTATCTAGTGTGGCAAAAACATAGGATGGGCTTAAATGAAATCAGGTAAGATTATATATTGCTGAATATACTCATAATTGATTTAAAAGCATAATGTAGGTGTACTTTCATGGGTACTTAATTATTTCTGTTACAATTTATGTTGTATTCGTACTGAAGTAGTGCATATTGTCTTTGAATGGATTGCCTCCAGTGTGCGAAGCATGGATTGTGTCGTATGTATCTCATTGTCATTGCAGTGCCATCATGTTACAAGTAGTGTCCTGTGTGAGAGCAGCTTAAGAGATATCAGTGTATTGTTATCCTTTTCTTTTTAAAATATTATAATGTTCAGAATTCTTAACATTGGTGACACATGGATCTTTAGCCATCTGATTATATGATTCTGTATTTATGGTGAGGTTTATAATGGGTTTGAATTATGTTGGTAAAAATAGTGTACATTGTACATTTGAATTTCGATAAAAATAAGATATGTTTATCATCAGAGTTTAAACCTTACTTCCATGTAATTTTAACTCAATTGCATACAGATAAAGGGCCCTAATGCTTCTGTCCCTGTTGTTTCTTACCACCCACTGACATGGGTGCAATACATAAATCAAGGGCAGGTCAGTAATTTTGTGTGGCATGTTTGAATATATGCATGGTTTTATTGGATTGTTCTACTAAGCTGAAATAGTCTTATAATATTTAATGTTTGAACAAATGCTGTATATAATTTTTTTTTTGTCTTGGTATATTCTATATTCTTTCTGTGTGTAACACCTTGCCCTGATTTGGGCTGTGCATGTCAGAATGTTGGGCATAAGCTGTAGATCTTAATTTGGGGGGAAAGCAGGGAAAATATTTACAAGAACATTTTAATATGGGTTTTATTTTATGAAAATAAAAATGCAGTAGGATTATGTAAGCTAGTACTCAATTAAAGACTGAATTTATTGGTTGTAGTTCAAATATCTATTCATATTGCTCCACCTTTATTGTGTTTCTGTTGACACAACCCATATATTTCACTTCTAAATACAACTTGCAATTAATCTGATGCTCAAAATTTTTTTAAATTCCATTTCTTAAAATGTGCTGTTAAGTTGGAGGTTTATATTTTATTTATATGCATAACTCCTTCCCCAGTCTCTGAAATTAGAATGGTAAGAGGAAACATGTTGAGGGAAAATCCTGAAGTGGTTGGAAACATGATGGTGCATGATTGGAATCCTTAATTTCAGGGCTGGATATAAAACAAAGCACAGTTATTTTGTTGCTGTAAGAGGTACAATATGAGAACATCCTTTATTATAATTAACAAGAAAACTGAGCAAATGTTTAATCGTACATGGACAGGAATTCCATTTACTCCAAGAGTGGGTTGTACGTTGAAAAAGAGGACCATAAACATTCAGTTTGCTTACTTACATTGTTGTTGATAAAAGAGAGCATGTTGCAAAATTAAGTGAACCAAAAAATGCAGTTACCCCTTGGTACTCACATCAGATGTTAAGAATTTTGCAGCTGGAGGGAATGTTTGTTGGAAAGACAGAGTCATTCTATAGTTCATCAGCATCTGACTTTGGAATCAGATTTGTTGTGTGGATTGTGATCACACAGGGTTAATCATTGTCTGCCAGAAGGAAGAAGTTATGTGAATAATTACTGAACCTAAACTTTGGTCTTCTGGATTGACACCATTTAATCTGTTATTTGGTACTTCCTACCAGACTACATGGTGCTGTAACTCAGAAGACCACAGTATGAATCTTCAATCCCAAAATAGTTTCAAATTTTAAATTTTGCATGCAGCTAGTGTTATATTTAGGCACTGGTATGCAACTTGATTATTTTGTTCCTGATAGCAGCATCATATGAACAGAATTAAGCTCTGTGCTGTCTTGTGTGGTACTTGCTAAATCCTTTAGGATCAGAATGTGCACAGCTCTCCCTTTTGTAACCTGCCTGGCTGGCGCATGCAGTGTGGTGTGCCACTAACCCTAACCATTCATCATGGTTCCTGGACCGTCCCAACTCTCGTTTCTCTTTCTTTCTTCCTTTTCAGCGGGGTCTTTGCTGTTTTCCAGGATTCTCTAATACAAGCACTACGCCGCGAAAAGGAAAACTACCCAAGCCATTACTGGCGGGTGTAGGGGGTACCTCACCCCATCATCACTTATTTGAACCTGGTTTCCTGCAAGGTTTAGTGCCTAATCGTTATGAGCAGGGTCGACCCGAAGAAATTCTGCTATTGGAGAAGCAAGGTCGTAGCTCACAACAGCAACGAATGCAAGAATCTTGCTTGGGAGGTGGTCCCACAAACACTCGTAACCGCTCAGGTAGCCTACCCCCTAGTTCCTTGCCACGTCCACGGCGAACACACAAACCTGCAGGAAGCAAGGAGCGTCGGCTGGGGGAATATGGGCGACTCAGTGATGGTGAAGGTAGGAAGACGCCTGCCACTTCCTGTGAAGGGTCAGATGCAACAGGATCAAAGGGACGGGAATCACCAGCACGTTCCCACATCCCACCTCCAAGGAAGCTAGGCGAATATGGACGTCTTAGTGACAGTGAAAGCCGTTCCATTGGAAAAGCTGGTAGTACTACACGGATAGGGCAGGGAGGAACCACAAATGGAACCAAGGCTGGAGATGAATCAAAATTAAGGCTCATCCCTGTTCCCCGTACCAGGAGGGGGTCTTCCCTTACAAGGGATAATAAACCAAGTTCAGCTGATAGTAGTAGTACCAGGTCTGTAGCAAGCACTGGTAAGTACCGAATACAGTTTTGAACTGTACAAGTCCCTAAATATAGTGCCTTACGAAGTAGGGAATCTACCCCAGTTCAAACCCTATGAAAAAGAATTATAAGACTGAAAATCATCCACTTAGTGGGTTCTTCTGTAAATGTCTGATGATAGTTAGCAAAAACATTGCATACAGGGGCTACTTGTATGTTGTATTCTAGTCTTGTTTTTTTATGAGGCTTTTTTGTTGTCATTAATCACTATTTTAACACACAAATATGTATGTATAAAAGCATTTTTATTACAAAATGCTATTGTAAGGAGTTATTTAAACTTCAGGAACATAATTAAGCTCAGAGAATTACTTTATAGAATAATGTTGTGATGAACATTTTGAAAATAAATACTTATAATTTAAAAAATTATAGCTTCACATGTGACAGTGGAACTTGGTTCGTACATTAATTATTGGATTGTTTTCACATTTATGAAGAACTGTCTTGTGGTTTAAGTCTCAGGTTTGTGATGTGTTTTCCTAGTTAATTGGATACCATGAATTGTACCAACAAAGTTCCACCCTCTTCTAATATTACCATTTCTTGGGTGTGCTATTTCAACAAATTCTGTCCTGACCTCATTCAGTATCTGACTGTGCCCAGAATCATGACCTTTAAATATGTAAGTTTCATATATTGTAGTCATTAAGCTTGCACAGCACGTTTCCTTGGGGTGTGCATCCAAGGAATTTATTTTTCGTGTTTTTACAAGGTACATAATTATGGAATACTCACTCATAAAGGATATTATTTTTATTCACCAAAGCAAATAAATGAAAACTTAACTAAACTTTTTTAAATTAACAACTAAACTGTACTTTAAAAATACAAATCGTGTGATTAAATTAAGACACAAAGCCACTTTTTTTTTAATGTTTTAATTATACATAAGGGTGTTGCTGGACACATGTGGCGCATGCCATATGAATGCATGTGGTTGTAATACTAAGAGCAAATGGCTCTGATAGGTCAGTAGTAAAGTTACTGGCTATGGACTGCATCAAAGATTCAGTTGCTGGTAGAGTGCTTCTTCTTTCCTCTTCATTACCATGTCCACAGCATCTGTGGTGCCCCACTCAGTCTTGGGTGTGTGGTCACATTGTGAATCTGACTGCTCTTGTTACCTAAGGCCAAGGTGGATAATATGTTAATCTTAATATCCACTTTATGACATCATGCTTGGGCACAGAGACAATTCCAAGAATCTACATAATGTTGTACACTATTGTATGTGTCCTATATTTTCATCTGTTTTGCACTATTTTAAGGGTCCTATATCTTCAGCTGTGTTACATTATTGTAAGTGTCCTATATTTTCATCTGTGTGATTGATGGTTAAGATTCCCAGTTATGTGGTGATCATGGAAATGTTTCGCTTATTTGTCCCTTACTTTTTCCTACAGGATATTTCTTGAGCAGTTGATAGTGATACAAGTTATTTAAGAAATTTCTCATTATGGAACTTTAATATTTGTCACTGTCATCAATAAAGCCCTCAACTGGATCCCATCCTGAGCCAGCTCAGTCCAGGCCATATATTTACAAACCATGTATCCTTATTTTTTGTAACTATCACTTGGTGTATATTTGTCATATTTATTATTTTATTTAACATAGTTTGTCAGCTATGTTGACATTTTGTTGATTCGTTATAATAATTGACTGGAAATAAGTATGCAGAAGCTATGAAGTAGTACCTATCTGTGCAGTTTCCTGAAGGAACTGAGGAAAGTCTACAAAACCTCAGGAAGTCTAGTTTTTTGGCTGACATTTGATTCCAGGGCTTTCCAAACATGAAGCTGTAGTGTGAACCACTACATTGTACAACTGGTTCACATAGTGCCATTTATCACTCATTTACTTGTTTTATCTGTTATATTATCTGTCTGAAGGCAGGGGATACATTGTAGCAGCCAGAGCATGTAAGGTGTGGCTGCCTGACCATCCATTTTCTTTACGCATGAGTGAAGTGGTTTGAGATGTGAATCACATATCCCTGTTAGGTGATAATAACTTTGGCCTGATTTTAAACTGGACACTGCACACTTCATGATGAAAATGCCTTTTATTATGTGTTGTCACCTTTATTGTACAGGCTTATAAATTTGACCTTACTTTCTAATAACCTGGACACTTCTCTAATTAAAAACCATTTCTGCAACTGGTCATATTGTAAATTGTATTTAATACATTTTTTTTAGACCTAAGATTGTTGAATGTATGCATTTACTTGTCTTGAGACAGTCCACCTGCTTAGACCAACCTTAGTTTTACCCTTTGCAGTCCAAAATATTTTTTTGAATTTCATTAGATTTGTCCATATTAATTTTCCAAAAAATTCCAAATTGTCAGAGTTAAAAGATCAGCCACTTGATGGCAGGAGCATCAGTTTCAGCTTGACATTGGTCCTGGCACAACGGAGTGCACTGTTGAGTGTAACCCGACATGGGACTGATAAAGGTTAAGATCCTCCATTTGTAATTTGTTTGTTTCCATGTTTGTGGTGCAGTTCTTCAAAATATACATAAGAAAAATGTGATACAAAATTTAGAATAGGTTGTACATTGTGTTCCTTCACTACCTTTCACTTAATTCCTTTCTTTATGTCAGCACAGACCTCTCCATTTTCGGATCTGTATAAGTGATGTTGTCTGAGTTATTACACCATGTAGGATAATAAGTTTGTTAGGCATTATGGAGGAATATACTCCCTCTATCTTCAGGGTGACTGAATTAGGTTCAGGTAGATTCTGGATCTTCAGTCATCAGCAACCACCTGACTGTAATTCAGTCACCTTGAAGATGGAAGCAGCACCTCCTCTGAAGTGTTGAAACAGACTAATTATCCTACATGGTGTAATACCCCAGAAGACCATCATTTGAGTTAACATCTGCTGTACAAGCCTGCATAGCTTATCTGTGGTTCAGTGGATGCCTTAAATTACACATATTGATGGTTGCTTTGTTTGATAGGTACTCCCAGAATGCAGTACATAATAAACAATGTGTGTCCTATGCACACCAACAGCCATTCCTTGTTACATGGTGCAAAAAGGGTTTGTAGTCAGATTTCACATTTTGATGAACCACAAGAAATTGCATGTACTGAAATTTATTTTTGTTTTGTCTTAAGTATTTGGAAAGTGGAAGCAGTAGAAAATGATTTCTGTGAATATTTTTGTGTGATATTTTTTAGTTGTATGGATTTATGTTTGGGTTTTTATTTATTATTATTTCATGGCTGTATGCAACTTCTACTCAGCAGTTCATTTTCTTTCCCTGCAATGCAAGTCAGTATGCAGGAAGTAATATATTTTGTATTTCTTTAATAATAAAATCGTGACACTTCATGACATAATAAGGGTGGTTGCAAGGAGGAGACTTGAAGAGCAGAAAAGCACCAGAACTGATATTATACACCGATTTTGAGATGCATTCTTTTGAAGATATGACATTTCTCCCCTCAGAATGACACAGGCACTGACAGTGATAAAGAACAAAACATCACTGACACACTTTACACAGCCGATTGACAGTATATACTCCTGACCTTCTGCCCCTGTAATGCCCAAGTTTGAGGGGTCCCAGTGTGTTATGACAAAATGGGATGATTCACGTTACTATATGCTGTACCTCTCTTAACAATTTTGTACTTTCTGGTTTGAAATTATGCAGCTGTTGGTGGAGAGAGGCAAACATATCGTCTCCTGTACTCTGACACACTCGGTATAATGACTAGTCTACCGGCTGGACAATCTGCAGTTCAGTTCCTTGTGGGAGTAGGAGATTTTTCTGTTCTCCAAAACACCCACACCAGCTGTGGGGCCTATCCACCCTCCTATTCAGTGGGCATCAGCACTACTTTCCAGAGGAGTAAAGTGACTGTTGCATGAAGTTGACAAATGACCTTCATTGAATGTTCAGGTTAAGGCTGAGTGGAGCTATGTCTGCTTCCCCTATATTCCTTCATGGTGTGGACAGGGTAACTTTACCTCTGCCTTTCCTTTTTTACTTTTAAACATTGGGTGAATAACAGTTTGCACTGTGTGACGTGACCACATGTGAAATACACTCTTTCTTTTCTGTTATCATGGTTCACACTAGAGCAGTATTTTTCAGGCTTATACTGAGATTCCTGCATTTTTGGGTGAACAACAAAAATTGAATGTGACAAAGATAGATGAAAATTATGAGCAATTGTGGAAAAGGAGAACAATATTTTATCAATCCGTGATGAGTGTTCTAAATATTACAGCCCAACTGAACATTTAGTAGCCAGTGAAATTGTTCTGCTCTTCAAGGGTAGTTATCTTCAAACAGTATGTAGCAAAGGAACACGAATTGTTTGGGATTAAATATACAAGCAGTGTGATTCTAAGGCATGTAACATTCAGTATGACTGTTTCTCAGTAAAGACAGGGAATGTGCAGCTGCTTCAGTGACAGCTATCATGCAACTGTACAGGACTGAAAATGTGGACTAGAAGAATGCATAGATGATTTTTCTCGTCCTTATTTGATGGTTTACACACAAAGATGAATTGTTATGGTACTACCATACCACACTTGAAAGCAAATGTATAAGTATTTTGAAGGACCCTGAGACTGAAACAGCATGGCAGTGGTTAGGGTGAGGGATGGCTCACAGCTATAGTGTGGGGAGACAAACAGAATGTAAATCTGTTAGCTCACATGTGTTTCCCAACACTGAGTCATTTATGTGATGAATGTGGAGTTGCTCTGAGACCAGCAAGGAGTATGTTTGTGAATCTGACTGCATGACATACACTTTCTCCATTAGTAGATGGACTTTGAAATGGTTGGAGACACCATTTTTACATCTCTATCACTTTTCTGTTTTGTGGTTCAAAATTGTCCCACTGATATTTGGGATTCATCTTGGTCTGAGACCTGTTGTATGGGTGGGGAATGGTGAATCTGCTTCAGACTATCCCTAAGAAAGGCAAACCCCTTCCATTAGCTGGCTAACCAGTCTTGATGTATGAAACAGGACACATTGTGTCATGGGAGCCCTAAAAGGAATTTGGTATTGTGTGTTTTGCGTTGAACTAAGAAATAATGACCAAAGTTCAGATGTCCACAGTTAAGTGTGGGATTATGTGTTAACCATATACGTAGCTGTACCACACCAAATCACAGTTATGAATATTGTCCAACAATATACTGGAAAAACTGGTATTCACAAATGCAAGTAATAATATTACTGTTGTCATAATTAAAACTGATACTTTTTTAAATGTAGTATTTTGATGAAATGAGGTGGCCAAGGGGGGTATGGATTTCACATAATGCTTAATGGTATATGCAGAAGTGTATTTGAAGTGTCTTCAGACCCCCATCACTTTCAAGTTTTATGAAGCAATACAGCAAGCATGGCTACTTGGAGAACTACAATATTTCAAGATCTTTGTAATGCTCATGGGGATGTTAATAATCAAATTATCCCTTAGATGTTAACAGTTCAATTAGAAGTAAACCTTTTACTATTGTTAAACCCCATAGAATCATTCTGGGCAAACATGGTAAATAAATTTCTTGTCTTAGACGTATAAGAAGTATTAATAACATTATGTAACAGGACACTGTACCACATTGGCCATTAAAATACACGTCACAGTATGATGTGTGTGTTCCCTTTTGTCTGATAATGTATTTGGACTGCAGTTGCAAAATTAGAGCTCTGTGACCTACTAAAAGACTTTGTCTTTTCTGTTTTCCAACAAGCAGAAGAGCCTGTGAAAAATGACTGTGTCTGCAATGGAAGACATTTGTGTATCATTTTATGGTGGTAAAAGAAATGTTGAGAATGTGATATTTAGTTGTGTGAAAGACTATAAGCATATATGAAAGTGATGTATGTTCACCTGTACCAAAATGGTAAACATATATTTAAAGTTATGTTTAAACATTTTCTGCCAGCTGGAGGCCTTTCTTCAGATCTCTGTTAGTCAGATGAGACCTCTCCCCAACAGCATCAGAATCTTATTCATTATATGGTTCATGGAGTGCTGTCACCTATTTAAGGGATACCTCAGCTAACTTAGCAACATGAGCACCGAAAACTTTGTGGATATCAGCCCCTCCAAATGCAGGAATTCTCCTGGGACTTCATGGGCTTGCTGATGGGGGAATCTCCAGAAGTCATTCACTGCTCCAGGTCAAAGCTACTTCCAACAGTCATTCAGAGGCATGGATTTAAGCCACTCAGAAATTCCTCTATATTACTACACAGGCAGCCATAATCTGTGATTTCCACCATTCACTGACCCTAACAAAGGGCTTCTTGTCACTTGCAGTTAAATGTGGTGAGTATAATAGCTCTTGAAAGTTGTGAAGATTCCTTGGTTGAGTGTGGGAGTGAGGTGGTGTACATGGGCAGATACTGAACTTGAATATTTGGCTGGGTGAGACAGAGATCCTGTGGATCCCTGGATTAGTTAGGACAAGGAGGACAATGAATGCTAGGTTCTTGGACTTGAGATGCCGTTTTCAAACCAACATTTACTGGTGGGTCTGCTATATTAACGCTCTTTGATGTTTTTCTTCATATTACTTTCCAACTTAAATGTAGAAGGTAGTATAACTAAACATATTTATGTTAATAGAATTTTAATCGTCAATCCTATTTTTGATGATGTTTTTGTGTAAGTTGTATCCCATTTATGTATTGAGATACAGCCTTGAAATTTTTTACACTGACTGCTTGGTTAGTCTGTCATTCTACTAGCCCACTCTGAAAATGATGTATATTCTCACATCTCTACATGAAGGACTTTGCACTGAACAAAATGCAGACATGCATGTAACATTAGCTACACATGCTTAGAAATGGAAATGTGTGAACACAAATTTTAAGGTTACAGTTAATAGTTTTTTATTTACTCCTTACTGCGGCTGTGTCCAATACATGTTTTTCCCTGAGGGTTTTTAGCCTTTGGATATGAGCAGCTGTGTGACAAATAAGTCCAATGGTAGCATTGGTGAGTTTCATACCATTTGTGTGAAAGTGGTCTGGTAATACTAAATTTATCAGCAAGACTCTCAGTTGCAACTTTTTATATTAAAAATTTGTAGATTATAGCTCTAGCCACAGGAGGACCATTTTTATACCAGTTATTCCAGATTTTGCAGAAAAAATGGTTTACAGATGGGAATTCTTGATATGCAGATGATATTTTTATTGCATTCATCTACAATAAAATTTTTTTTTTTCACAAGTTTCATCATAGTTATGAATCATTCAAGGGTAAGTTTACAAAAATATATATCTGTTTTTTTTACCATGACCTACACAAGGGACATAAATATATTTTGTGTCTCTATGATGTTGCTTAAACATGGTAGGCACATAGTTGTATACAAAAGCTCAAGCACCATGTTTTTTAACTGTAACTTCCCACAATCTTTATGAGTGTGGAACACTTCTCATGATGTGCAGAATGTGGAATGAGGTGCTGTGGAGATCATTTGAGCCTAGTGGGGAGGAAATAACAGGAGGCCGGGGAGTCCATAATGAGCTTTCATGATTGCACTTTTTGGCAAATGTTACTGGAATAAGTCATAGTGTGTGAAATGTGTATGTATGGGGGAGAAGTTAAATGCATACAGGGTTTGGAAAAGAAACCTGGAGGAAATAAACCTTTTGTAAGACCTGGGTGTAGGTAGTTAAGATAACAGAATAATTGAAATGACACAAATGAGATGGGCTTTTGTCTGGTTTTGTCTTGCTCAGGTTAGGGTCCCATACCGGCCTGCTGTGAACAATGTTATATTTCTGAATTCCGTTAACATGCTGGGATTTTTTTAGACCTCATGAGTAACTACACCTGAAAAGAGACTGGGGTTCATGGAGTTAGTTATAACCTTCGCAATCTTATTTTGTTGACAGCTAATGTACCTTCGTATCTTACATGTTACCAACAAATGATTCGAAGCTGTGATGAATTTGCGTAGGTAATTCGTGGGTGGAAAGAACACAGTAGGCCGTGCTTGAAGATGGCGGCTTGTGTTCGCTATAAGAAATAATAATAAGTTAACTTATTTATACAGTATAAATAAACTTTGCAAAGTAAAAAATATGTGATGGTGAAAGTAACACATGGCGTTGAACGAAGGAATAGTCAATTCTCAGCACTTTGTCGAAGAAATAGACTATAATGAAATTGAAAAGATAGAGGTTTGTATTAATGCAACAAATTTCAGGCAACAGGTCTTGAAACTTCTCCGTGACATTGTACAGACTAGTGGTGAATGATTTTATTGTCAGTTTTACTTTTTCAGCACGCCGTGGTATAGTGTGTTTGGTGTTTGCTGTGTAGTCTCTTAACACTGTTTCAGGTAGATGATATATTTTGCAAAATTTAGGCTGTTGAAACGTACCTTACAGTTATACTTCTTCATGAACAGTTCTTAAAATTTTTTTTTTTTCAGGTAGTTGGGAAAGGTTCTTTTGGAGTAGTTTGGAAAGGAATGTGGCGGGAGACTTATGTTGCTGTTAAGCACATTGACTCGGAAGCAGAAAAGAAGGCATTTGCTGTGGAAGTACGTCAGCTGTCACGAGTGAGCCATCCAAACATAGTGAAGTTGTATGGTGCTTGCACACAAAACCCTGTGTGCCTTGTTATGGAATATGCAGAAGGTGGTTCATTGTACAATGGTGAGATCAGTTAAAATAAACGACAGAATAATTAGATACCGTTATGAAGTGTGTACAGAATAGACTGGTGTGGCCTGACACTCTACTTGTAATATTAGTGTTTAGTATCAATTACAAAAACAGAAGTTTCTATCAACCACAAAGTCATTAAATGCCAGAAAGACTTGTCATGATACGCACTTTATAATACTTGGAAATTCGTTGGAAGTTATGGTAAGGTTTATTTGTACAAGTGGTTTAACAGGGGAATGAAAGGGAAACATTCCTACCACAACCTTTTCAGAACCATGAATATCAAATTTCTTAAACTCTTCAAGAGGCTGTTACACTAATTAATTTCAGTACTTTAAATTAAATATGTAGATATGTTTAGATTAATCAGTGTCTATCGTTTTGGTAATAGTATTGTTTGTCTTGAAAGCATATTGCCAACAATGGAATGGTTCACTGGGATGGATGGTCAATAGCAGAGTTTAAAGTGGTTAGCATTAAATGGCTTCTAGACAGTTGGTATTAGTGCCTAGTATTATTGCCTTGAAATAATATTTCACAGTATGTTTCTACTTAGATGACTCAATATTATTGTGCAATATTTCATTTTGCTCATGACTTATGACAAGTAAACATATTGAATGACACTGATGTTGCTTTTGTTGCCATTGCTTTTTCTCTGTGTTTAAACATGTTGAATGATACTGATGCTGCTTGTGTGGCTGTTGCTTTAGCACTGGGTTTAAATAAGTTAAATTATACTCATGCTGCTTTTGTGACCATTGTTTTAGCCCAGCATTTCAAAAAGAAAAATAAAATTTGCTGCTGGACTAAAGAGTGATACAAATGGAGACTGCAGCACCCACACACAAATCTGATAACAGACTCAATTTTTTGTGGTTGGCTGATCCATCATTTGATGAGATACTCAAGTTTGTTACCTCTGCAATTGCTGAAAGAAATACATGCAAGAAGTAATCACTATCAATCAGCATTTATCCATTACACTAGACTATTTAGCCACTGGAAATAGTTTTGGAGATCTGACATTCATAAATGCTACATCTCTTCAATCCATTGGAGATGTGTTTACTACTCAGCAGACAGATGATAACTGAATGAATATTGTGCAGTACCATCCACATACTATTCATATATTGCGTAATATTACAGCTAGATGGTCAAAAATATTGTGCGCGATACTATTGATCATCTGAGGATACTTTTAGCATTGGAGGGTAGTCATCTGTTATTACCTTCATTTTGTGTATGTTATAGGGTGTCACATTGTACTGTTGGTGTGTATATGACAAAGATCATCTATATTTTAATTACCCAGCTCTGTTATCTTGTTTTTTCTTTTTTTTGTGTTTTTTTTTTTAATTTACGTTTCACATAGAATTGTTCTTTCAGATGCGTGTACATGGTAAGAAAAGGAGACAAAGATTTCAGACCATTCACCTACTTCCCAATATATTCGAAAATTAAATGGAACCAATATATATTAGGTGCTGAGATTATTTTCCATGTAATACTACACTGTTGGCATGTGATTGGTGGATATGCTAACACAAGGAAAATATATACCTGTATTTCTCCCCTGCTGTTTACGTCACATATAACTGAAAGCATATTGGATGTATCCTGCAAACATAAATAGTAGCAGAGTATGATGTGATGCTTGTCTTTGTACATAGCTGCCACCATATGCACAGAAACTCAGGGCCTGACCTGGTTCAGTCCTGCAGTCAAGTATGTTGGATTTTGTAGACAGATGGAAGTTAAATTTACCCTTTTTCTTAATTAAGCCGTATGAAGATACACAAGGGAATAGTGGTGTATTCTTAACCTTGGTAAGTGGTCATCTTCATGTCCTGGCTGCTTCACAAGGAAAGAGCCCCTGTTGCCCATTGAATAAATGGCTGGGTGGGACTGAGAGCAAGTTTGGATTCAAAGAGAAAAATTTCTTACCCTCTGGGGAATGGGGGTTTGATTTCTCAGTTGTCAAGCCTGTAGCCTAGTTGCTGTACTTACAGTTCTGTCCTATGTAAATCAGGTGAACAAGGAGGAGATGAAACAGCAGATGAAATTGATGTGTGCAAGTTCAGGGAAAAAAAGTTTACATGTAGTGGGTCGGAATGTGCGTGCATGAGGGGGAGGGGGGGGGCAGACAAAACATTCCTGGTGGATGAAGATTCGAGTCTTCTGGGATGATACGTTGCACTGTTGGATGTGTATTTCACAATGGTCTGAAGGATTATAATGCCTACAAGTCACTCCTTTTGGAGTTTTGCTGTGATGTTGAAGGCACTGTTATCCTTTGAAATTTCAGGAAATCTACATTCAAGGACATAGCGTCACAACTGAGAAGACTAGAGTCTTTAGCAACACCATTGTAAGAACCTCAAATCTTGCATTCCTAGTAACTACTCTTGACAGATTAGCTGAAACTGTAGTAGGAACTGCGAAAGTGTGGATTCTCTGAGGCACACATATAGTGATTGTTTGCCTGCTTGTGATACACTTATTGATGAAAGGTATGCACTTTACATTAAACCTTTCAGTAATGAGTGTAGATGTAAGTGCAGGAACACACATAAGCATGATTGAAAAAGTCACTTTAAAGGATCATTGATTGATTGAAGGTACATAAAGACAGCATTAGATTTGTACAGTTGAATGGCAGACTATGTCTTATTTCTAGGAAATTACATGGTCAGGCAAAAATGCAAGGCAGAATATACTTATCCAATTTGCATATTCGAAGAGGTGATTGTATCCAGAGAGTGGAACAATACATGAAGATGAAAATGAGACTGAGACACTGTGAAAAGTGGTTAATACAGTTGCCATTTTATAAGTATCTTTTCAGTTGTGATATAAACCTCTGTCACCAACATGGGACATGAAAGCCTAACTGCAGCATATTACATTGTTTCATTTTGTGTTTGTAGGCAAGTGCATTTTCTCTTTTGTTTCATGTATATTCAGAAGTGTACGTTGAATTTCTGTACATTTGTTGTGTTCGTAACTTTGTACACTGTTAAAAGAATGCTGTAAGGTTCACCATGAAAGTAAGGCAGACATGATGGCATGGCTTATGCTCCTGTGGTTATTTGAATGAAAGTTGTTGTGGTTAAGGAATTAAACTTCAAGTGACAGAGTTCAAATTTAAGGAATTTTATTGGCACTGTGGAGTTTCATAGGCAGGGTATTTACGTACAAGCGCTTGTTTTCGAAAGATGTAAATATTATTTGAACTGTAAAAGACAGAGTGTGAAATTAACAGCATTTTATGGGAAATATAAGAGAGATCATGCAGCATGTCATAAAAATGCAGTAAAGTTACTTACTGCTTAAATATATATAATGAAGTTGTCGAAGTGAAACTGAGAGTTTCACAGATGATCCACAAAATAGTATGTCTTTGTCTTTTTCTGAAGTTTTTGTTCACAAGTAAAGCTGTAAAGGTAATTTATGTACACTGTTTATTAGTGACAAGAAATGTTTCTCAATTCAGATTGTTGTGAACTTGACTGATTGTTTCAATTATCATATGCAGGCCATATACCATATTTTGCTGACCCTGGTTATATACAGAATTTCCAAAATTCTTTATTCAGTTTTCAAGCCAACTGAGTAAGTGGCAAGGCAATACATGTACGGTATGCAGCTGTCTCATTGAAGCTATATTTGTTTTTGCACAGTTGTTTTGTGTTCCCATGTCTGCATATAAAAGACTTTGTAATTCATTCATGTTAGATTTTATTTGTAATAAATACTTGTATCTGTTTTTAGTTCTGCATAATGCTCCATTACCCATCTACTCAGCTGGACATGCTATGAGTTGGGCATTACAGTGTGCAAAAGGTGTTGCCTATCTACATAACATGAAACCAAAAGCTTTAATACACAGGTAATAATACTGTGTATGCAGAAGTTTGAAATAACAACTAAATGTTTTTATCTAGAATGGTTTTTTTGTTCTATTATGCAGTATTGTTACTGTTGACAAACATTGTGGGTGAGTGAAAAACACAGGTAGTTGTTACTGTAGCAGTTACTGAAATCGGCCTTTTCTCAGTTTGTTTCTGTTTTTAGATATTTAAGTAGGTGACAAATGCTGTTTCAGTTGCATTTTTAAATTGCATTAAAAAAAAGGTGAAGTTCACCCTAGAACAGGCCATGAAGGCCCAGAGGGTTAGTAGATGTATAGCTTTACCCTTTCTTTAACCTCAGTGCTAGGTGGGGGGTGGGTGGTCAACACCACGCCCTGGCCGCTTTACCCCCAGGAAAGACCTGGTACCCATTGCATAGGAGGCTGGGTGGGCCCCAGGGCCAGTTTGGTTGGGTGCAGAAAGTATCACCTTCGCCGGAATTTGATCCCCAGACGATTGAACCCATAGCAAGTCGCTATACTTACTGTGCTCTCCCGGCCTACTTTTTAAATTGCATACACTGTAAATTCCAGTTACCCATGTGCAAGCTATTATGGTTTGCAGCTTATCTGTGGATTGCTGCCTTAAAATGGGCTCTGCCACCTCCTGCAACCTCCCATTTCACAGTTTCTCATTTGATTACAATATAATTTGTGCACTTGTCATAGCATGGTTAAACTAAGAAGCACATTTCTCTTGTTAAGTGCTCTGTTTTCTCTTCATATTATGTACCATATTTTATGCCTACAGGCCTCTCCATTTGGGAACTGCTTAGATGGATAAGTAATTGTTTCTGTGTTTCAGGGATCTAAAACCACCAAACTTACTGCTCATTATGGGTGGTAAAGTGCTCAAGATTTGTGATTTTGGTACAGCATGTGATAAGAAGACATACATGACAAATAACAAAGGCAGTGCTGCATGGATGGCACCAGAAGTGTTTGAAGGTATATTTACTTGTTTCAGACACAGAATTAGTAACAGCAGAGAAAATTTGTCATTAAATCAGGTATTATGTACACTTCTATAACAGTATAAAATCTGTTAAAAATGGCATTCTCCATCATCAGTTACATTTCACACCCATGTAAGAAACTGTGTTGTAAATGTTGTAGTCCACTTTCTGTGTTTCATAGAATAACATTTAATTTTTCAGTTTGTAAAATGTTCTTGCTGAAAACATGTTACATGTGTGGAGTAAAGCTCCAATTAAAACAGTTGGTTTTTAATATCCCCCTGTGAAGAGCATTTGTTCACTGGCTGGCATCTTTCTGTGCAGGGATGGTCATAGGTTGCATTTGAATGGTTGTCTTTAACGAAACACACAAGATGATATTTTATGATTGTGATACATATGCGGCCTCTGATTAATGAGAGTGGCATGTGAGACATTGGAAGCAGTGGAAGTGGAGTGTCCTGTGACATGCCATGGATGTTATTCCAGGTTTCTTGGTGGAATTTCATTTCATGAGTGTGTTATGGTGGGCATGTTTTGCAGCAGTAATAATGGCTTTTTGTTATGTTCTAGTGTGTTCTGACAGTGCTCGTGGTGGATATGAGTCCATTGATCACCAGGAACATCTCATTCAGGGCGTGTGGGTCCATGAGAAAGGACAAAGTGGCCAAACACGATGACATAAGAGCAGACTTTACTCTAGCATTTGAATAAAGTATCTCCAGCTGGCTCTAATGTATATAAATTGGAGGAAAAACGTTCTTTAACTGGTTCTATGGTAGATGTGAGATGGAGTGGAAGATGATGGAAGTACGCAAATAACAATGTAACTTCAGGTGGATGCAGTACAACTTCCTCAAAGAACTGTAGCATTTTTTTGAGCCGTGATATAAACATTTCGAAACTTTGTGCTGAGACTTAATGGGCATTTATCACTGAATATAACATTTTAGTAGGATGCCAGTGTTGGGAAGATATGCACTGAAAGTGCATATGCATGCTGCCTGACATCCATATGATGGTCCTTTAACTATTAATTGCCAACCATTGTACACCATATGGACCTTTATTTCATACTGCGAGTCTGATTGCATTATATGGATGTGAGAGCATTCAAGAGTGCTGTAAATTAAAAACCCCCTTTGTCTTGAGTGGTTGAAATTTAAACCCCACCATAATAAAAGGGCTAATTAATTGATAAATGTGGGCTGGTATTTATGGTGGCCATCTTTTCTCATTGCATGTAACATGACGTTTCTTGGAATCTGGAATTCTGTAGTTCATTTCTGCATGGATTTCTTGTGAGATCAGATGAGTGATTCCTCCATATGAGCACTGACATCCATAAATTATTGGTGGTCTTCCATTTTATTTTACATCCCACACACAACAAGTTTGGACTGTTTTTTTCTTCAGTTGAGTTGGAGCTTCTTTGTATTAAATCACAAGGTGAAGTTTGCTTTTATTTCGTCATATATGTGGTAACTTTGTGTGTTTTTATGGACCCACACACTCACAATAAGATGTTCCTCGATGATGAGTGGGCTTAGGTCTGCCATGAACAATGTCAGATCACACTAAAACTAACTAGGAAATTGTCATTACTGTTCTAAACCACAGCCGCAGTATTGCACTTGTGAAAGGGAAATCCTGCACAAAGTGAGAATCGCAGATATGGAATGTCACATGACACCTCCCCTTTCCCCTGTTTCCAGATGTCTCACTTGCTGTTCATAACAGAGGACACTTATTTACCATCATCAAAATGAATGTAAAATATTGTGTTTTTTTATTCATGGCAAACCTTTTATTGTAAACCATCTGATCATGACATACAGCCAGCCTGGTACAAAAAGTGGCAGTTACATCTGCAGATGAAAGAATAAACCTTCATTAGTACATATTGTCTGCTGAAACCACTTTCTGTTGTTTGATATTTGGCTAACTGCAGTTGGAATTTATTATGAATTGGGTCATTTATTGTCTTTATTAGAGTGGGGTATTTGACTTCTGTGTTCTGCCACTTTTCTTATTCAGATTGTTTATGTTAGTACACATGTGTGCATAAATGGAAGTGAACAAAGAAAAATGCTTGAATTGATCTGTTGAAATCAGCCCCTGACATTATGGAAAGAAAGAAATGTTTTGTGCAGGGCATTCAAGAAATAATTTCGTACCAATTCAGGTTCTGGAACAACAGAATGCTTCTTGAATTTGTATGAGCTTATGTCATTTCATGTACTAGGGGGTTTGTTGGTTAATTTAAAACAAAATTGTTTTCATCATCTCTTCTTTTGAGCAGCAATCTTAGTTTGATATTTGTGCGTGGTGTTATGTAGTTCTTTAAAGTCAGTTCTGGGTCAGTATCTTAAATGGCTGTTGGCACAACATGTCGTTATAATCTTTATTTTTCCTTTTCTCTTGAACTGTTGCTCGAACATGGATTGTACTTACGTTGTTGCTAGATGTCTTTCTTTACTACAGGCTCAAACTACACAGAGAAATGTGACGTATTCAGCTGGGGCATTATTCTTTGGGAAGTTCTGAGTCGCAAGAAACCTTTTGATGATATTGGGGGTTCAGCATTTCGCATTATGTGGGCTGTCCACACAGGGGAACGACCACCCCTAATCAATGGCTGCCCAAAACCAATAGAGCGACTGATGACAAGGTGAGGCTATTACATTGTACATTTTTGGGAACTTTGTGTAAATATATCCCATGTTTAATGGAAATTGATGCAGTTTCTAAAATTACTGTGCATCTTGATGGGCGTTGCTTTATGATAACACCTCGTAGATTGGTATTGCCTTGTTAGAATGTTGGCCTGACACAGTAAAAGCTGCATTATCTGGCACTGGATGATCTGGAAAACTGTTAACTGGAAATTTACAGTGGCTTGTTATATTTCTCTATTCAATCTACTGGCTACACCCACACTGATTCTGGGAGTTCAGAAGGGAAAAGCTGAATCAGAAACATATTTACAGGGTAAATTTACATAAGACAAAAGCTGAGCTAGCAACAGCAAAATGTGTGTGTAATGCAGTATTGTGAATATGATAACTAAGAGTGCTGAATATTGATGTCTTGTTGGTTTTTTAGGTTGTACATGGGACAGGATATCAAGTGACAAAGTACATGATAAGGTCTTTCCATGAGATTCTCTGTAGATATAATGTTGAAATATTCAAAAAATTGTGAGATTCTGCAGCCTTCTGGTCCTAGAGGTGCCTGAATTTACAACTTTTAATGTAAGGCTTACTGTCCGAGGTTCTTACACTCTTTATCAGTGCATCCAAAAAAAGCATGTTATGGGTCAGTGCTTGGGGTACACGGCGCAGTTGGTTGAGGCACAGCACTACAAGCCAGAAGGTCGTGGGTTCTATTCCCGATGGTGTCATTGGAATTTTTCATTTACGTAATGCTTCCGGCCGCCCTATGGTCCGG
>Ga0123354_10001087_pt1 | contig 31419 bp, 13 predicted proteins | sample TergutLab28metaG_2_FD_97872 | JGI IMG/M metagenome (GOLD analysis project Ga0123354, IMG submission 97872) | Labiotermes labralis P4 segment gut microbial communities from Petit-Saut dam, French Guiana - Lab288 P4 | ecosystem: Host-associated > Arthropoda: Insects > Digestive system > Gut ... | reverse complement strand
CCCACCCCCTGGTGGGGGAAGGGGGGGGTGGGGTGGTAATTCCCCGTGGGTCCCTCGGGGGGGGGGGGGGGGGGGGGGGTGGCAACATCGAGAGACGTCTTGTAGCAGAAGTCAGAAGAGCAACAGAGAATCAAACCCACAACCCTCCCCTTCATTAAACGGTACTTCAGTTGGGCGGCCTGTAGCAATTTGTTTAATTTCAGTGTCCTGTCACACCGCACTACATCCGCGATATTACCTTCAGGATAGACCAAGGTATATTTCTATACAGTTATTTAGTGTTTACCCTAAATGAACAAACTCTCTTCTCACGTGACTTCAACCACAACAACTCCAGTTACTACAGGGCTGTCAGAGAACTCGTTTGAAGTTCATAGCATGTCATCTTGAATATGTTTTTTTTTAATCAGTATTACTTCTAAGGAGCACAAAGCTTAGCCTGTTTTCCGTGTTTTATAAGGAAAGGCAGGTTTATAAGAAAAGGTAGGCTTATGGATGGTAGTTCCCGTCACATGCAATGGCGTTCTTTTCTGTGAAAATTTGTTTTGATATAAGAAGCCAAAACATTTTTTCTTCGAAATTTTTCACATTCTACAATGAGCAAGAGGAGAAACAATCGAAGAATATGAGCTGAAATTTGACAAATCAACAGAATGGAGAACATTGTTACATATAAAGCCCAGACTTTAAATTAAAGGACATAAATGCAATACAGGGAGACCGCGGTGTCACAATGGTTAAGGTGCTGTGTTATAAATCGGAAATTCGCTCTTTCGATCCCAGCTGGTGACATTGGAATTTTTCATTGACATAAAATCCTTCCGATCGCACTATGGCTCTGGGGTCGACTCAGCCTCTAACAGAAATGAGTACCAGGAACATTTCTCGGGGATAAATGCGGCCGGTGCTTAAGGCTGACAAACTTATCACCATCCTGTGCCGTTGTTATGAAATCTGGGGACCTTAACTTCCTGGAACCATCTGGGCCCTCCAGACCTGTAACGGGACTGCTTTTAAATGCAATAAAAGCAAATGAAATGAAATTTCTAGAGTGTAGTAAATATGGCAATGAAGATAGCAGGAAGGAATTACAAATATTCTCGCTTAAAGAAAAATGTCAATACGTGGAGAACGAACCGAATACCTGAACAGAAAGAAGGGCAAAAGAACTTCAAAACAAACCCTTTAAAACCAATAAGAGTAAGAAAATATTACGCTACCAAGAAAACGATACATTTTCTGAAGCCGGAACAAGCCTCTGCTTCCTAAGGGTAGTGAATAAGATAACACGGTAAGCAATAGCAACAGAGCGAATTTCTGAAGCAAGAAAAACAATTAAATTAGAGTCCTCGAACGTTCTGTAAAAACAACTTACGGCTTCCAAAACATGCACTATTTATAAAGACTGTTCTATTGATTGTAAAACAGAAACGATAGCATGTTCAACGGAACTGCATCTGGCATTAGGTGTGAGGATAATAGTAACTAATTAAGCACTGAGGCAACGTGCAAGGAATTTCGTATGAAGACAAAAGGTACATAAATCACACGTACCCAATTAAAAAAAATATATAGGTGGGGTGTAATTAAAAATGGTTAAGACGCAAAGTTTGAATTTATAGCGGCCAAATTTGACATAGTCAACAATTGGAAATTGTCAAGAATTCACATAAAATTTATCACTAAATACGGTGTTCCTATTGGCCTTATCAAGTAGACTGATCTCTATATACTATCTTATGTGAAAGAGGTGACAAGTTATGCCGAGACCTCATTCTGATTCTAGCCATGTCTGATATAAGTACGAGCAGGAGAGCTCACATCAAACACGTAACAGGTCACGTCACTTGAGTGGTGCAAAAGGTGTTGACGTGTAACCTAATTGTAAATATCGCAGTGTTATGAAATGAGGTGACGTGTGCTCAATGTCGTACAGAGCAATAGGTTCTGTGCTTGCAATGACAATGGCATACAGCTACATATCCTTCATTATCTGACTTTTAAAGTGGAGAGCTTCAGTCGACTTCACATTCAAAAGTCAGCTTTTTTGTTCAATGATAAACTGTAATGTGCTAAGAGCATTTTTAAAAAGTCATGTAACACCAAAAAAACGCACTTTTCTATTTGAGGGTTATTTGACCGTGCATCTTCCTCATGAAATAAAGTGAAATGCCAATTTGATGCAACTATGTAATTTTATTGATGTATTCTTAGCTCGACATGTTTCGGGTATACACACCCATCATCAGGAGAATTATATGTTGAGTTGCAGCATATGGTTTTCTGTACCGAGTTTTTGGATGGATGGTGCTCTTGACAGCCGCTGCGTAGTTTGTGTTTACGGTGCGGATGGTGCCGTGCGACGACACCATCCGCACCGCACACATGACCTACGCAGCGGCTCTCAAGACCACCACCCATCCAAATTATCTAGTTGAATCAAGTTGGTATTTCACTTTATTTCATTCACTTTTCTATTATTTATGCGTAATGTCCTTTACATAACTCCTACATGTTTCCACCTAATTACTTCGCCAGTTCAGTGACCTGTCACCGATAATTCTTTAAAACGTAAAAAATAAATCAGGTTTCAAAAAGTTGTGTATTATCAATAGTGCGGAATTTTACAGGCTTACGTTAATATGATATATGTAAACATAATATAATGTTGATATAACAGTAATTACAAATGGAGTTTGTTAAAATGGTTAAAAATTACAAATGTCTATGTTGTAATTAAATATTTGTGTGTAAACATCTATTCTTCCTTTACCCAAATTGGATATAGTGAGTAGATATAACAACTTACGCGTTCGCTTAGGGAAATAAAAATGTCACGTTTCATAATACAGTAACCTCCACATTCACGTACTGAAACTGCACAAAGAGACGGTGCACAACTATAAGCGATTTGGCCTATAGAGTTTTCAGATTAAGATGGCGATTAGGTACGACCGTATTCACTTGCATTAGGTGAAGAAATTCCTAATATTGCTCTTACAGCAACAACTGGTAACTTGATAGAAAATCTAGCCCCAAAACTTCGAAAGGCGAGTTCACAGAATTTCCACTAGACAAACCTGAGGCCTTTATGTCCAAGTTGTCATTTCGTTACGTACCAGCTAAATACTCTATACCAGTGAAGACATTCACTGTTTGCAATGTAAAATTCTACTTGTACCTCTTACACCACGAATGACGCACTTCCGTCCCGTAATTCATCATCAGGGGCTTCCTTAGATTTCAATTTATTTCACTTTTAAGTTTTAATGTTACATATGATAAATTACATCCGAAATGTTTTTAAGAAACTTTACCGAGTCTGAAACATTCTAATTATTCAAGTAGTTTGTGTGAAAATGGGTATTAATATACTTTAATTACATGAGTAGAAAGGTATACCTGCCGACCATCTATACGCCAAGCGATAATATCTGTTTTTCCACCAGTCTGTTAATGTACACACCAATACACTCAGTGGTTCCCCTTTCTACTTCTTTCTGTTTATTTTTCCACACATTTTCTTGCCAATCAATGGATAAATCACCTTGAACCTCGAAAAGAATATCACGTCTCTATATCAACCGTTACTTCTTCGTGTCATTCAGTACTGTTGTGTGATATTTTAACACTTCTACTTTCAGAGAAATGATTTTGACCGTTCGAAAAGACGTTCAATAAGCAAAACAATTTGAGGTGAAAGCGCTTCAACTTATCTTATTTACTGATTAACAGAATTAAAGTTTTAGTCACTGATTTTTTTAAACATAATTTATTCAGTAACGTTAAAATGGTAAATACATGTGTATGGCAGATCGTGGAAGACAGATAAACTAAATCAATTTTACGTTTCTTCTTACAGTTATCGAACAGAGATCATTGCCGAATTTAGAGAACAGCTATATATTGCCCACTGTTGCCAGGTAGATATTGATAAATACTCATCTACATAAAATTATTCTCAAAAAGTCTCACACTATTCCAGAATTTATCAGCTTAAAATTTTCCTTACGTTTCACTGAATTCCGTGTATCACTCACATATCAGAATTTCTTAGGCCCGTGTTTGTTACAGTACGAGGGGAAGGCGATTACAACTTGGAAAAGTGGCAATATGTTCAAATTCATAATATTGGTAATAAGATTCATCACCTCAGTCTTTATTAAGAAACAAATGTCATTAAATGATAATATCATCTAATATTTGTCTTAAATTAACAAAGCAAATCTTTTCACATAGCTTCGTCTGTGTGACGATGAATCACACAGTTAGCAATGGTTACTGATTATAAAAATATATCGGGCATGCCTGTGTACGATAGAGCATTGTTTGTGAATGACATCAAAACAAGGAATTGAATGTGTTAGAGAAGTACAAGATTTCCACATTTATCAGGTTGTTGTGGTTAGGATAGCGTTACTTACGATACCATCACCAGATGCTAGCCATTTGACAGAAGCACTTAACGCTAAGGACGTCTGGATTACTTTCGTAGGAAATGAAGAAAACAAAAGAAAATCGTGAGAATATTTTCTCCGTCTACTGGCAATGGATATAAAATAGATCTCAACCTATTTTGTTTTTTTTTTATCTTAACAATGTAACCCGAGTGTCTTGAGCGTTAATTCCATTCCTCGGATTGTAGCTATCTTGCGGTCTCTCGCAGCTACCTGTGTTGTGTTTTGGGGAAAACTGGAAAACCATTTTGACAACACATGCAGTTTTTAGGATTTCCTATGAATCTCAAAATAAAAAATGTATTTAATGTGGGAGCTGTTGTTTCTTTTATTGAACGAGTTGTTTGTAATATTTCTAGTTTCGTTGTAGTTAGTAATAAATGAATTCTCTTGTTGATATTCTAAAACGTGTTTTGTTAAATCTCTAGATGCACATTAAAATATGCAAATTTTGAGTGTTTTGTTTCATAAAATGCTACATTGTTTTACTTCGAAGGTCATAGTCATTAAGATCATCTAGTAAATTATCCTCAGATTCAAAATAGAGAGGAAAATGCTGTTGTATACACCCAAATATGATGACATCGTATGTCAGTCTTTGATAAAGACGTAGGTTCATAAGGGAAACCTTTTCACATCTCTTTTCACACATCCAAGATCATTTACACAAAGTTAGAAAAAGGCATGGTAAAACCAAGAGCAGACATAACATAGCAACAGTGTTGCTAACATGTACTTTGAAAGCATTGTATTCGACGACACACACATATGCAACATCAAATACACTTTCCATTTTGTGTGCATTAAACAATGATCCAGGCTGATCTGAAAACTACTTTTTGTAATCTAGCAACATTCACTCTTGTGTCATTAACATCCTACGTAATGTTATGGCTGTCTGGACAATGACACTAGTTTGTTAATATTTGTTTACACAAAATTACAAAGTCCATTAATGGTTGAATAATGGAGAGACCGCGCCTGACTAATTGCCCTACATATTTTATCTCGAAAATACAGTATGGATTTTCATAAATTTTTTATTGAAAGTCTATTCTAATATTTGTCAAAAAAAATCTCTCAGTTTGCCCCATTTGTCCAGTGTAATCACAAATTACTTGAGGCTTAAAACAAATTTTGCCGATCTCCTGAAAACAGGTAATCATACATAATATACAAAAGGAAATACAAATCTCATTACTATGTCGAATAGTTACATAAAAACCCTATATAGTTTGCAGGTTTAACGAATTATTTATAAAAATAATTCTTAATTTTAAACAGTGTGGTAATTTGATGAAGTACTTTCCCGATACAAATAAGCAAACACTTAACGATGTTTGCAAACTCAGATAAAATAATTTTTTAAAATATATTTATGCCTATTTTTTATCGACGAGAATCAATTCATACCTTTATAATTGCATGCGTGAAACACAAAATGGAGCCCTTGAGAACCTAATGACTACTCAAAGATTTAACTCAAATTCACAGCTTTCTGGGACGCAAATTTTCATTACTGTGTGCACAATTACCAGACGCCGGATTCCATATCTCATTTTTAGCATGGTAACTTATTGTGGGCCGTTATTTGCTCATTCTACCCCTTGTCGTCGGCGTAGGATATTTTTGTGTTCACCATTTTCTCAATTACGTTAACTATCCAGATAACGTCTCGTCCATCGTCCAACATATTTCGACGCCTGCATTTAAGGTTTTACATACCGAAGATCGTCAATACATAAGCTTAACAAAGGAAGTTATTGTTATTCCTAAATATTTTATTCCGTAACATTTCTATACGCGCTTATTAGCAGTATCGTTCCGAGCTACATGTTCAAATCAAAGCAACCTTTATTAACAAAATTTTTATTTGTTCTTTTCCAGAAATTAATATCCAAGTTCGTTGTGTTATGATTAAGCCCAAAAGCACAGTAGTCTAAAGTAATTGAATTTCAGGCCCCATACAAAATTGTTTCATTACCACTTTGCTGAATTATTAACTTGTTAAAGAATAAGAGTGTGTAATTAATCAAGTGATTAGCTGAAGAGCATGAACAATACGGATCCACAATCCGTTGTTCCATTTATTCGCCAGTTATTATTCTCTATTCTTTTCCGATATTTACCTGAAATTGTTTTCAACCAAATGAAATGTTATTTCTTTAGAACTGTTTTCATACCAATAAAATATTACTTTATTAGGGACAGATATAATGAAAATCTTGATAAACACGCGATAAAATAAGCTTAATACACGGAATTTGAATAATACAGCGACCATATAGAAAACATCGCAAAAAAAATAATTTTTTTCCCACAGGCACAGTTGAGAAATCTAGGCTTTGATGCCGATGGCAAGGTTGATCATTCTCACAGGATTTCAACAAAAATTTAATTTCGAATCCTGGTAATCCTGAATAAAGAACCTTGTATTCTATCTCTAGATCAAGCAGTGAACAAGAATGTTTATACATTTAAAATTCATGTCAAGTTATTGCTATAAATCTATGTAATTGAAATCTAAGCAGGCTGAATGTTAAATATACCTAATAAAATTTTGCGTCATTACGTTAAGGTGTAATTAGCCTCTACAGTCTCTTTTCGAAATTGGTTTTTTCAGTTCTTGGTATGCGGTCCGAATGTCTTCTTGGATGATTTACCCAAGGTATTTTTGACGGCAGTGTGTTCTCATTTTTGATGACACGATAGCTGCAATTGTTTCTGTACACACCTGTATGATCTTATGTAAATTTATTTTATTTATCAAGCACATTGGTTCTTCTGACACGTTTCCTCCTACTCTTCTCAAATACCACACGCGAATATTTTTTGTTCTTATTTTTTCGTTTTAGTTTGTACATCTGCTTACATAAAAATGTCGTGGGAATATCATGACCTTACAAAAATTTCAACAAGATTACCTCTAGTATTTTTTTGTACAGTGAGAGTTTGAATGTTAAGCAGGTATTTTTTATACATCTTTATTGTCCAAGCAAGAGTCGCCCCAGGGAGTTACACGGTACTTACAATATTTAATTTCATACGTACCCACAAAAGAGACGATTAGAAGAATATAACAGGCTTAATAAATTGCATGTAAAAATATTTCGGCTCATACTGAATGCTGTAATAACACTTTATCTCCCAAAAGTTTATTAACTCAAACTGTTTGTGTTAAAAATGTGGAGCGTAGACTCATATTGAATTCCACCTTGGGACCCATTTGTTACCCGAAAACGTGCGCCGTCGTGCTAAATTTCACGATTGTGTGTGTGTTGGGGGGGGGGGGTGGGGTGGAAAGAGCAGTTTGGTTAGAAGATTTTCCTACTGTCTTGTTCGGAACACTACGTAGTCTGCATTTTGAAATTTGTGATCGTGAAGAGTTCTTTCAATAAATGTACTTGTTTATTCTTTCCACAAATTGTTTCTACTTTTCTCTTGTCGTCCTTATTTTTTACGTTTTCCATTTTGCTTCTTTAACTGTTCCTTTGTTTTTATTTCGTCAAAAACTGAACGAAACACTGTAGATTGCACTGAGTATCCTCATATTCACTTTACTGACAGAATGGCGGGAAAAGATGACAAATTGGTACTGGAATTGGAGCAAATCTTCAGCTACGACAGCGCCACTTTCTTATATAAAATGATAAAAATTGCAAATGTCAGACATTCGGAAAAAGAATATACTAAAACAACAAAGAAATAACAACATTCTTACACCTTGTTCTTCTGTAATTCTACTTTTACGATAAATGAAATATAACAGTTCTTTTCTCAATTTACAGGTGTTTGAAGAAGTTTTCAGCTGTAGTGGTTGCATGGGCTAACTATTACCTCCTAAATTAGGTTAGAAATGATAGAGAGGAACTGGATTTTGGTACGTTTTAAATTAAGTATCCCAATGTCACCTTAAGGCTACCGAGGGAGTTAAACATTAATTACTGTAGTTAAATTTCGTGTCGAGAAAAGAATATAAAGCCTGAAAGATAAAGGATTTTGATATGATATGGGAGATAAATATGTCCATTTCCAACGTGTGAATTTTGGTAAAATTGTAAACGTTACGTATTTGTTCATTTAAACCCGCCAAAGATTTTCACAGACCACGACAGTGTGGATTTACTTCACTTAAGAACCCGTGAAACTGTTCTAAAATGTAGAGGTAAAGGTAAAGGAGTCCCGTTACAGGGATGGAGTTGCCCAGAGGTTTCCAGGAAGTTAAGGTTCCTAGATTACATGACAACGGCACAAGATGGTGGTAAGGTTGTCAGCCCTACGCACCGGCAAACTTTACCCACATGAAACACTCCTGGTAATCTTTTCTGTTAGAGGCTGGGTCGAACCCAGGGCCATAGTGCAATCGGAAGGATTATGTCAATGAAAAATTCCAATGACACCATCTGGAATCGAACCAGCGACCTTTAGATTTTTAGCATAGCACCTTAACCACTGTGACACCGCGGGTTCAAAAATGAGGGAACATTAAATTACAAATGTAACTGGTACTGTAGTTTCAATGTTTGTCATTAGGGAATCGGGAACACATATTTGGAGTTTGCTCTAAACGCAGGGATTTGTTGTTAAAGACAGGGAATAAGATTTCACTTCAATGTCTGTAAATTCACACTCTTCCACTAACAGTTGCAGTCATTGTGTAAATGGGGCAAATTAAGAAACTTTCCGTACCCATTTGATACTAATAGCACAATTACATGTTACTATGGTCTTATATTAAATTTTCCCAAAATGGAATTTCACAGTTATGATATCTATTTGCAGCAAATTGTGAGTGGAAAGCCAACTTCACAAAGAAATGAAAACCCTATAAAACCTCAGACACAAACATATGTAGGTATAGAACATTGTTTGATTATAACATTCTTTCCAAGAAATTTCTATGTTTCAGTCGCAATAATACGCTTCTTATTTTTAAGACACTCTACTATTTTTATTCGGAAATATAAAAGTAAACAAGAGCGTTTGGCTGTATAAATGATTTCACGGCCAAAAAAACAATTAGACATGTTTGTGATATTATTGTCGTCCTTATTACTTTCAAGGTAGTTGCTCACAATAACATTTCGCAAACATTTTTTCATTATCCTATATTCTAAATTACACCCAAATACACACCAAAATGTTCACTACGAAATTATATCATATTCAGTTCTAGGTATAAGTAGGGTAGAATTGTAAGTAATGGCCTCTTGAAGCCAAGTCAGTGTGCGTTCATACAGCGATCCTGCCCTGACTAATGACGCTGAAGTACCCTGAATAGATGACTTGGTGACTGTACAGAAATAAAGAGATCTAAACGAAACCTGCCAAACCGTGCGGTCGAATGGTCTAAAATTTCCGTATTAAAATAGTTGTACCTGCAGGGAATTTCGTAAATAAGGGGCTGGAAATGGCAGAAAGTGTCCTTATTTATTTTATAGCTCATTTCAGCGAGTATTCGTAACTACACTGCAGATGATGAATGCCGGAATAAACTAAAAAGACTGACTGTTGAACGAAAATTGGTACAGTTCTCTCCGGATCGAAGTATTCCTAAAACCGTGGCAAAATTCGAGCGACCGCTTGCTGGTTCGTTCACTCGGACTCATCATTGAGGAAGGATGCACCACCATCCCGTAATGTAGATCTGGGATGTGAACATATTACTGAACTACAAAACTGTAATAAGAAATTAATGAGAGCAAGTAAATATGTGCTTGATGTTTCTGGTGGCTAAGCGGTCTAAGGCGTAATTCTGCTTCGGCTTTATTGCTGGGACCACGGGTTTAAATCCCGCTGAGGGCTTGAATATTGTAGTGGTATATGCGAAAAGATGTTCACTCTTTCAAGGGAGACCTACCCGGTGAGTGTGTTTGTCTAACGGTGATTTAGAAACTTTAACAATCAGAGGGTCGAGTCCGATTTGGGCTGTGGTGCCACAGGAAAAAAACAATTTCTTATATTTATAAAAGATTGCAACCATTAAATGACTCTTGGAATTCAATACCGATAACCTAAAGTGTGAATTTAAGTAAGAACCTACTAAGCAAGTATTGTGTTAAAAACTGTTAGCATTAAATGTGTCACTGACGCAGCTTTAAACAATAGTGCATGAGTAGTTGTGTTCAGTTCAAAAAGTGCACGTGGCAAACAATTCAGAGGATTAATCATTGCAGCTTATTTGTTGTTACCGTCTGCTTTACCATGTGTAAATTCGCCTTTCCTATGCATCAGACTGAGCCATGCCACTACTGCAGTTGGCCAGACTTTCCAGATTGAAGTTCTACATGTCATCGACGGACTCACTGTTCATTCCAGCACCAATAGCGGTTATAGAGTAATAGCGGTTGTAGGGTAATAGCGGTTATAGAGTATTAGCGGTTGTAGGGTAACAGCGGTTGTAGGGTAACAGCGGTTGTAGGATTATAGCGGTTATAGTGTAATAGCGGTTGTTGGGTAATAGCGGTTGTTGGGTAATAGCGGTTGTTGGGTAATAGCGGTTTTAGGGTAATGACGGTTGTAGGTTAATAGCGGTTATAGAATAATAGCGGTTAAATGTAAGAGAGATTGAAAACGATGTTTAATTTTTACTGTAATTGAACACATATTACTTCTTTTACGGACCTTGAAAAGGCATTATTTTTTATTTCATAGGTTTGGTATATGTTTTACATTCATGTGGTGCTCTAGATGGTAGAGATCATAATTTTGAATATCTGAGAGATGCAGTGTGCGTTGTAAAGTTTTGGAACTAAATTTCACGTCCACAAAAACGCTGGATAGGATTCTTGGCATATAGATTGATTAAGAGGCAGTTGCAAAGGTAAAATTCTGCGGCCCATAACCAACGCGCCGTGGTAAGTCTCTAATTCTACCATACACAATGATTTGCACATTCCATTTGTCGCTACGGAGATCAGCAGATTATCCTTCCTCTACCACCAACGGCTGGCAGGCCATCACAACGCTCTCATCAATGCAATGACCATTCCACCGACCATCGTACGAAGATTGAAAAGACAGTGGCCGACTGATCTATCCCACATTACAGCGGAAGATTAACCTGTCCCGTATCACCTACTTCTGGGTTTTCGACGGAGTGTCATTGATGGATTACTTCTGTCTTCATGCTACCACTTCTAGCACATTTACTTATTGCTCCTCTTACGGAGTAGATTGTAAATTGACATTACGTAAAAAAAAGTTGTAAAGGCAAATACGGTGAAGAATTAAGAAGTTATGTACAAGGTATATTAATCTGATTTAGTTTGTTGTCAATGTGTTGAGGTGCTTGAAGTAGAAAACGGAAGTCTTTTGGTTGTTACAAGTATCGTAAGTGACATTGATCCCCAGAGAGTTTGGGGGCCACCTAACTTCAAATAAAGCGCCCCGAAAGCGTCTGGTTTATCCCGTACATGATTGGGAGTTGGTCAGTAGGTGATGCAGTATTTTTCCGAAGCTGACTGAACTCAAAAATCAAATATGAATATCTGAATCTACTGAATTAAAGTACAGGGTGACTATGAGACAGGTTTCGGTTTGGGGAAAAAAAATTAGAAATTGCTACCGAACTTGTTCTAACGACTTTGTTAATTCTCTTACTGACAGTACATACTGTTTTGAAACAGCGACGCTTCTGTAGTATTTCTAAACAAAGAAAAGGTGTTGGTAAACATTCATTCGTAAATAGGATAATTAAAAGTGGAAACAATTACCTGCAAGCTTACTATTGTCTTTCCTCCGTAAACTAAACACGTTTAGGAGGGTTAAGAATGCAGTTACAAACAAGAGAATTCAGTTGGGGAACTGAGTGTAAATAAGTGAAGTGATGTGAAGTCAAGTGAAATGATGTGGATTGAACTGACATGATTTATGTGAAGTTATTTTACACGTATTTCTAAGTGAAGTGAAGTGAAATTATTTACGGTGAAGTTCTTGGGGATTAGAGTGGCATGTACATTAGGTTGATTTTATACTGAGGTTACTTGATTATATTGTGACTATTTCATTTGTGTATATCCTGTATTGTGGTTGTTTAACGTGTACTGTAGTTGTTTTAACTTGTACTGTTGTTGTTTTAACTTGTTTTGTAATGAGTGGGTATTTGTATGTGTGGGTTTTGTAATCTGTGGGGGTTTGGTAATAGGTTTACTTGAACCTACTGTGTTTTGTATCGTTTGTACTGTGCTTTTTGTACTGTTTCGTTTCGGTATATTTATTCTTATTTGTTTTGTCTGTACTAGTGTAAGGACTACTGCCACCGAGTGACAAATGATTTGCAGTTAGTAGTAGTAGTAGTAGTAGTAGTAGTAGTAGTAATAGTAGTAGTAGTAATAATAATAATAATAATAATATTTGCTACTTGTTAAACAACCGAATAAATAGCAATTACGTACCATAATAACTGCATTTCCTTGATGCATCTGCAACCGAAACATAGCTATATGTGACGGAAGAAAGATCCGGTGAACCGTTTTTAATGAGTCCTGCTTTGTAGTAAATTTGCTACTATCTGTGATATTGTAAAATCTTGACATTTTCAAGTTTGCTGACGTCATACGCTGTGTAGGCACTAGCCACCACACTGAGCAATATGGTGCTGATAAATATCTGTATTTAATCATTTTAATTACAAATTATATACCCCGTACACAATATCAAACACTGGGAATTTTTTCCAGTACCAATAGGGAGTTTTCACAATAAATAGGGAAAATTAATATATTAAATTGAAAAATTACTTACATGTTACCAGTTAGGGGCACAACTTCAAGTTTTGTTGATAAAGGAGGTATAGAAAGAATGACTTGAATATAAGTATAGACTCCAGAAATTACAAATATCCAGTTTTCCTATAACAAATTACCCCAAAAAATAGGTCACAACGTAATTGCAGGTTTCTGCACCACTCTGTTGTGACACGATTCGGGGCGAAGAGAAATGTACAGAAATATTTCGTCGGATAACAACAGTGGCACAAACTAATAGCAGGACGTAGGCATATATTTGAGGATAAAGTTAAAACTATATTCGAAAAAATACAATGTTTTGAACCTAAATCAATTCACTCAATATTATTTGTCACTATGGGATTAAGCGAATTCTATAATAAACCCCAGCTTTTTACATAGCTAAAAGTTTCTCCACTAAATAAGCAATTTAGAACATTTTTTTTTAAAATTACACCGCAAATCTGAGCTGTGTAGTGTACAACGCACAAATTGTAGTCGACTTACAAGTCGTTTATAATTTGGCCTACAGGCAATTACCTGGATCAACATTCCCTTCAATTAGTTTCAGGAATAAATAAGAAATATATCTAGTGCTACTGAAGAAATCCACAATACAGTTTACATTAAATAGGTTAGACATATAACAATAGAACTGCAACACGAACTCCCTGCAAATGCGTATAAATGCAGTCTTTACTAACAACGTCAGACTATTTATAACTGTCACTGACTGGTTGAATACTTTCCTGTAGGCACAAGCAGAGCCTCTGTTTCAATCTAAATCGAATTCACTAATGTGGTGTCGTGCTTTTATCTTACCTGACCAATGTAATGCGGTAGCTACTGTACAGTCAACATAATTCTCAAGTAAAACTATCGAAGTTTCTTTGCTTCATGTTAGAGTGCCACAATCAAACGAAAGTCGCTGGATTCTGTTTAGTTACTGCATCAATTTTAAGTACATAATTGATACAGCGTTGTTAAATAAAGCATGAATCAACCAACATCGTCGTGGGATTATCAGATAGAAGAGTGCATTAAAAGACCACATGTTTTTACTCCCTGTACCTTGTCATGGAGTGATGCTTGAACAGTACTTTCCTCTCTCACTCAATACAGACGCGATTCTGTAGTTTCCATTCGCTAATAGGTCTGCTAATCATGTACTGACAAGTCTATGCCTGCCTGGCCTTTAGCCACGTAGGAGTGTAGAGTAGGTATCGGAGCAATTAACACAGTTTACTGACTTGGACACATGGTGGGAAGGAAGGGGGTGTGAGGAGCTTAGGTGGGAAGTCGGACAAGAACTGAGTAAATTAGAAAACAGTGTTCATAGATTCTGCTTCCCTTTGCCCAGTCGGGACTCCTAAACATTTAGTGACGTTCTAATTACGTGTGCGTTTTGTACCAGTGCGAGTCAACAGTGCGTTGGCAACGGTTGGTCTGAATGATCGTAATTGAACAACAAGAAATGGAACCTGTTTTACACGGACACCCATATTCCGAAAGGGGTTAAATAGGAAAGTTTAAAACCCGCTCCGAGAGAAAATGTAGTTTCAAATATAGAAAGGAATAAAGGAGTGTAAGAAAGTTCATAAAGAGAAACGTAATAGCTTGGACTCTTCATTATGTTTAGACAAGCCTATGTATGTTGTGAGTTGCTTTGAAGCAAATAATAAGAAAGTCGTTGGTTTGTTTTCTTGATATACTATTCTGAATTATTAAACACAGATATTTTATAACTGTTTAGAAAAAGGGTACAAGGAAACACGAAACACTAACTGCTGAATTAGATTCTGGTTAGGAAGCCCAACAAATGTTATGCGCCTGTTATATTTCTTGCATATTTTGTAAGGTTAATCCTAATTGAACCAATACATTTACTTTCTAGTCTAAAAGAGGCAGTTCCTTCAAGAAATGTGTCCCAAACCCTCTGAGTCATTTCGTGTGTCTTTCGTTCCAGAAATATGTACAAACTAATACAAATTTGACAAATATGACTGCTGTATATAAATGCTATTTAAGGTCTGTTCTACATATTACATGGATTTTATGTTTATGTTTTCCTAAATTGCTGATCTATATTAATAATTGTCCAAAGAGGTGCAACTCAAAGCAGTCTATTATTCTGCAAGTTCACTCTACCTCTTTCCGGTGTCAACCACACCCATCATCAGGAGTACACAAAATTGTAACAACAGCTAGCTTGGCCACGTTAGAGGGACGTAGCTGCACAACAAATATGACCAGTTCCAGAGGCTGTAGTTACAGTTTAGTGTACTCCTCATGATGGGTGTAATTGACACCCAAAACATGTAGAGTGAACTTGCAGAATAATAAATAGACTGCATTGTGTTGCATCTCGTTGGAGAATTATTAATATACCATATGAAATTTCGTGTTATGTTATAAAATATATTTACTTAATTAAAATTAATTATTTAGTGTCTGTGGGTGATTTCTTGTCTTCTGTTTCATACGAGATTTATTCAAATAGTATCCGGATTGGAAGTGTAGTGGTTGTTCACTGGGTGGGATGCGTTTGCAACCAGCCTTGACATGGTCGTACATGTCTTAGCAACTCATGACACAAGTTGCAAGTGACTGCGTTTGCTCAGTTGGCTGTAGTAGTTCGCGGAAGTAACACGTGCTTTTATGTCATAGAGATTTTTACGATGTGTGAAAGTACCGAACAACGCATTTCCATCGAGTTTTAATTTAAAATCGGAAAAACCGCAATGGAAACTTATCAATTATTGCTGCAAGCATACGGTGAAGATGCTATGGGTCGTACACAAGTGTTTGACTGGTTCCGTCTATTTAAAGAGGGTAGAACCTCCGTTGAAAGCGACTCCCGCTCGGAACGACCGTCAACATCGAGCAAGGAGGAAATGATTGCTAGAGTTAGAACAATCTTTCGCAGTAACAGGAGATTGACAGTACGAGAGATAGCGGATGACTGTGGGATCTCCGTGGGCTCATGCGATTCAATTTTAACCGATTATCTGTACATGAAACGTGTGTGCGCGAAGTTTGTGCCGCGTTTGTTAAAAAATGACCAACGTGGGCAAAGTCAGACAATCGCCCGTGATTTGTTGGAGCGTTCATGTGAAGAAGTGCAGTTTCTAAGAACACTGTGACAGGTGACGAGTCCTGGGTCTACGGGTACGACCGGAAGACAAAACAACAATCGTTCCAGTGGAAGGGTCCCACGTCTCCGCGACCAAAGAAGGGGCGCCAGGTGCGAAACAAAACATAGGTCATGCTACCGACGTTTTTTGAATCTGAGGGTATCGTACACCACGAGTACGCTCCCGACGGGCAAACAATTAACAAGAAATTTTACGTGGAGGTCTTGCGACGTTTGCGTGAATCAGTTCGCCGAAAACGACCGGAAAAATGGCGGGATGGCGACTGGATCCTGCACCACGGCAATGCGCCCGCACACACTTCACATCTTGTGCAGCAGTTATTGGCCAAACACGACACCGCTCAGTTACAGCAGCCGCCATACTCACCAGATCTCGTACCGTGTGACTTTTTCCTATTCCCAAGGCTTAGGAAAGTTCTGAAAGGGCACCGATTTGAGGCAACGGAGGACATCAAACGAAATTCGACGAAGACACTATTAGACATCCCGAGAGAGGAGTTCACAAAACGTTTCCAACAGTGGCAGAAACGATGGGCGAAGTGTGTAGCTGCGGAAGGGAACTATGTTTAAGACAATTAGGTTTAAAACCCAGTAAGGTTTATTTACTTCATGTACTGTGGTCAGTCCGGATACTTTTTGAACAAGCATCGTATATACAATCTTAGCTTAAAGAAAAGGTTACCATTTGTCACATTGAACTTAAACTACTGCCAAAATTACTATTTTATATGTCACTGGTTTTAATAAGGAAATTTCAATGGTGAGTTGAGGGTTGTCGAAAATAATGTTTAATCTCTTTTAACATGAAATAACTACGCTTAAACATTCTTGTAAGATAATAAACTGGATAGAGCAAGAATATACAACAACTACTCTGCTTTCTAGCAAATGTTTATTGAACAAAACTTTACAAAACTATTTATCCAGTAAGTTTCGTCACCTGCCAACAGAACATAATAATTGCCGTTCTCGAGCTCACCAACAAATAGCAGACGCGTATTTATTTTTTCAGTCAAAATTATTTTTAACAATCGATAATTAAGGAATTGGACCCTCAGATGCAAAATAAACACCGACAACCTTTTTAAAAATATTAATAATAAGTGTGGTCATAATTTTGACCATCCTCCTATAACTTTTATATTTTCCAATGCACAGTTTATATTTTCTGTGTTTATATAAAACCGCAAGTTATTACAGGAGGGTGAGCTGAAAACCGAAAACAGAAACACGACAAACTCACGACCTCAGAACTAGCATAATGTGTGTAACAAACTTCAAACATTATCGCGTGATATATTATCTGCTGGAAATGACCTTCAGCTCTGAGATGTGCTTGATTTTAAAAGAGGGGAAACGCTGGAAAACCCTATTCTGAATTTTGCTACGCAACTTTGCATACGATTTTTCCTTACACAGGCATACACCATGAATATCCTGTATATTATACGATTCTCCATACGTATCGTACGAACAGAAAATTAAGCTAATCTCTGTGTCTCAGACCAAGGTCTCAGCCGTACACGCAACGATAAGACTGGCGGCGTGTTAATCACGCAGCTGCCCTTATACTTACCGCATGTTATTGGCATTATGTAAACAAGAACTATTTATTAGTAGGATCATCAGGTGTGCAGTAAATCTGAGATAGGGATAACATTATTATTTGTTATGATATTAAAATTCATGTCCTTCTGGCGAGCCTTTTCAGCACAAGCAAATAGGCAGTAAAATGAGAGCTGTCATTCAAAAATAATTAGCACTGAATTTAATTTCCTTGTCAAGTAGGCGTACTGTTTTACATACCAATTTTTACAGTAAATTTCAGTTGATTTTAGTTTACCAGCATCATAGTGAAAGCGATTTATTGAGAGCTTTCAATAAAAAAAGACCGAGGAGGAGATTTACATGTTAATTGATACGTCCATAGAGCTTACTTTAGTGCCGGATTGCAAGCTGAAGGACAGACAAATACTGCAGAGCAACTAATGCCAAACGACTCACCCCTTTTTGCAGGGCTCTATTCGCCAATAACAGAAACTACTCATATATCAACTATTATAGACAAATCGTTTTTCTTGTAGTTGGAAAACAGGTGAATTTTGTTAATAGCACTGTTGTAGACTTCCAGGATTAATGGTCTAAACTAAAAAGCATACGTTGGAAGTCCCGACATTATCAAAGCCAAGGAAGTGTCAAAAAGCAAACCTTCAGTACCGAAAATATGATCAGGACTTGCACGAGGGATAGGAAAAATGCACACTAGACTGAACGTAAAACATTCGTCCAGTTAATGAAAAAATAGAGCCTACTAAACTGGAAAAAAGGTCACCTCTGAAACTATTTTTCGTGGCAAAATGAAAGCTGGATTAAGTGCACAGGATATGCCGCAAGGAATTTTAAATTATCCTGAAAAGAGGTGAGAAATTGGAATGGCGTGTTGAATTTATTAGAGATGAGAGCCAGAATGGAACTGTTGCCAAAGCTCAACCAGAATTCCCTTCCCACCCCCCCCAAAAAAAAAGACAGAAAAATGACTCTTATTAACAGAGCAATGTGTATCATGTGAAGGGAGCATGTCATGTGAATTCATGTGCTGTGTGCGCTGTTTCAAACCCACTGATCAGCCAGGTGCTACAGCTGGAGCTTTTTGTTTTATGTTTTATGAGTGCGGCTGACACGCACAATAATTTGACCATCTGTGTGGGCAGAAAAAATAAAAATACCGGATATTTTGACTCGATATTGTGCGAAACTACATGTCACAGATTCCAGGAAAGGTCCCTAGGATTAGAAGCTTTCACAACAAGGAAACATTTTTTTCAAAATAGCAAATAGTTAACTTCAAGGACTGGACAGGGACTTGTTAAGTTCGTGTGAAATGTAGGTGCCAATGCATGAAATTTTGAATTGCATAGAAATTATGTTGCTGTTACAAATGCTTAATTCTTTCATGAACTTCAATTTCGAATTAACTAATAAAAGAAAACTAAATGTGAAAATTATTAAATGTAAGGCACTTATACTTTGCCGGTAACACATAAGAGTAAGGGGCATTTGTGGGAAACAAAGTAAATGGTTTGTGATGTCATAAATTTCTGTTTTCAGGCCTCACATTTAATGAAAATGGCAGCCATTATTCTTTCCTTCCTCTAGTGCTTTATTCATCATACGGCAGTTTTGGTAATCCCGATTCCAATTATTCTGTACTTTACTTTGTGAAAGAAGTTTATTGAAGATGTGTGCAGAAGATATATTTATGAGGCCTACTCCTACTCTCAGAATCTTACGTTGTTGCTGTATTTGAAGTGGATAATCTTCTATTCACACCGAAGTTAATGCATTTCTGTACAACATACACCTCTTCATCTCGGTCACATATTTATTTCCGCGCTTTCCTCACGCGACCCACATGATACATAACAGAGCTGCCTGGTCCTAAAGCTGCACCTGTGCAGTGTTTTTTTTTTGTTATGCTGTATATCCTTCATGTGCCAGATGGCAGCAGAAACAGCAGCCCAACACACGTGAAATATCTGCAGCCGGATATTAAGAATGCCCCCTGCTGTAACTGGGTACGATTAGGTCTCCACGAAGCCCAGCGTCCCCAGTTAGCAGCTTTTGTTTACGGCTCGCTTCTTCCACAGAAGATGCGCATAACTGTCACCAAAATCTGAGGAATGGTTACTGGGAAACTATTTGTTAATACACAATTTTTTCTTCGTACGGGTTTGAAGGTGATATAAAATAGTCTTCAGGAATTCTTAAGTTACGTCTGTATGACTGAGTGGTGGAATTAGGAGGAGCTAAAAAAAATAGAATGGCTTAAGTAAGAAATTTTGACCGCCTTCACTAAGAAGAGGAGAAATACATAAATAACAACAAAATAATATCAATAAATTGAGTTCTTGAACTGCTTCAAGGAGCTTTTCTATTGGCTTCGTTGCGCATAGTATAAATTCAGGTTGACTTAACAAGCGACTTGTAGAATGAAGCAGTTATGAGTTATGTTAAGGTGTTACAGTGCTCCATTATTTGAGTTAAACAAGGAAAATCACGAAAAAGTTTAAAATCCCCGGTGTCCAGGTCTATATTCGTTTTTAGAATCGATATTATAGCATAAAATATAGGTCAAAAAGAGCATGCAAGTGTAAACTGACAGTAAAAAGGCGATAGAAGTGATTGAAGAGTAGTGGACTTGGAAGACAATAACAAATTACGTTAATTAGGCAGTATGTATTGGGCACCGCGGTAGCACAGTGGTTAAGGTGGTGTGCTACAAATCGGAAGGTCGCTGGTTCGATTCCAGATGGTGTCATTGGAATTTTTCATTCAGATAATCCTTCCGATCGCACTATGGCCCTAGGGCGACTCAGCCTCTAACAGAAATGAGTACCAGGATTATTTCCTGGGGGTAAAAAGTGGCCGGTGCTGACAACCTTACCACCATCCTGGGCCATTGTCACGTAATGTGGGAACCCTAACTCCCTGGAACCCTCTGGGCACCTCGGGCTTTTAATGGTACTGATTTACTTTTTAGGCAATATGTGTTATATGCATTACTCTACATACTTTTGCTTAAATAATTGACACAAACATCGCATATTTTTGGACCATATTACCTTATATCTATGCCTATCTAACTCTGCTGTAATTTTCTTTAACAATTTGTAAACGGTACAGTTTTTGGAAAAGATGACTTCATAGGGAATGACTTGATTACATTTAAAAAATACGTCTGAACACTTCCCATCCCATAACCACTTCTCGAAATATTATCACAAGCATGCTTACGACTTCATATAAAGTAAACGATATGTTGAACCTCTTAACCAGAATGGAATATTTTTAGAGATTGTAATACGGTTCCCAACATAAAATTTCACGACAATCTGTTCAGTGATAATCTATTATTTTCCTACGGCAGGACAGACGGATGGACAGAAGCTAACAGTAGCTTTTCTGAACTTCTCTAACGGGTCTCAGGTGAATCATTATTTACTAGTATGTTTCTTTCACAATACAAAACGGGTTTATTTTCTGTTATATATTTGAAAAGCGAAATTTGTGTATACAAAAAACAAAAAAAAAACTCAGATTGCTACATCAACAAACAAGTTTTGCTTCTGTTTCATGTGGAATAACCGGTTGAAAATATGTATGGGAACAACTGGGCCTTATACCCAGTATCAATCCAGCAACAGGTAAATTTTCTAGCTAAAGGAAAATATCTGTAATGTTAAAACAAACTATTGGTAATGGCTCTAACAATCCTGCAAGCTGTTTATGTACTCTACCATTAAACTAAAGCTTAAATACATCAAGTTTTAGTTTTAAAAAATTTGAATTTATTTTTCGAAATATTTCTCTAAAATATATTTTTAAATACAGGCTTTAGGAGGCTTCTGCTTCTAGCATTTCATTTCATTTCTGTACAATTTTTAATCAGGTTGTATTTATTTTTCCGTTAATTTAGTATGTTTTCATGCTAATTCCACAGTCCTGTGTAATAATCCTACTCCTGACAAGGGCTGTTTAAGGCATGAAATTTCTGAAAATTATCTGGCTGTCTGTAGAAGGAAATAAGAAGCACGACCAGAAACGCGCCTTTTACGTAGTCTTAAGAAAGTGAAACCATTCTCTGGAGAGGCTTGGACAGGCCCTAAGGGTTCCAGAAGGCTGAGGTTCCCAGATTTCAAGACAATTTGCAAATTAAGGTGGCAAGTTCGTCAGCACTATGCAGCGGCTAGCTTAACCTCAGGAAATATTCCTGGTACTCATTTCTGAGGGAGGCTGATTTGATCTTTGGGAAATTGTGTGGCCTGAAAGTTTGTATCAAAGAAAACTTCAAAAGACACCATCGGGGATCCGACCCGCGACCTTCGGGCTTGTAGCACAACGTAGTCTTACAAGCCCCCTTATAGCAGAGGCAAAAACAAATGACAAATTGAACTTTAGGAAACCTTCTTCTGCCAGCAGAATACCTGTAGCTCAGATATCATGGCACATATTTTTGTGAACACTTCATACGAGTGCAGTCGGGAAAGTATCCATCTATTTCGAATATATAGAGGACCGTTAGCGCAGCCTTGATGTAACTTGGCAACCAGTCAGAGGAGACCTTACTGTTTATTCGTGAACAGACACTCTCCCTTCGGCCCAGTCAGACGGCAGCTCGACGACGTTCAGTGAGCTTGTGTACTGTGTGACGTCGCAATCACAATGACCGAGCGAGCATCTTTATCTTGACAATGCTCCTACCCATTCTACAGCTATCGTAAATGGTTATTTGGCAAAGCATCGCATCATCCAGGTCTGTCGACACCCCTACAGTCCTCATTTGGCTTTTCCTAAAGTTAAAATCGCCGTTCAAAGGGAGGAGATTTGTAAATGCGACGGCCACGCTGTACACAAACTCAGTCAACGGCGTCTCACTGCCGACCTACTAGCCCCACGGGACAGTGACTTTTCACTGATGTGCAGTAAGGTCTCCTCTGAATGGCTGCCAAGTTACATCAAGGCCACGCGACCGGTTCTAGAGATATTCAAAGTGGCTGGTTGCTTTCCGGACAGCCCTCGTAGACTTACATCACATGGAAAACACTCACAAGGAAAGGACTGTCACCATTATAGTACTGTTTAGGTAAATAATAGCCGCGCTTTTTGGGAAATATGTGAAGGATATTGACACTCGCGGGGAAATTGCAGAGCTCCTTAATGTTATATTTGGTGTTAAGTTTATTTGTCACTGACCTTTAAGAATGATTTTGATTCATTCCGACTGCCGTAGAGAAGAAGATATTTCGTGAAATAGGGGTTGTCAAGATATTTGATTAGGAATTACTTTTGTGTAATCCGATTTGTAATTAGCAAAAGGGAGTTTTGCATAATAAATATTCAATGTTTATATTTATAATTAAGTGATGTAAATCTCATGCAGCCGAATCTGAAACAATGTTTAGGGAAGGAAAAAAAAAAGACAAGGCTATTCCGAGAACCTGGAGTAATGAGACTGTATCTATTCTGTATTTTCTGCAGCTGTTCTTTATTCATAGCTGGGTGGCAAATTCCTGTGTTGCAGGATTGGACGTTGCAAATCAAGTTTGTGCAACATAGGGACGCAGGACTCTACGAGTGCCAAGTGTCGTCACATCCCCCAACCAGCATCTTCATCCAGCTTAAAGTAGTTGGTGAGTAATAAATCAAAGTTTTAACTATAAAAGGACGAACAATGACGACGATAATGTTCAGCATAGTAATTTATTTACGTTAAGTGTTTTACAGCAAAAAGTACGCTGAGGCTTCTGCCTTTTATTTGACGTGCGCGCGGAAAGGTATGGGGAAGGGGGGGGGGTGCAACAGCATCAAATGATGACCTGTCAAATAATCTAGAAGATGTCAAATTTCAACAGTATTACAATAAATATGCAACGTTCCTTATTCAAAAACTGTCTGTTTCGAACCTTAACTTATCTGAAATAGGCTCGCTGTTATTTTCGACAGGTTTCCAGGTAAATTCCGAAAGAGTCTCATACCTTTAATGTACCCTTCCGTACTCTTTCCAGCTCGTTATTTAGTTATTTTGACATTTCACTTTTCATGTCTAATGCGAGTTTTTGGCAGAATTTTTAGTGAAGCATAAAAAAATGAACGACAATTTTCAAGCAAAACAAATACATATCATCCATATGGAAAGTGCAAAGTATAAACCTTATTTCGCTGTAAATAACAACGAATTGACGGAAATTATGAGGAATCAGACAAACATTTGGTATAATATTTTTTCAGAAGTCTGATACCTCCAAGCACCACCACTAAAGAAAATACTGTAGAGACAGTTGTACCCTTGTAGCAAACGTGTTGCGAAACAAATTAATTCGTTATATTTGAGATTCAATCCAAATTGTTTGTTTCATCTTCGATTTAATTGGAATAATACACCGTTGCTATAAAAATAAAAAAAAGTTATTTACATAAAAGAGCGATAATTTAATTCAATTGGTTGAGCTGTGTTAGACCAGTACAAAAATGAAGCTAACTGATGATATTGGACGTTCAAATTAAATTCAATCACATCAGATTAATATATTCGGAATCTAAAAAATGATGGCAATCAAAGAGAAACTGACACGCCATACTAATCCTGAATTCATTTTTGGGTGCTTTGGCAAAGTTGCGAAAAACGACTATTAGTTTCGTCCAGCCTGTCTGTCTGTCCGGATGAAACACCTCACCTCCCACTAGTTGGATTTTCTTGAAAATCGATAATTGAGTACTTTTCGAAAATCTGTCGCGAAATTTAAATTTTCATTAAAATCTGAATAGAAAACGGGCAATGTACATGAAGAAGACCATTAAATATATTTTATTATATCTCACTCAGTTCTTCTTAGAATGAGAACTGTTCAAGGCAAAATTAGTGGAGGAAATCGACACTAATATTTTACGTTTAATAACTTTTCGAAAATCGTGCCGTTTACGAAATAGTGTGGGGAAATGTAGTAGAATCGGACAGGTCAGAGATCACAATATGCTGCATATCTAAGGCTACAAACACACACTCAGAATATGATTTAGTTAATGCTTTTTCACCGCAAGAATGGTTGCACGAACGCGCCTCAATGTTACGTTATAGGCCTACGCACACTGCCTTCTTTGTTAGTGTGTGCAAAGTGTGCAACAATCATAACAGGAAAGGCAATGCTTATATAACGTAATATTTTGGCACGTTCATGTAACCACTGTAGCATAAAGCTACGATATATTCTCTGTGTTTCGTTATATATCACTCTCAAAAGTACAGAAATATTAAGTTTTGCACAAATAGACTCTTATGAAGAATTTATGTTGCCGGCAAAAGTAGTACATAAAAAAATCTCTATGTGGAAGACCCATTATTTTTGTCAGATTTTAACAGAATTTGGAGTTCATCGACAGATTTTCATAAAAATTCTTCAATATAAAATTTCGCGAAATCCGTCCATTCGGAGCGTTGATGATACGTGCATACAGATGGACGTGAGAAGCTAATAGGCGATTTTTTAGATTACACGAGCTTAACAACGCAACTCTTTATCAGATCCTTAATGATACAGGTCAGTGGTTTTGGTATCCTAGAAGTATGGATCCTGAAACAAAGACATATGAACGGTTTACGTGTCTTACGTACCCCATATATGGAACGTAGAACGGAGACATATAACTGGAATTTTGTGTCCTACAAACATGGAAAATGAGAGACATATCAATCTTTCTTGTGTCCTACACGTGTGGTACATGGAACTGAAACATATAAATGGTTTTGGCATCCTACAGGAATGGAACATGATCATGAGATATATCAACTTTCTGTTTCCCACAAGGATGTATCATGGAACTCAGACTTATAACGGGTTTTGCGTCCTACACGCATGTAATAAGAAACGGACTTCTGAAGTACAAAAACAAAATTTTAAAAAATTTTAAAACAAATAATAAAACGTATTAATAAGATAAACTACAAAATTTATTGTGTGTCATCTTCCTTCTTCTGAACTCGGCTATATGCCGACTGCAGAGCTGTTCGTTCTTAACGAACGAGGAAATAAATGTACATAATTTTCTCTACTAATGTTATATAGAATGTTGACTTGGGGCTGTATTATAAATATACAAAGTTACAAAGCAAATATATTTCCCATCTTTTAGTAATTTTTACGCCATATATGCGAGTCTTAACCCTTCCAGTAGAAGTTCCGACACCCCAGGCTACATTAAAGGCGACGTTCGCAAACAACTCCAGAAACTGAGGTGTTAAAAAGCTGTGAAATTTATCTTTCAAGGGAATAAAATAAAGCAGGTAATTCCTGCGCCTAAACCAAACATTAGGTAACGGTACAGGCGCCTAAACAAAAAGGAGTAACTTTTTTAAACCCTTACTGAAATTGATCTGAGTTTTGTTCCACTGACAGGATAAATACCAAACTTTCAACACTGCGGAAACAGAACCGTCGAGTAAAGAACAATGCAGAATTCCTCAGGCAAATCCGGCGTTCTTAGGAGCACTTCCTGTGTTTTTGTTCGTCCAGAATGAAACACAGGAATGTTATTATCCACAGAACAGAAGTTGTGCCAGCTACACACAGCGGCCGGTGAGATAATGCACTTTCAGTCTTTCAATAAAACTTTGTTACATGCATATTTACGTCTTCATTATACAAGCAAGGAACACTACCACGAAACTATATTGTTGTACACCAATGGAAAAACACATTAAGTGAAAAATAATTATTAATAAAGAAGACGCCAGAAACAAATTCTTAAAAAACAGTGTTTGCATCTTTCCAGCGACCAGTAAGAAACATTCGAAACATGAGGACGTTCCTGGCACAAAGTAGACAACTCTGCTGGAGCACGTTTCAACCTCGTGACGTTTGAATCGTGAATGGCTTGTGTGAACTACATATCAAATTCATGCGGCGCTGCTTATTTGCAGACCTGTGGTCGGTCGCTCTTGGAGGCAAATGCAAACGCCAAGTGCAAATTATCCATGATTCAGAGAGAGAGAGAGGAATTTTAAGCAAACACGTTGTAAATTTGTGAATATGCAGGAACAAATTCCATATCCGTGTCATCCTTGTATTTCGCACTGTTTGTTCCTCGAGAGACTGGCGTTTTATTGTAATTTCGCTAATTGTATTAGTATAAAAATAATATACAAATTAGTGATGTAAAAACACAATGCATTACCATGATTATAACCTCATTGATTATTATTTCTCGAAGTTCAATTTTTCACTGTGCTAACCATTATTCAGAAGCACGACTTTGCTCTTGACAGCCTCGGTTAGTTCTTTGTCTCTGGAAGATCTTTGAAGAAATAATATATAAATTACTTAAAAAAAGTATGAAATAATTTATATATCACGTTCCACCGTATTTTATTCAGCTTAAAAATCATAGAATAAAAATATACACAGCTCTAATCCAATAAAAGGGGAAATTATCTCTCTCTCTCTCTCTCTCTATATATATATATATATATATATATATATATATATATATATATATAGGGCACTTCATAAGTCCCTCCTGGATTTCCGAACCCTGCGGTACAGTAGCCGGGATGGTCACGCCGAAGGGGATCATGTCAAGAGAGGGAGAGACACTCCAAGTTTGTGTCCTACCTTACAGGTGCTCGATATGTCCTTTGTGCTGTGTCTGTCTTGGTTGTTGCGCAGCCGAATTCGGAAGTTCCGGAAGGACTAACGAATTACCCTGTATATTGAATATACCGTCATGCCACTACATCATCTACAGTATACAATATAATAGTTTAGGCCTTCTATCAGCTCTTCATCAGACCATGCAACATTTCGAATTACAAAAAGCCATACATTCATCTTAATATAAAAACTGGAATAGAGAGTATTTCAGGCCGTAGGATTGCCTGGATATATATTTACAGTTTCAGGACTGTACACGGCAGCTGTAGTGTGCAATATACATTAAGCTGCTCATCCTCTTTATTTAATAATATTTTTTAGTTTAAATTCTTTGTTTAACCTACCTTATAATGTTTTAAACAGTTTTATCATATTTATTTAAAGAAAGAGTTCTCGTACCATTTTTACATTATGAGGGCTGTGTGGTTCGTCTTTAATTGGAAATGATGCATGTTCTGAAGATGGCCTGAATATAAGGGTAAAAATAATAAACATTATAAATTATTAATGGTGTTTTTGCATGTCAGTGTATTCAATAAAAGTATAGACTTATTTGCACAACCGGAATGTGTCACTGAAAAATTATAAAATTCCATCTCGCCTAACAGAATGTATGCGCCCACGTATGACACGGCTGCTCTTCAACTCAGTGCCTTTTTAACTCGACTGCTTCTCTAACTGGTCATTAATACATAATTGTCTAATTTACCACTGAGAAATCACTCTGGAGGTCAAAGCATATCCCGAATAATGAACAATGAGTCGTTTTTTCAACGAAGTATATTTTAAAAATGACAGGAAATGTCACGTAATATAAATCCTTTCAGCGTGGGTGCTAACACTGGTGTTAAAAAAGGAGAGATACAACGTTCTTTTTGCAGTGTTCATAAGACGATCAAGCTGTTACTTGGAAAGACCAGTTCTTAAAATTTTATGGCCAAAAGATCACTCATTTACTACGGGATTTAACATCCAGAAATTTTACATTCGGTCCACGAAGGGAATTTCTCTGATTCCTGTGGAACCCAACACAAACGAAAGATTACTTCATTTACAGCATTGATCTCTTTTGTAAATGAGACTGGGTGGGTTCAGTGGGCAGCAGGGATTGAATATTTAAACATAATTCTGGTGAAGGTAGTCCTTGCAGTGAGTACGTACTTCGTGTCATGCTTGGTAACATACGCTAGAAATAATATATCTTTCAATAAGTAGAAAGGAAAAGTACTATCGATGGTTTGATCGTAAACTTATCTAGGTGCAGTTCGTGTAATTTCGTTAAAATGATAGTCCAGAGGAATAATGAAGAGAACCGGACTTCTGGAAATGGCTAAAACTTAATAACCGAATCTTTTGGCGCGCGAAAACCACTTGTTTCTAATTTATGTAGAGAAGCTAAGACGTCAAGAGATCAGGGTCTATGACTATAAAACTAGGTGATGCCGACAAATATGTAGGCAGAACCGTCTATGAATTTTATGACAGGAGAATTTCCAACAGGGTAAAAGTAACATTTTCTCTTTCCGAGAAAATAAATTTTACAATACCTCAAGGGTACTAAAATATTGAACTCATACCTTCACGGACCAAAGCAAAATTGTTGCTGCACCTTTGACTTCACTGCGAACAAAGCATATAGATAGGTTACTTGGGATACAAGGCCGATTGTTTCCTCTAAAGAAAGGTGGGTAAATGCTAACAACATACTAAAATGTAAGTACAGGCTTCCCAACACAGTTGTGTGACGTACTGCATACCACCAAGGGGCAAAAAGTACAGGATTCATACCTAAGTAAAAGTGGGTGTATTGGTTTAAATGCACTCGTCTTTTTATGAGAAAACTACGTTAAGTACGTTCATGACTGGTTCTTAAATAGATGCGCTGTATTAACTACTTGCTACAGGGTTCTACAACAGTAGTGGATAAGGCAATTTCTCATTCTGCTGTGGCAAAAAGGTGCCGAATTTCTCCAACAGGAAAAAGAACGCAACACTGATCCTGAGAAGAGGAAAATTCCGAGTTTTAAGAACGCTGCCTATTAACAGCGTATATAATATATGACTTTGAGCCCACGCGGTCGCTACCCCCGGGGGGGGGGTTTGAAGGCGCTAGATGGAAATAACGGGGGCTCGGCACTGTGTACTCCTCTGCTGGCTGTTTGGGTGGTCGGCTCCCGCCACAGGGAACACGTGGGGATCGTAAGCAAGGAACCATGCAACTAAAACTCCGAACACCAGGCATCACACACGAGAAGCTTACAAAGTGATATATGTATTTTCTGAACACAATTGTCCATGCTCACTGAGAACAATGATGGAAACACTAGAACTAACAAATAAGTACACATAACTTTTACAAGAAAAGTCTAGACCTCATGGACTTTAGACGCACAGAATGCACACTCCAAAACGTTCAATTCTAACAGTAAATTACTTGGGACCTTGTAGCCTGTCCCTTCATAGCGTACAAAAATGGACATACAGAACACACAATAGTGACAGTAAATTAACTAGGCCTCGTGACCTCTCTCTCTCTCTCTCTCTTCATAACGTACAAAAATGGACATACAGAACACACAATAGTGACAGTAAATTAACTAGGCCTCTGACCTCTCTCTCTCTCTCTCTTCATAACGTGCAAAAATGCACATACAGAACACACAATAGTGACAGTAAATTAACTAGGCCTCGTGACCTCTCCCTCTCTTCATAACGTACAAAAATGTACATACAGAAACACACAATAGTGACAGTAAATTAACTAGGGCACATAGTCTCTCTGTCGTAACGTACGTTACGCCGGCCGAGCATTCACCAGCTCGGCTCCTCCACCATCGAGTTTTCTCGCCCAACGTTACGCAACCTCCGTCTAACACGCGGCCCACCTGACAGAAGTTACCCTGTCACAACAGGTGCTTAACGACCCGCCTGATCACAAACCATACTCGTTATTACTACAACAGATAAAATGCCTAGTACATAAAGTTAAGCTCTGACACATAGAGACTGAAGAAAATACGCGGCTCTGAGGCCTTGCCTCTGGGCCACGGGGCTGACGTTTAGTATAAACTACCAAAAGATCTAAATGCTTCATTACAAAGAAAAAACAAACCCAAACGGGAATTTAACTCACGCTCATATCAATTGTCGGCCCCGTTGCCAACACGTACACCTAGGCGCTCTGAAACCTCAGCTGAACGCCCCAACAGTCCTGGCACCATTCAAGTCACAGCCACCTTGTTTCCGAAGGGTAGAGCAGAAAGCAAGTCACTCTGTCCGGGCTAAGTTGCCTCTATCGTCTCTTCGGCGTAGCCGCCCCTAGCCCTTTCACTCGCCCACGGTAGCCAATCACCGGACGATAACCCAAGGATGGGGAACAACAGGACTCAAAGTCCGTACTGTGAGAGTTTCGCATAGAAACGACTTTTTAGGTGGGCCCTACGGGCATGGCTCAACTTGATCAACTGGCCAGTGACAGAGGACATTAACCATTACGTCCCCTGCCACATTGTGAATATAATTCAACAAAACGTATGTGGGATAAAGTGGAAAGAGATGTGGCAAACATAAATTTAACACTGGCTTTATGTAGACGTCTGATGAATGATCTTTAATCCTGAATCTTATGCGTATTGGACTGTGCATCATCTTGATATTAGAATAAAGGTAGACCAACCAGTAGTGGTTCAGCCTGCACTCTGATACCACATCACCAACAGCCAATCCCGCTACATAACACCAACACGCCTCAAATCAGCACAATACAGCCTACACAATAACGCACCAAGTAGTCGCAAGCTCCTGAAGATGGATGTATTAACATCCGAAATATGTTGAGCAGTAAATTGACATAATAAAGCAAGTGTCATCAAGTT
>Ga0123354_10001084_pt1 | contig 31455 bp, 35 predicted proteins | sample TergutLab28metaG_2_FD_97872 | JGI IMG/M metagenome (GOLD analysis project Ga0123354, IMG submission 97872) | Labiotermes labralis P4 segment gut microbial communities from Petit-Saut dam, French Guiana - Lab288 P4 | ecosystem: Host-associated > Arthropoda: Insects > Digestive system > Gut ... | reverse complement strand
TCAATAGTTTTATCAAATGCCCCTGGTCTCGGACGAACGATGTTCGCCCCTACAATTATCTCGTTTTTCAATAGTTTTATCAAATGCCCCTGGTCTCGGACGAACGATGTTCGCCCCTACAATCATTATTACATAAATCTTGTTGGGAGTTGCTTTCCTCCAAGTAGGTGATAATGTATGTGTGGCACTACTTGCCCACCTTCTTTTCCGCAGTTTACTACTACTCTAAATCCTCTTTCTAGAATTCCTTTTTGTTCAGCTATTTTATTTGCAACCAAATATATTTTGCCTATTAAATTAGTATCTTCCTCTTTTAATTCAACCAAAGATGTAATGTGCTTTTTAGGCACAATCAATGTATGAATTGGTGCAACTGGGTTTATGTCTTCAAATGCTATTATTTCCTCATCTTCATACACTATTTCTGAAGGAATTTCTTTCTTAATTATTTTACAAAAAATACAATCTTCCATAACATTCCTCTCCTTAATATATTAGTCCACCATAGGGGTTGGTATATATTTTTAAATTATATATTAATTCCCACTAAAGCCATTGCAACTGCATAATCCCTAGAATGTGAAAGGCTTAATTCTATATAATCGATATTATATCCTTTTTTTAATAAATTTACAATTGGTTTTCCATCTTCTAAATTTACAATTTCAATATCCTTCCAAGAAACTTCATATTTATCAGCCAACAATTGACTTAACGCCTTAAATACTGCTTCTTTGGCTGCAAATCTGGCAGAATAATGCTGATATTTTGCATTTTTCTTACTTTCACAATATTCTATTTCTTTTTTTGTATAAATCTTATTTAAAAAATTATCTCCATTTTCTTCTATGGATGATTTTATTCTGTCTATTTCTATTATGTCTGTTCCACAAAATATTTTCATTATTCCCTCTCCTTTTTACTTGTTTTAATATAATTAGATAAAATGCTAGGAAAGCTAGCAAAAAATCTTGAAACTATACACATAGTATGTTGAAAGATTTTTTGCGACGCTTGACAACGCAGTTTGCTAATTATATTAAAACTAAGCCTGCATATCTTGCCATTAGCCTCTTATGTCCTGATTTATCAAAATTAATATCCAATTTATAATCGTTTCCTTCTTCTTCAATTTTCATAATTTTGCCTTCACCAAATTTTTTATGATACACTTTTTGACCAACCTTGTATATTGATAAATCAATCTCAAAATTTGCTTTTGCTAAGTTGTTTAAAAAGCTTTCTGCACTCCTAAAGGCATATGGTGATTTTGCTTTATTCGCTGAATATTCCCACTTATACGGGCTGTCCTTAAAACCTTCTTTTCCGTGTGCCGTATGGTTCAGGACGAACGATGTTCGCCCCTACATTTGTTTTCTGACTTCCGTTCTCCGATTTCCATTTCTATTCCTTCAATTAAATCTGCTGGCATTTCTTTTATGAATCTGGAAATAGGGTTGTATGTTGTTGAACCAAACACAGACCTTTGCACAGCACATGTGAAAAATAAATTTTCTTTTGCTCTTGTAATCCCTACATAGCAAAGTCTTCTTTCTTCTTCTAGTTCTTTTTCTTCTCCAATCGACCTATATCCTGGAAAAACTCCTTCTTCCATTCCTACCATAAATATTACTGGGTATTCCAACCCCTTTGCACTATGTAAAGTCATTAGTGTTACGGCATCTTCGCCTTCGTTCAAACCATCTATATCGTTAGAAAGCGTTATACTTTCTAAGAAACTTTGTAATGAATTCTCAGCTATTTCATTTTCAAACTCTATGGCTACATTTAAAAACTCATTCAGATTTGCAATTCTATTTTCTGCTTCTTTTGAATTTTCTTCTTCTAACGCTTTTATATACCCTGTATCTTCTAATACTTTTTTAATGAAATTAGATAATGTCATGCCATCTTTTTCTTTTATCAAACTTTCTATTGCTTCAACAAATCGTCTTGTGTTTACAAATACTCTGTTTAATGCATATTCGTCAGCTTTTTTTATAACTTCGTACATGCTAATATTGTTTTCGCTAGCTGCTTTTTCTATTTCTTCTATGCTAGTTTTACCAATGCCCCTCTTAGGTTCGTTAATTATTCTAACTAAACTCATATTATGGTTAGGATTTTCAATTAGCCTTAAATATGCAATTGCATCTTTTATTTCTTTTCTTTCGTAGAATTTTAGGCCTCCTACAATTTTATATGGGATATCTTCTCTTCTAAAAATATCTTCTATTGCTCGCGATTGGGTATTCATCCTATACAAAATGGCGAAATCATTGTATTTATAATACTCTTCTCTACGCAATCTATTTATCTGTTCTACTATATATCTTGCCTCATCATACTCATTTTCTGCTTTAAATATTTGAGGTTTGTTTCCAATATTATTTTTTGTCCATAGTTTCTTTTCATATTTTTTTGGGTTATTTTTTATTACGCCATTTGCAACGTCTAAAATATTACCTGTACATCTATAATTTTGTTCTAACTTTATTATTTTTGTTCCAGGAAAATCTTTTTCAAAATTAATAATATTTTGAATATCTGCTCCTCTAAATGAATAAATTCCGTTGGTCATTATCCCCAACAGCAGTTATGTTGCCATGTTTCGCCGCCAATAGGCTAATAAGCATAAATTGGGCTTTATTTGTATCTTGATACTCGTCCACTAAAATATATTGAAATTTATTAGAGTAGTAATCTAAAACTTCTGGGTTTTGCATTAATATTTTTATTGTGTAGTTAATTATATCGTCAAAATCAATCGCATTGTCTCCATGCAATTTTCTTTGATATAGTTCATATACTTCTGCTGTTTTACTTTTTTTAAAATCATTTTTGTATTTCTTAGTATATTCTTCTGGTGTTAACAGTTCATTTTTCGCATTGCTAATTTCATACTGCATGCTTTTTTCGGTGTATATTTTTTCATCCAAATTAAGTTCTTTAATGCAATCTTTTAATACATGTCTTTGGTCTGTTACATCAAAAATGATAAAGGTTTTTCCAAACCCTATTTTGTCTATATGCTGTCTTAAAATTCTAACACAAATTGAATGAAATGTGCCAATCCACATATCATTTATTGCATCTCCTACTAAGTTTTCCACTCTTGCTTTCATTTCGCTAGCTGCTTTGTTTGTAAATGTTATTGCTAATATATTCCATGGCTTAACTTGCCTTTCTGAAATTAAATGTGCAATTTTATATGTTAATACTTTTGTTTTGCCACTTCCTGCACCTGCTATAACCAAGCATGGGCCGTCTAGATTTGTTACGGCTTCATTTTGTTTATCGTTTAATTCTTCCACTGTGTTCAACCTCCACCCAAACTTTTGTTTTGTATATTTTATAACTTTTTTACAATTTTGTCAATACAAATTTCTAATTCTTGTGCACATTTTTCATATTCCATTTTTCCATATCCCCAAGGGTCTTGTATATCTAGTCCTTCTGCTATTTCTCCAGCATATTCTTTTATTGTGAATACTTTTTCTTTTAATTCTGGATATGAATTTATTACTTCCAGTTTATGATTAACTGTAGCACATAAAATTAAATCCATTTCTTGAATATTGCTATCCACAATATTTGTTGCTCTATGTGGTTTTAAATTTATACCTCTTTCACGCATTACATCTATCGCGTGCCCAATTGTGTAATCGCCGTTATCCGCAGCAACACCGCATGAATATACTTCTATATCCAGCTTAAGTTCTTCAACTTTTTTCTTTAGCATTTTTTCTGCCATGGCACTGCGACAAATGTTGCCTGTGCAAATGAACATTATTTTTTTCATGGATTTTCAACCTGCTTTCTTAAATATTATTTCGTGTCTACTACAGTTTATCCTAAACTTCCGCCTCCTTAAGTATAATAGACTTCTTTCGAAACCTATGTGGATTTCAGGCATTGTCATTCTGAGCCTTACTTCGTAGCCTGACTTACGAAGAATCTCACTTTATAATTTCAGAATATAAATCAATCCAATCAGGATTAAAATCATTTATTAGGTTAATTTTCTTTTTTCTAGTCCAACCTTTTATTTGCTTTTCCCTCTCAATTGCAGACATAGCCTCATTTGTGCCATCATAATATACTAGTTTATTCACATTATATTTGGAAGTAAATCCTGATGCTAATTTATTTTTGTGTTCATAAATTCTTCGGATTAAATTATTAGTTACACCTACGTACAACACCTTGTTTGTGTAGTTTGTTAATATATACACATAATACATATATTATTACCTCTCTAACTCATAATTGTAAATTCCTGCAATTAAGTCCAATTCTTTTACTACATCTATTTTCATTTGTATACCTACCATTTAGTAAGATTCTTCGTGAGCAAGGCTTTGTAGCAACACTCAGAATGACACCTACAGAGAGGCTTTGTAGCAATGCTCAGTATAACACCTACAGAGAGGCTTTGTAGCAATGCTCAGTATGACACCTATAGAGAGGATTTGTAGCAACGCTCAGAATGACACCTACAGAGAGGCTTTATAGCAATGCTCAGTATGACACCTACTTGTTTTTTGTAAGTATATCACATTTTATGTTTCGAAAGAAGTTTATTAAATTGTAACTCAAATAGGGTATCCTAATAATTTCGTGTCTAATAAAAAAGAGAGGGTGTTAATTCCCCCTGATTTAATCAATATTTGTATTGATTATAAATTTCGTCACCTAGCCATATTTTTATTTCGTTATTATATGATTCTTTACTATCACAGCTGTGGATTAAATTATCTAGCCATCTATTCTCACTATCTGCTTTTTCTCTAGAATCAATCCCAAAGTCTTTTCTTATAGTGCCTGCCTCTGCCTTGATTGGATCTGTTGCTCCGATAATTTCTCTTGCTTTTTCAATAGTATTTTCATGGTTTGAGCTTAATATAATTGGCATAAAGTCTTTGTCAACCAAATCTTTTAGTGCTTTTTCTTCAAGCCCTGGAATCCTGCCGAATGCTTCTTCATAATGAGCAATTATTATTTCTCTAGTGGCTTTTTTGAAGCCTACTATTTCAATATTAAATCCCTCTTTTTTAAATCTTTGTAAGATTGCTTCTGCAAGCTCTCTTTCAAGTGCATCGTATTTTAACATAATAAATGTGTACATTGTTTTCTTCTCCCTTTCTTTATACATTTGAAAGAGATTATATTATAATATATTATATTTGTCAATTGGTTTGGTTAACTATTTACTATATAACAATTTTGTAATTCCGAAACTTATTACTGCTCCTACTGTTACTGTTATTATTTGGAATAATCCCAAAGAATATCTTAAAGTGCTTGCAACAGCTCCGCTTGATGGTATTAAAGTAATTGCCATAAACATATTTAAAACGCCAAATATTATTGCTACTTTTACTAAACTAGCTGTAACTAAGCTTGCTACATATTTTGCTTTCTTTCCTACAAAAAAGTATTTTACTAAAAGTATTAGGCTTAAATTTCCTATCCATATTGCTGGCAACATGTATACTGTAACTACAGATAATGGTCCAAATATGTATCCTCCTGCTATTGCAGAAATGCTTGGCAAGCTTGCGAATAATAGCAGTTTTTTTAAGCCACCTATGTTTATTGCTGTCATTATTAATCCTGTATTAACTATACTACCTACAATTATTTGTGAATTACTTGCTATAACATTTGTGCTGCCTAATACGGCTTGCAATATTGCTGGTATAAATAATGGTACCAAAAATAATCCTATTGCTATTAAGATTGTTTGTGCAATTTCTTTGTTTCTGGTAAGGTCATATGCCTTTTTATTTAATATAGACTCATTCATTTTTTCACCTTCTTTCAAATATCCAATTGCTTAATAATTTTTTCATTATGATATGCTTTCACGTCAATTAGTCTTTGATTTTCTGAACCTCTAAATTTCAATTTAGAATTCTTTTTTTCTTCTACAAAACGTCCATCTACTAATACGTCTATTTCTTTTAAGCAATTATTTGTATGTAAATCTTCTCTTTTTAGTAAATCTTCCATGGTATAGCCTGTGTAGCACCAAACGTTAAAACTTGGCCTAACTTGTTTTACTTCTTTTATAAAGTCTAAAACTCCCTTTATGTTTTCCATGCAAAGTGGCTCACCACCACTTATTGTTATACCTTTTAGTATACTATTATCTTTTATTTTTTGCAATATTTCTTCTTTACTTTCTTCAAATTTTGAGCCGTATTCAAAGTTATGTGTTTCTGGATTGTGACATCCTTTACAATGGTGCGGACAGCCACTTACAAATACTACTGCTCTCCAGCCTAAGCCATTTGCTATACTTTCATCATAAAATCCTGCTAAATTCATGAAAATCCCCCCTCCACTATTTTTTAGGCGTAAATCTCTTGTCTGTATGCGTAACCCTATCTTTTAGTTCTGCCAATTTTCCATCATTCCATCTTGCTGTTGTTCCTACTAAATAACCTGTAATTCTTTGAATTGTATCAATTTTTTCACTTCCACATTCTGGACAAGCTTTTAATTCAGCATCTGCATTTTCAAATCCACAATCATAACATCTGCTTCTTGTATGATTTACTGAAACATAACCCATGTTATATTTATCCATTAAATCAACCACAGCTTCAATTGCTTCTGGATTATGAGCAGCATCTCCGTCTAATTCTACATAGAATATATGCCCTGCATTTTCCAATTCATGGTATGGTGCTTCTACTTTTGCCTTCTCTTCTGCAGTACACTTATACCAAACTGGCACGTGGTTACTGTTTGTATAGTAATCCTTGTCTGTAACCCCTCTTATAATGCCAAATTCTCTTCTATCTTTTTTAGTGAACTTTCCAGCTAACCCTTCTGCAGGAGTCGCCAACAATGTATAATTTAAGTCGTATTTATCTGAATATTTATCACAATCTGCTCTTAATTGTCCTACTATTTCTAATCCTAATTTTTGTGATTCCACACTTTCAGCATGATGCTTCCCTGTTAAAACAGTTAATGCTTCTGCTAATCCAATAAATCCTAAACTTAATGTTCCATGTTTTAGAACATCTTCAACACTATCATTTGGATTCAATTTGTCGCTACCTAACCACATTCCAGACATTAATAATGGAAATTGCTTAGCTATTGCTGTACATTGAAATTTATATCTATCATATAACTGCTTTATTGCTATAGTTGTATATTCTTCTAATTTGCCCAAATATAAATTTCTAATTTGCTTTTTAAGTTTTTCATCTATGAATTCTTCGCTACCAGCACCTAACTCAAATTTGTGTCCTGTTTTTTCTTGAATTTCTTTCATAGTCTCAATCGCTATTTTTACTAAATTTACTGTTGTAAACGATAAATTTCCTCTGCCAATCGTACTTTTTTCGCCATGTCTGTTTGCATATACCCTAGTCCTGCAGCCCATTGTAGCCATTTCATAATAATGCCTGTCTGGGTCATTTATGTCCCATTTATCATTAACGTTAAAAGTAGCATCTAAATTCAAGAAATTAGGATAAAATCTCTTAGAAGACACTCTACAAGCCAATTTATATATATCGTAGTTCCTATCTTCTGGTAAATAGCTTATGCCTCTTTTCTTTTTCCATATTTGTATTGGAAATATTGGTGTTTCGCCATTCCCAACGCCTCTATCTGTTGACAATAAAATTTCTCTCATTATGCATCTTCCTTCTGCTGAAGTATCCGTTCCATAGTTTATAGAAGAAAACACAACTTGATTTCCACCTCTTGAATGTATTGTATTCATATTATGAATAAATGCTTCCATAGCTTGGTGCACTCTTTTTACCGTTTCATTTATTGCCATTTGAACATATCTATCATCGCCTTTTAAATCACCTAATTCTTTTATTAGATAATCATCTATTGGCTTGTCGTACAAATGCGACAAGTTTAATCCTAGCAAATTTTCTATTCTTTTTACTTCCTCTACATATGTTTTTCTTACATATGGTGCCAAATAAAAGTCGAACGCTGGAATCGATTGTCCTCCATGCATTTCGTTTTGTATGGTTTCCATAGATATACAACCAATAATTGAAGCGGTTTCTATCCTTTTTGCTGGTCTTGAAGAACCATGACCCGCCCTAAATCCACCTTGCAATATTTTGTTTAATGGATGCTGAAGACATGTTAAACTTTTTGTAGGATAATAATCTTTATCATGAATATGTATATAACTGTTCTTTGAAGCTTCTCTCGCCTCTTCTGATAACAAAAAGTCATCAACAAACGGCTTAGTCGTTTCACTAGCAAATTTCATCATCATTCCTGCTGGCGTATCTGCATTCATGTTTGCATTTTCTCTAGTAACATCATTAGATTTTGCTTCTATTATTTCTAATAACATCGCTTTAGACCTTGATTTTCTGGCTATATCTCGATTGTATCTATATGTTATATACTCTTGGGCAACCTCTTTTCTTGGGGATGCCATTAAGTTTTTTTCCACTAAATCTTGAATCTCGTATACTGTAGCCTGTAACTTCCCTTCTAATTGTTTTTCCACTTTAGCTAGTATTTTATCAGCTAATTCAACATCTACGCCTTGTGTTGTGTGTGACATAGCCAATGTAACTGCTTTGATAATTCTTTCTGGTTCGTAAGTGGTTACTCTTCCATCTCTTTTAATAACTTGCATAAACTCCTCCTTCAACACTACATATTGTGTTATTTAATAATATTTTTTCTATATATAGTTATATAATATTATTTAATAACAATAAAGTCAACTGTAATTTATTATGTTGCTCATTTTGAAACACGCCTGTACCAAGGGTTTCAAGCACGCCCCTTATTTGACAAATCATTTGTCAAATAAGGGAAGCCGATAATGTTACTCTTATCAGCTTCCTAACCTTTGTTACTTTTATATTACTTTTATATTACAATTATGTTACAAAATTTTTCCGTGATTTTTGTTTCCGCCACAAAAACAACTCAAATAATGTGAATAAAAATCGAAAGTCGTCAGAAAAATGTGTAAATAATCACAAAAGTCGTTTGACTTTTGTGATTATTTGGCATATAAATTTTTGTTCCTTCATCCTTTTTTGCTATTAACAAACTCCATGGCCTTATCGCTTAATTCATCTATGCTCATATCTTCATATAAGTTTTTTCTCCATTTTGTATAATCAAAAGGCTCCTTTATAATTAATGTTATGAATCTTTCTGCTTCGACCTTTCCTAATGCTTTTGTTAAAATTTTTGTTCCTTCATCTATTAAAACTGTATCCGTCATTGTCATTCCTCCTCTTTTTTTATATAATCTAAAGGACTTATAATTTTTAATCCTTTTATGTTTTTCTTTAATAATTGTGTATCGGTAGTAATAAAATAATTTACTTTTGCTTTTAATGCACAAGCAATATGTATAGAATCCTTTTTCCCAACCCCTTTTTCTTGTACCTGTTTTGCCAATACTTTCAATTCATCATCTGCTTTAATATTTTCCTTCGCAATTTCTCTCCACTCTGCAATACGGTTTTTCTTATATACATATGGATTAGCTTCATTTTCATACTCTAACATATACGACCATATTAAATTATACTTTCCATTTAGTACCTCTTTTTGTATTTTAAGTTTCGCTTGCGTTTCTAAGTGTATCTTTAATTGCGTTTGATCATCATATGGTCTATTAAAGGCACAATTATCTAAATATATTCTTTCCATCAATTTAACTCCTACTAAATATTATACCACACTTTTTTATTTTTGTACCACATTTATTAAAAATACAGAAAAACCCTCTAACTATTTTTATGAATAATTAGAGGGTCTTTGTTTATGGTATTAAATTTAGCTTATATTACAAAATTTTTCTTTTTATGAAGATGATTCCTCCTGCTAGTATAACCACACAGCCTCCTAATATTGCATAAGGTATTCTCCATTTGTCATCTCCAAATGGCGGAAGTATTATAATCTTTTCCGCAGCATCTGTATCTCTTTCTCCACCAGCCGGGTTACCATTACTATCAAGTGCTGTTGATTTTGTAAAGTATGATGCTCCAGCAAAGGTACCTTCGTGACCGTTATAATCCCTTCTTCCAGTAATACTATATGCTCCTACTATTTCTGCAAAATTACTATAATTTAATATGTCTTGGACATCTACATCTTGACTAGACAATGTTTTGCTAAGCTGTAGATATGTCTGTACCGTTGAAGCTTGCCCACCTGGTATTCCCTTTGATACATCCCCTTGAACTTCCATTGATTTATTTGGATACAATTTAATACTTCCCAAACTTTGTGTTTCTACTATTGAATACTCACCAGTTTGATTGTCCGCATTATAACTACTACCAAACAAAAGATCACGAGGCGATATGCTTTTCGAATTTTTCATAAACATATTATTATTACTTAAATTTTTCGTCGCATCTGTCTCTTCTACTTTGTCCCACTTCGTTGATGGGAGCGTTCCAGTTGTTGTATCTAGTTTTGCTGAACTTCCATATATTAATTCTCCTGTTACTGGACCACTTGTTGGATCTGAATATCTCGACACGCTAGAATTATCTGTAGGGGTCTGAACACTTAACCCATCAACTGGCATTTTAGAGTTATCTTCTGCCCTAAACATTAAATTATCGTAATAACTATATAGCTTTGTAACTTCCATTGGTATTGTCTTCATTAAGAATCCTACTAAGTCTCCGCTTTCACTTGCTGATATGTTATTTCCAGTTAACTTATTATACCAGTCAGGTATTGTATCTGGATCACCTGGATATTTTATAGGTGAATAAATTGCATATTTTAAATATGAATACAAGTTATCCACATCTCCTATATTGCTAACGCTCACCCTATATGTAACGGTTATTGTTGCACCTTGCATAAGTTCTTGATCCATGTATATAGAATACAATCCATTTCCGTTTGTCTCCATTTACTGTGCCAGTGTTTCTTGGTATTGGTTGAACATTTTGAGAAAGACCTGTCCCAGTGGCTGTTACCACTCCATTATCATCAACTTTTAAATCTACTATTTTTTGCCCATTCGAAAGAGTTACCGTAATGCTATTGACTCTGTCTTTTACTTCAAGTTTTGTTTGTGGTATCTCTTGCAGTCCTAGATTTATTGTATATACTGTTCCAGTAGCCGCAGTGTTATCTTTAAAATCTACTGAAAAATCACATGAATGTGCTGTCATTTGGGTATTTTTAGCAAATGCGTTTATGGCTGTTGACCACGGTGACCCTGTAGCTGTATCTATCTGTATTGTTTTTAAATAGTCCATATTCAAAGTATCTGCTGTATTTGCTGCATTATTTACAGCCATATCTTGAGAATATTTCATTACCTCTAATCTTCCATTTACTGATACTGTACTTGTATCGGTACCATCACTAACCACATTATTGAATGTAGGTATAGTAGCATTTTGCAAATAATCTTCTGAATTATTATATATGTTATTATTATCTGATTGCAAAAAATTAGTCTTAATAATGCTGGCCATTACTTTATCATAAACATTTTGTTCTATTAGACCGCTATTACTTTCACTTAATGTATATGTTGAAAGAAGTTGCTCATTATCACTTCCTGTATTTTTAAATATATTTAAGCTCTGAGTTCCTAACCCTATTCCTATAATATTAATCGGAGTTGCCACACTATTATTGTTTATTTTCCAATAATTTTTACCATTTAATGCATCCTTAATATTATATAGAGATGCCGGGGTTCCATTACCGCTTACGTATGATGGGTTAGTATCAATTTCATCCTGAATCATGATAATTATATTATTTTGAGCATTCTTACTTTTTATTATTTCATTTGCTTGCATAAGCCCATCTGTAGCAGCAGATGTAGGTTTAGGACCACTTCCATGCCCTATGTCACTCACGTTAGAAACTATTTTTGCACTGTAATTTTTATTACAATCAACAATGTTAATACAATCAGCAAGTTTATTATCTTTACTGTTTAAATTCGTAATTAAATCACTTACTAAACCAGTTATTGCTTGATCAGTTTTCGACCCTGATGTTGACATTTGCGAAGAATTTACAACTATAACAATTTCTGTATTTGGATCTAACTGACTATTTACAACTGGTCTCTTATCGCCATCTAATGTTGTAGATTTGTAATCGTGACCATTATATATGGTTTTATCGTTTGGAGGCAAAGAGCTTTTAATGTCTTGTAACTCTTGCCTTATTTGGCTTTCTGCACCATAATTAAACCTTACTTCATATTTCCCACTTGGTATTAAGTTATTAAAACTATATTCTCCATGCAAACTATTTTGACAATTCATATCTTTATCATTCTGCCCTGTTGTTGTTATGTAGTTACTTGCTGAATATTCATCTGTAAATGGTGTTTCATAGTAATTTCTATCTTCTTTATTATATTCCATTCTAACTAATTCAACTTGAACGTTTTTTATAAAAGGCTCATTAAGTGAAGTTACACCTGGTGAGGTAAAATCTGCTATTCCATTTCCAATTTTCTGATTAATTGTTGTCCCCGATGCTGCAGTCGGATTTGCAGCATCGCTCCACACATAGCCATTTATTCCTCTGCCATTATTTTTATCATCTACCGTTACTTTTAAAAGTGGTGCTGCATCAGTATCATCTTCAAATGTTACATATTTTGTTTGATTGCTTGCATTACTTTTTACTTGGCTTATATCTGCATTGCCTGGTGCAGAATCTATATCTAGTCTGCCCCCTACGGAGCCATCATAATTATATGATTTATAGCTATTTATTTCAGCAATATTTACTTTCCCTGGAGCACTCTTATCATCTGTAGTTACATATCCAGATGTTTGATTAACTTTAAATATTACATATATAGATAATGTATCACCTTTAGCAAGTGAAATGTTTCCAATATCTTTACGATTTCCATTATTATCTATATATGAACTAGCATACATAGCAATTAACCCAGTTGGCATAGTTTTATTATTATTATTACCACTACTGGTAAACTTTGAAGTACTATTCCACTTTACAGCTCCAATGTCTTGACTACTAGCAGTGCCTTCATTTTTTACTGCCCATGAAGTCATTAGGTTTCCATTACCATCTCCAGGAAATATTTTAGGTATTACAATATCTGCATATCCTTTCCAATCGTTTGAATTTTGTGCATATTGACCAGTAGTATAATTTGTATTTGGGTCGTCTGGGTTGTAATATATCCAAGCAGGATTTGTATTCACATTATTTGTATTTGGATCATTAGTAGCTACTGGATAATACATATTACTATCGAAATAATCCGCTATTTCTGTAACAGCACCTGAATCTAACTCAGATTGATTCTTCACTGTTATTTTGTACTGAACATATAGCTGCAAATCATCACTTGGCAAAGTTCTACTGTTTTCTACAAAGGTATTTCTCCAATTATATTCATCGTATCCAAGTGGTTGTGTATATGTAGTATTAAAATAATTATCGGGGCTATTGGTTCCATCATCAGTTCTGTTATTTATTTCAAAATCATTATTTGTGGAAGCAACCTTTGTACCAAAGCCATTTATGTTTGCATCTGAAACAACTTCGTTAAGTGTGGTGTTAGTTTGCACAATATCATTTTTTATTGCCAAATCAATTGGTGACCTTTCTACTAATCCTAAATTGATATTGTTCATGTATTTTCCTATTTTTGTGTATTCTACAGTGGTGCTTGTATTGTCAGCGGCATTGCCTTTACCATACTGTATCTGTAATCCATTGATTTCACCATTATCTCTAGTTGTAATTACACTATAATAATCGGTTCCTAACTTATCCTGTCCTCCTAATACAAATGTATTATCGTCATCCCTAGGTGTTATTTTACCTGGATATTGATTTGTATCCGTTTCTGACAAACTCGGTTGATTTAAATCAAAATCTGGTTGACTCGTCACTATATAAGCAGGCTGCAATGGATATATCAAACCTGTATATTTTGTGGTTACACTTTTTTGTATCACGCTTTTAAACGTATTTTTCATTACATTAGCAGTAGAACCAATATAACTTTGTGTACTTGGAATTATTTGATAATTAACATCTACGCTAATCTTACCAGAGTCATCATAAGCTTGCCCTACATTACTAATAGGGTTATCATTATATAGTTTACCTGATATTTCGCTATATTTAGCATTAAAATTATTCCTATCGTCTGGATTTTCTATTGCCTGCGAAGAACTTAGATAATTAAGAAAATTGACTCCGCTCATGTTTGCTTTACTATAATAACCATTTTTATAGCTGTTTATGTTCTCAGAAGTGGTAGTAGCAAGACCATTATTATAATTATTATAGTCTCCTTGTTCATCAGAAGTAATACTTGATGGGTCAGGTACTAAATAATTATCTGTAGATTTATATTTAATAGCATCGTATTCAAATTCTATATAATATTTGTTACCAATTTTCGCATATGGGAAAGAATATTTTCCGTCTGCACCAGTCGTGGTCGTGGCAATAGGATCATTACTGTCACTACTATCGTCATATAAGTCTACTATTACACCTGATATTCCTTGTTCTGAAGCACTGTGTATGCCATCCGGTATTATGTTATTGTTATATTGGTCATTTTCTGAACCGTCTCGCCAGACTATTCCTCCCAAACTCATTGTTAGTGGTATACAATAACCTGCATAACCTTCGTAGGCATCAGTCTTTCCATTCTCACATTGTACATATTGGTCTAAGTTGGTAATATAATTCCCAAGCGACAAGCTAATTGTTTTTTGTTGCTTTAGTATTTCCGCAGATAGTAATTGATACATCTTAGGACTACTTGCGACTTCACCAGCAGAATTAACGGTAGGTGTTAATAAATTTACTGTTGCTTTTACATCCATTGTACTCATTGTGAATTCTATTTTGCTAATCGCATCAAACGATAAATCCTGAAATTTTATATAGAACGTCTCTTTCGGATATGGATAATCATTTGGTGTTACATCTCCGTTTTCTATTGCCTCATATTCTTTCTCCCTTATTACTTTATCATAATTACCATCCTTCTCTATTGTTATTCCATGATTGTTTGTATATGGTGTTAGTAGTCCATCGGTTGGATTAGTAAGATCATTTATCATTGAAGTATCTATTGGTTTCACATTCGTATATACAAATTCCCAATTGTTTATTTCTTGTTCTTTACCATCTTTTAGTCCATATAATTTAGCCCCTGTTATTGAACTAAACATTATATTGTTTTGAGCATTTGCAACCTCCGACTTACCAGCAGTCACCACCTTATTGATTGTATTTATCGCCAAAACACTTCTAATATAATCTATAGAAAACGGGCCAACTACGACCTCTTTTGTACTTTCATCATACGCTACTAGACCAGCATTGCCTACTGCATACTCATTTTTATTAACTGTACTGTCTCCAGCTACTATGTTTCCATCACTATCTTTCTTTATTTCTTTATAAGGTAGCATTGCATCAACTATTTGTTGTCCATTGTTGTTTGCTTTCAACGCTGTCTCTTCTGATTTATACTCATCAAAAGCCATCGCTTCCTCTTGATAAACGCTTATATCTCCCCATGCTGGCACATTCACTGCATACTGACCATTTCCAGACAAGAAATCCTTAGCAAAATCTTTTTCTTCATCTGAATAACTGCCTGCTGGTGGATCAGTAGGGATTGTACTGTCGCCATTATAATTATTGAAATTGATTTTGAATCCATTTCTTAATTTTAAAAGAGCCAATTGAAAAGCATCATTATTCACACCAGCATCCACCCTACTTTGTGCCATAATATACGCTTCCCCTGCAGTAAATTCTTTCCCTGGAGCTATTTCATCTCCAACATGGTATTCTTGAGAAGATACAGAATAATTATACTGAGAATTAGTAGATTCCCTTAATTGAGCAGATTGAACAGTTGGCATAACTAGATCTGGAGAACTAGGATTTTTAAAGTACGGGGCTAAATCTATTGCATATAAATAATCATTTCTTGGTACAATGTCGCCTGTGTTGGATCCTTTCCAATTAGGCGTTCCTGGATTTATATTCCCCAATATATCTATATATCGTAATGAGCCAGTGTCTTCTCCTTCAGAAAAAGGTGATGGATTAATCCTCTTCAGTATTTTCTGCCCATTATCTGGATCACTTGGGTCACTTGGATTTTTATATTCACTAACATTTGTTTCGTGGGTTGGATCTACTGGCCATGTTGTATCTGGCATATCCGTTTCACTATACCTTGGTGCAGGGTCTGTTCCTGCAGAAACTATCATACTTTTTGCTTCATTAATTTTTTCACTAATAAATTTAAAAGGATTGATTATCAGCAATAATGCAATTATTATTGCTGCAATTATTAATGGTTTTTTTATTACGTAGGATTTCACTTTTTGACGTTTAACATCAACAACAAAAAAATCTTTTTTAGATTTTTTATTAGCTGCTTTTTTTGTATTAATTTTTCTTACGTTTTTCTTCTTCAATGCATACCACTCCTTATCTTATATAATACAACAAGTTCAATCTTTTTCCAATATATTTTGACATTTTGTAATATAAATGTAATGAAACTGTAATACAATTGCAATATAGATATTGGTAATAAATAAGTATTTACATGGCTTTTAGTTAATTTCGTATAGCATCCTTTATAAAAATAAAGATTTTCCAAATAAAGGAGGCTTGCCAAAAATAGTAACTGACATATTAAATAGTGAAAATATTAAAAAAATTGTTGATAAATTTCAATTTTTGGAATATAATATAAATATAAATTATTCTTTATAAATAAAGAATTATGGAGGTGTAGAAATGAATTTAGCAAAAGTATCAATAAATGGTCAAATAACTGTACCCGTTGAAATAAGAAGAAAATTGAGAGTTAAAGATGGGGATAAACTTATATTCGTTGAAAATAAGGATGGTGAAATTATTATCAAAAACTCATCTATTATTGCAATTAAAGAAGCTCAAAAAGAACTAAAAGATGTGAAGATAGGTGAAGATGAAATTTTAAACGATATTATGGAATTGAGATACTCAAAGGACGGTGAAAAATGAGAATAATGGCAGATACAAATGTCATTATCTCTGCAATTTTAAAAGAAGGCTCAATATGTGATGAGATTTTAAATGACATATGTGAAAATCACGAATTAATTTTATGTGATTATATAATAAATGAATGCTACAATGTAGCAAAAAGGAAATTTCCAACTAAGATTTATGTGTTGGACAAGTTATTTGCAAAATTAAGATACGAATTAATTCCGGCACCAAGAGCAGAAAAAGTAGAAATGAAAGATGCAAAAGATCAACCGATACTGAATGCAGCTATAAAGTACGGTGTTGATATATTAGTAAGTGGAGATTGGCATTTTTTAGAGTTGAGTATTGAAATGCCCCAAATAATGTCGCCCACAAAATATAAAAAAATGAAAATATGATAAAAAGTATCTTCTGTCCCAATCTCTTTGCTTCGTCTTTCACATTTTCTACTTTTTTCACATATATATAATCAAAATAAATTTTTCTTGAAAAACACTAAAAAGTATGTTATTATATGAGCTAAGCAAAAATATTTGAAAGATTGGGGGAATGCTTTTGGAAAAATTAATAATTACTGGAAATAAATGTTTAAAAGGTGAAGTTGTTATAAGTGGAGCTAAAAATGCAGCTGTTGCACTAATTCCCGCAACCCTATTGCTAAATGGGACATGTACCATCTTCAACTTACCAAATATAAGTGATATTAAAATATACATAGAAATATTAGAGTCGTTAGGGGTAAAAGTAACTTGGAATAATAAAAATTCTGTAAAGCTTGATACAAGGCATATTGCTTCTACCAATTCTACAATAGAATTAACTAAAAAATTTAGAGCTTCATATTATTTAATCGGCTCTTTATTAGGTCGACTTGGAAGTGTTGAAGTTGGGCTTCCTGGCGGATGCCAATTAGGCCCTAGACCAATTGACCAACATATAAAGGGGTTTGAAGCTCTTGGTGCTAAGGTTGTTATTGAAGACGAGGTTATTACTGCCAAAACTGATGGACTTGTTGGTACAAATATCTTTTTAGATATAGTTTCGGTAGGTGCAACTATTAATATAATGCTTGCAAGCGTTTTGGCAAAAGGGGTTACCATTATAGAAAATGTAGCCAAAGAGCCACATGTAGTTGATGTAGCTAACCTTTTAAATGTTATGGGTGCTAATATTGTGGGTGCTGGTACAGATGTTATAAAAATAACTGGAGTACCTAAATTAAAAGGGAATTACATATATTCTGTTGTACCTGATCAAATAGAAGCTGGTACTTTTATGTTGGCAGCTGTTGCAACAAGGGGCGATATCACGGTAAAAAATTGTACTCCTGAACATCTTGATGCTTTATCTGCAAAAATAACGGAAATTGGAGCCGAAGTACAGCCAATTAATGGTGATACGCTTAGAGTAATTGCTAAACATCGTCCAAAACGTACCAATGTAAAAACGTTACCATACCCTGGTTTTCCAACAGATTTACAATCTCAAATGGGGGTTGTACTAGCCCTTGCAAACGGCACTAGTAAAATTACTGAAAATATATGGGAATCCCGTTTCCAATATACTCATGCATTAAATAGAATGGGAGCTAATATTGTTGATCATGGTAAATTTGCAACTTTCCGTGGAGTAGAAAAATTACACGGTGCGGCTGTATATTCAACAGATTTACGTGCAGGAGCTGCACTCCTTATTGCTGGTATTTCCGCTTCTGATGTAACTGAATTATACAATTTACAACATATCGACAGAGGATACGAAGATATTGAAGGCAAGTTCATAAAGCTAGGTGCTGAAATGGAAAGAGTAGAAGCCGATGAAAAAGAAATAGAATTGTCATTGTAGGTGAAAGAGGTACAAATGCTAAAATTTTGTAGTTTGTACAGTAGCAGTTCAGGAAACTGCTTACTTGTCAAAAGCGAAAAAACAAACATTTTAATAGACGCAGGCGTTAGTTGTAAAAAAATAACTAACGCTTTAACTGATTTAAATATTAACATAACTGAAATTAATGCAATATTAGTAACCCATGAGCATTCTGACCATATTTCTAGCCTTCCAATTTTATCTAAAAATTTTAATATACCAATTTATACTACTTCGAAAACATGGGATGCTATAAATAATCAAAAAATACAAAATAATCATTTTTTCGATATTGGAAAAGAATTCATGATTGGGGACTTAAAAATACATCCATTTTCAATCCCACATGATGCTGTTGACCCTTGTGGATTTAACATTTTCGGTGCTAAAACTAAAATAAGTATTGCCACAGATATAGGGCATATGAGTTCATCTATTATAAATCATTTAAAAGATAGTTCTTTTGTATTTTTAGAGGCAAATCACGACCCAGAAATACTAAAATGCTGTTCTTATCCATATTTCTTGAAACAAAGAATTTTAGGCAATCACGGTCATTTATCTAATAACACGGCTGGGCAAACCATTTCGGAACTTACCAAACATGGTTTAAAAAATGTCATGCTTGGTCATTTAAGTAAAGAAAATAATTTCCCTGAACTTGCTTATAATACTGTTGTTGAGGTGCTGAATTTGAACCATATTGATTTAGCCTCACTTAATTTGTCTGTTGCAAGCAGAACTGAACATAGTGAATTGATTGATGTATCGTAGGAGAAAAAGATTATGAAGATATTTTCTGGAAGTAAGAAAGATTTAGAAAAATGTACCACTACTGGTTTTTTAGATAAGATAAGGAAATCACCTAAATTCAAAGCTATAGCAGCAGGAATCTTAGCAGGAACAATACTGCTTGGAAGTGCTGATTTTACACATGCAAAAAACTTTAATTCAAATGACTTTCCACAGCAAACCATTGAACATCAGAATACTGATGCAAATAAAAAGCAAGAACTAATAAACATAAATATTGAAGCACGTAACCAAGGTTTTAAGATACTTCATATATATTCTGAAAAAGAAACTAAAGCTCTTTATGAAGATATTGCAAATATGCTTTCGAGTGAATATGGAAATATACTAAGCAAGGAAGAACTCATAAAAAGATTGAATAACCCTGGTAAAGTAATTTTAATTTCCGACAATACACTTGCACCCAGAGGTATATGTATGTATGGAAGTAATAATATTTATGTACAGCAACATGAAAAACCACAAAACGGGAAAGCAACTCCCGTCTTGGTTCATGAAGCACTACATAAAATAGCGGGGTTGGATTCGAATTTTTTTGATCGTTATGGAGGTTTAACAGAAGCAGCTGTTCAAGGTATAGTTGTTAATTTATTCTTAAAGGGAAAATTTAATAAAATTGCAAATGCAAATAGAGATACGATTTTTGACCGAGATCCTTATCGTGGACAAATGATAATTATAAATCAAATGAGCGGATTATTGAATGATGACACACTTTTACAAAAATTTGCTTTAAATGGTGACACAACCTTTATAGATAACTTCGTAAAACAAAACGGAGAAAGTTTGTTTTTAAGACTCAACGAAACTATGAATTCATGGACTATTAAGAACAACTATAAAGATAATGATATCTCGGACGTTCAAAATGCATTACTAAAGGAAGTTTTTGATCAAAGAATCCAAACAGTACATGATGATAAAAGTAGTATAGAATACCTTAACCAATTAAGCAATTTTTTGACAAACACTATACGATTTTATATGAACAATGCCACTAATAACCCAGACTTTGAATATTATAAGGGCAAACTTTCAGATATAAACCAATTCTTTGCGGAAAATTTGTATGACAATAGTAAATTAAAACCTCTTGCATTTGGAAATCAAGAATTAGAAGGAATTCTTTCTCAACATAAAATATTCAATAGCCCATCAACAAATGTGCTAAACGGAAACACACCAACTGTTACAAATGATTTTAGAGATTCAATTAAAGTAGATAATTCGACGATGGCTAAAATACACGCAGTAGAAAACCAAGCAAGTGAACCTGCACAAAATAAACAAATAGTACAAACTGAAAAGGAGAATAATAATGATGATTTCCAAAGATGAATGTGTTGAAAAAAATTTTGACGGAGAGCTGTTTTATCTTGTAAATATAAAAGAAATAGCTGGGATGAAAATTTATAAATTTGATAATTTATCAAATACAGTTTATTGCACCTTTGAAGATGGAGACTATAAAAAAATAGATAGAGACGCTAATAAAGACTTATCAGAAAAAATAAAAGAAAACTTCGAGAATTTTAATACAGATGTAATTTTTTAGATATCAGAGGATGTCCTGCAATGTCATTCTGAGTCTTTCTACGAAGATTTTACTTACGAAGAATCTCACGAAATATGAGATCCTTCATAGTAAGGCTTTGTAAGAAGTGGTTCAGGATGACAATTCTAGGACGCCCTCTGGTAACATTTTTCAGAACACCTACTTTAATTTTTCAAGAAAGAAATCGGCAAATTAAGCTTGCTACAACCATTCCAATAATATCTCCAACAAGTGCAGTAACTATAACATGCCTTGTTTTTTTTATTCCCACTGCTGCCGTGTAGATAACTATAACGTATAATAGGGTTTCTGTTGACCCCATTATAGTGGAAATAATTTGTCCATTTACGCTATCTGGTCCATATAATTTCATCATGTCTACTGCCATTGCCGTTGCTGCACTACCAGAGATTGGTCTTAATATTATTAATGGCATAATTTCAAATGGTATTCGTAATAGTGCAATAATAGGTGCCAATAGTTTTACAAGCAAATCGAGTATGCCTGAAGCTCTTAAGGCCCCAACTGCTAGGAATAGTCCCAATAATGTTGGGAATAAATTAAATACAATTTGTACACCTTCTTTTGCACCGTCTAAAAAATTATCGAACACTTTGTTTTTTTCAACTAAACCGTATACTACAATAATTAGTATTGTTGCTGGAATTGCAATAATTGAAAAATAATTTATAATCTGCATATGCATCCTTTCAATAGACTTCTTTCGAAACACACAATGTGATATACTTACAAAAAACAAGTAAGTGTCATTCTGAGCGTTACTACAAAGCCTTGCTGTAAGTGTCATTCTGAGCGTTACTACAAAGACTTTCTCTCGAAGAATCTTACTAAATGGTAGGTATACAAATGAAATTATAAAGTAAGATTCTTCGTAAGTCGGGCTACGAAGTAAGGCTCAGAATGACAATGCCTGAAATCCACATATGTAACCTTAAAACCTCTTACTTAGCACTTTATTTAACACTACTACCGTTAAAAACGTTGCAATTGATGTTATCCAAACTGGTACAATTATTGATGTGGGATTTTGCGAATTGAGTGATGTTCTTATTGCAATTATTGTTGTTGGAATTATCTGCAACGAGGCTGTGTTTATTACTATTAGGGTTGTCATGGAGTTGGATAAACGTGTTTTATCTGGATTTTTTTCTTGCATGCTATCCATTGCTTTTAGCCCCAGCGGTGTGGCTGCATTGCCTAAGCCTAGCATATTTGCGACCATGTTCATAGATATTTCTTTATATGCTTTTTCTTCTTTTTTTATTTCTGGAAATAGAAATTTCATTATAGGGGATAATAATTTGGTTAGTTTTTCTATTAATGTGGATGTTTGGGCTATGTTCATTATTCCATTCCATAAGCAGATTGTTCCTAAAAAAGTAATGCATAAACTTATTGTGTCTTCTGCAGATTTAAAAATAGATGAATTTAATTCATCTATTCTTCCTACTATAATAGCATATACTATTGATATTATTATAAATATTGGCCAGAGAATGTTTAACATATTATATAAATATGCTTGTTCATAGTGTTTTATGAATTTTCAGCAGCACTTAACAATTATTTTCGGGTCGCCGAGGACGTCGACCCCTACATTTTCGCAGGGGCTGGCGTCCTCGACAGCCCGCAAATTCACATTTTTGTAGGGGTTGGCGTCCTCGACAACCCGCTTCTTTGTCAATATCCATTTTAAACAAAGTGCCTATATACCTCGTTTTTACTAACTCCTCTATCTTTGGCAATTTTCTTTATTATCTCCTTTTTATCTAAGCCTTGTTTTTCATACATCGCATAATGTTCATCCAAGCTTAGTTTTTGTAATTCTTTTAGTTTTTCATCATTTTGATTTACTTTACTGCCTTCAACAATTATTACAAATTCACCTTTAAATTCCATTTCTTTTTCTAATATCTCTGAAACTTTACATCTAATAAATTTTTCGTGTATTTTTGTTATTTCCTTTGCTAATACTATATTTCTGTCCCCTAATATTTTATATATTGCTTCAAGTGTTTTTTGCATTTTATGTGGGGCCTCATAAAAGATTAGTGTTTTATTTTCTTTTTGCAAATTAGTTAAAATATCCTCTTTTTCTTTTTTATTAACTGGCAAGAAACCTTGGAATATAAATTCGCTTGTGCTTATTCCAGAAGCAATCAATGCGTTTACAAATGCTACTGCCCCAGGAATTGGGACTACGGATATGTTTTGTTTTAATGCATTTTTTATAATTACCTCTCCTGGGTCTGATATGCCTGGTGTGCCTGCATCGCTAACAAGTGCTATGTTTTCACCGTTTTTAAGTTTTTCAATTAAAATTTCACTTTTTTCTATTTCATTTTGTTTATAATAACTAATCAAAGGTTTTTTGATTTTTAAATGATTTAATAATTTTAAGGTGTGCCTAGTATCTTCAGCAATTATTACATTTACTTCATTTAAAATTCTTATTGCCCTTAATGTTATATCTTCTAGGTTCCCTATTGGGGTTGCTACAATATATAATGTTCCACTCATGTTTACCACCTTCTACCTTCCTTCATCTTGCCATATATTTTAAATATTTCATCCGTATATTCACCATTTTCTTTGTAAATTATCAGGTTCTTTTCTATTTTTAAAAATGGTTTTGCATTTTTCACTGCCTTTACTAAAATTAAATTCGGTTTGCTATTTGGGTTTGAATATACTAATCTTAAAAGTTTCGGTTCTAATTTATTATTACGCAAATCAAACAACACATCTGCAAGTCGTTCTGCTCTATGAACTATGTAGATTTCTCCATTATCTACCAAAAGTTTATATGCTTGCTTACATATTGTTTCAAAATCGCATTTAACTTCATGCCTAGCAATTACTTTTTCCTGCGTTTCGTTAGTTACGCCAGAATTTACCTTTTGATACGGCGGATTGGTTACTACTGCATCAAATGTGTTCTTCTCTAAGGGATCTTTTAGTTTATTTATATCTTCATGTATTATTTCAATTTTTTCTTGTAAGTTATTTAACTCCACATTTCTCTTTGCTATTTCCACAAGCTCCTTTTGAATTTCCACTCCGATTATTTGCTTTGCCTTAGTTTTGCTTGTTAGCAGAATTGGCACTATCCCTGTGCCTGTGCCAAAATCAATTACTTTTGTATCTCTCTTAATCGTCTTTGCAAAGTCCGATAATAATACGGCATCTATTCCAAATTTAAAAAATTTATTATTTTGTATTAATTTAAGCCCATCAAGTTCTAGGTCATCAATAATTTCATTCTCTTTTAAATCAAATTTCACTTTGTTATTCATTCCTTTAATTAAAATATTTTCACAATAATATGCAACATTCATATTATACTATAAATTATCTCATTTGTCTAAGGGGGTATTATGTATGGGGGAGCATTTTGAAAAATTTAAAAAGAGAAGAGAACATACGGTGAAATCTTTAAAAGAAATTGAATGTTTTTTGAGGAATTTTACCGTAGTTAAAAAAGGAAAAAAAGTATACGATGCTTTTAAAAAGTAGGGGAATCATACTCTAAAATAGACTTGTTTCGAAACCTATGTGGATTTCAGGCATCGTCATTCTGAGCCTTGCTTCGTAGCCCGACTTACGTTGTCATTCTGAGCCTTACTTCGTAGCCTGACTTACGAAGAATCTTGCTTTATAATTTTATTTGTATACCTACCATTTAGTAAGATTCTTCGTGAGAAAGTCTTTGTAGCAACGCTCAGAATGACACCTATAGAAAGGCTTTGTAGCAACACTCAGAATGACACCTGCAGCAAGGCTTGTAGCAACACTCAGAATGACGCCTGCTTGTTTTTTGTAAGTATATCACATTCTATGGTATCCTTCTTATTGATGATTTTCCTCAACATATTTTAAGGCTGCCTCTGGTACATCCTGTCTTTGTACTATCTGCCAGCCAATTACTCTGTTTTTACTTGCATTAACTTTTAAATATGTATTAGGTTGTAATAAGCTTGCCTCATTTTCAACATTTCTAATAGAAAACTCTACAACTCTTGCTTCTCCATTTTCATTATATGCTGTAAATTGATATTGTTTTCCTTTTACCATAACCGTTCCTTTTGAAGCGTCATTCCACTCTTCTATTGTTGTATCTTGATTAGACGGCACTTGCACATAATAATAACTACCAACATATGTATTGTCATAATATTGTTTGAATATTATAACTAGAACTACAAGTATTATCACTCCTAATATTATTAAACCAATTTTAAGTCCTTTGTTCATATTCTTTCCTCCTCTAATTTCTAAAATTCTAAATCTTTTTTATGAAATGCTATTATTGATAATGCAAAAAATATTGCAACATAAATTATATATGGTAACAGTGTTAAAAATGTTGCTTCTTGTATAAATCCACCAACTATTGGTATAAGTGTAAATTGATATAAATCTATTATGTCTTTAATATGAGTTAATATTAAGAAAAGAATTTGACTAATAAGCCCTGTCACTAAAAGTATAAATGCTACAATTGAAAATGTTGCTTTTTGTATTCCATAAACAACCACGCTGGCTATAGTACTGTATGCTAATAATTTTAACAGACTAACAACTGCTATATTTAATATCCCCACTCTCATATTTCCGTCCATATTAAACCCTAATATGGTAAATATTAAGTAATATACGATAAAAGCGGCAAAGAATATTAAAACTGACATTATAACGCTGATAATCATTTTTGATATAATTATTTTTGATCTTTTTATGCCAAACCCAACCAATGATGGTAATGTTTTTGCCGTCAAATCATCATTATATATCGTTGAAAACAAATAGCCTCCTCCGAAGTATTGCTAAAAATAAAAATACATTATCTGCTCCACTTAAAATTTTATCAGCACTTAGTGTTCCTGATGTAATGAATACTGATAAAAGGTACAATAGCAAAATGCCAGCAAAGTAGATATATATACTCTTTCTTGAAAAAATTCTGTAAAAATCAGCCTTTATATAATTAATCATTTTGCTCACCTCCTACTAATCGTAGAAAATATTCTTCTAAAGTAGTCTCTTGCTTTTTAATGGTATACAATTTTAGTTCGCCATTTATCAATACTTTGGACACTTTATATGGTTCTTCAATATAGTCTTTTAAAACAATTTCATTATTTTTATTTATAGAATAATTTTTCACATCTAGTTTTGATTCTAATAAACGAATTGCTTTATCAACATCATCAACTTTTATTACTAAAGACTTGCTTGTATGCTCATGTAATTCATCGTAAGTTAATTCTTCTAACAAAGCACCTTGCTCTATGAAGCCAAATTTTGTAGCAACTAAGTCTAGCTCACTTAAAATATGTGAGGAAATTATAAAAGTAACTTTTTCTTTCTCATTTATATCTTTTATCATTCTTCTAATATCATTAATTCCCTGTGGATCCAGCCCGATTTACTGGCTCGTCTAAAACAACAATCGGTGGGTTGCCGAAGTAATGCATTTGCTATTCCTAATCTTTGTTTCATACCCATAGAAAAGGATTTAAAAGGCTTTTTTACTTCATATAAATTAACTAGTTTAAGTACTCTTTCAGTTTCTTTTTTATCTTTTATGCCTTTCATTTTTCTATAATATTCAATATTTTGATAAGCATTTAAATATGGAAAAAATGATAATCCTATCATAAATCCTATCTTGCTTCTGGCTTCATTCAAATTATTGTTATTGTTAATAATCATATCTCCAGAGGTCTTTTTCGTTAAGCCCATAATTACTTTAAAAAGCGTTGTTTTACCAGCCCCATTTTTTCCAATAAGTCCATACACGTCTCCTTTATCAACTGTTATTGAAACATTATTTAAGGCTGTAAAATCTTTATACTTTTTCGTTAAGCTTTTTGTTTTAATGGCTTGTATCGTATTTTTCTCAATTTTTTCCATAAAATCACCACTTTTTTTCATTATACTACAAATAATTATTTATTGTCGATACCTTTTGTTAAAATTGATACTTCTTATTAGAATGTTTATACAAAATTTTATACAAAATGTAATAAATTTCACAAAAAGTGTTGTAATTTTGTAATAATTATGTTAAAATTTTATATAATAATGTAAAGAGGTATTAAAATAATGTACACATATTTAAAATTAAAAAACTTTAGAACATTCGATGATATTTGTATTGACTTTAAAAAAACAGAGAAAGATATAAATAAATTTATTGCCATATATGGTGAAAACGGTTCTGGAAAAACTAGCATTGTACTAGCTTTTAATTTGTTAAAAGATGCTTTAATGTCTTTAATTTATGAAAATTTAATATCAGAAAATATAAACAAATTGCCTAATTTACCTAATAATATTGCATTAATGCAAATTAAAAATGCTATTCAATCTATGGATTTTAACAAAACAGCTGGAAATGTAAAAATGTTAAATTCTAGTGAAAGTACTGAGGTAGAGTACGGTTTTAGTATAGGAGGAGTAGAAGGTTATTATAAAATAAAATTTGGTAATGTGTTAGAGAGTGAAACTCTTTATTATTTAACAAATAAAAATAGAGGAAATATCTTTGAAATAATGCGTGATGAGAATGGGATAGTAAAAAATATAAATGATAGCATGTTTTCTGATGAGATTTATAAAAATGAAATCTCTGTGGAAATTGATAAGTTTTGGGGCAAACATACTTTGCTTTCAATTTTAATTAAAGAATTAAATACAAAAAATGTAAAATTTATAGAAGATAGAATTTCTAATAATTTGTCACAAGTAATTAATGAATTACTTAATCAAACTGTAGTTTATGTTGCAATGCCAGATGGAACAATTGGGAAAAGTGCAAATATAAATAAAAATTTATATTTAAACTTAAATGCCGGAATTATACCAATAAATATGGAAAAACAATTAAATGTTTCAGAAAAAGTATTAAGGAATTTTTTTGTGCAAGCTTATCCTGATATAAAAGATGTTTTTTATAAGAAAAATACCATTATAGAAAGTAATCTTATAAATTATGAATTGTATTTTAAGAAAAATATTTGCGGTAAACTAGTTGATGTAATATTTTCTCAAGAATCAACAGGTACGCAAAAATTAGTTAATATATTCAATTCATTAATGGGCGTGTTATTTGGAGGAACAGTTATTATTGATGAAATTGATAATGGTATACATGACATATTAATGAAAACAATAATAGAGTCAATTAAAGAAAATATAACAGGTCAATTAATAATTACTACACACAATACTTTGTTACTTGAAAGTCTAGATAAGCATGAAATCTATATAATAACTACTGATTATAATGGTAAAAAAGAGATTAATCCAATAAGTAATTATGATATGAAAATTCAAAAAAATAATAATATAAGAGATCTATATTTAAAAGGAGTTTTCGGAGGAGTCCCATTTATAGATTACATTGACTTTAACGAAATAAAACAAGATTTAGAAACTACTGGACAATAGGAGGGTTTTAAAATATGGTGCAAAAACCATTAAACTATTGTAGAGCAATAGTTATAGTGCATGGTAAATCAGAATTACTAATATTTAATTATATAAAGAGTAGCTTACATCTTACAATTAAATCTTTTTCAAAAAACAATGGCAATAATAGTATTCAAATAACCAGCTTAACAAATGTTTTAAATAGTAATGAATTTTTAGAAAAGAAGAACTTATCTAAATTTGGATATATAGAAAGTGCTAATAATAAATTTATAAATTTTAAGTTATTTATAATTATGGATACAGATGATTGTACAAAAGCTCAAAAAGAAGCATACATAAATAAAGAAATGTTTAAAAATCACTGGTTATATGAATATATTGTTCCTATATATAACATTAATACGCTAGAAGAAGTGGTAAAAAAAGTAGGATTAGTATCAAAAGAAATTAAAAGTTGCGATAAAATAAATACATATATAAAAATATTTCCACCAACTAATAAAAAAGAAGTAACAGTAGATAATATAGAAGAAATAAAACAACATGCAGATATTTTTAGAAATGAACAAAACACAAATTTAGAAGAGCTATTTGATTATTGCTTAGAATGTGTACAAGCTAAAAAATAATTTGTCTCAGTTTCGTATGGTGCGCCATCGGAGATTCGAACTCCGGACCTGCCGATTAAGAGTCGGATGCTCTACCAACTGAGCTAATGGCGCATTTATTTACAACATTATATATAATACCATAAATTTGGCATAATTGAAAGTATTTTTTCAAAAAAATGTAATATAATTATTATTGTAATTTTTTAACGTTATTTTAATAATAGTTGGATATAATTACATTATAAATGGAAGGAGAGGATGCCTATATGGTACTTTAAATTTCAATAATAATGGAAAACCCTAACGATTTATGAAATAGATACATGCCTATACAATTTTAAGACATGTAATCGAAAAAATACATCTATAACTTTAATTCCTAAAGTTTCTTTAGATGTATTTTTTGTGATTATAATATAACTTTATACATGGAAATTAATTCCTTCACATAGTCAATCATGTCTTTTTTGTCAATTTCGTTTTTTATCAAAATGTCTGCTTTCCCAAGAGTGTTATCGTCCACCATAATCGCCACTTCGCCAACCACCTGATTTTCTGCTACTGGTGCAGTTAATACCTCTCTGTAACTTATCTTCGCCTCTACCTCACTTTCTTCTTTTTTATTTATTGGAATCTCGTCAAACTGTATATTTCCTAAAATAAATTCTGGATCTTCATTTTCGCCTTTTATTACTTGTATATATTTTTCGTCACCAACCCATTGTTCAAATGCAGCATCAATTCTATCTTTTATATTAAACATTTCAAAATTGTTAAAAGCATACTCTATAACTTTTATACTGTCTTGCGTTCTAATTGTTTTCGTATCCGCTCCAAGTACAACTGAAATAATGTCTAAATCTCCTCTTTTAACCGAAGTTACCAAGCATCTCCCTGCTTTGTTTGTAAATCCTGTTTTTACTCCATACACACCTTGCAAGTGACCTAATAATTCATTTGTATTATTAATAGACTTTGCTTGGTTATTTATATATATTGTTGTTGATTGTGTTTTAACGATTTCACAAAACTTTGGGTTTTGTAACGCATATGCTGTTAAAAGTGCTAAATCAGTAGCTGTAGTGTAATGATCGTCATTATCCAAGCCATGTGGCGTAGAAAAATGTGAATTTTTCAAGCCCAAACTTTGAGCTTTTTGATTCATCAAATCCGCAAATCCGCTCTACGCTTCCCCCTACAGCCTCTGCTAATGCTACTGCTGCATCATTACCCGATACCAGCATAAGCCCATATAATAAATCATTTATTTTAACTTTATCACCCGTCCTTAATCCTAGTCGTGAGCCCCCTGTCCCTGCCGCTTTCTTTGAAACAGTAACCATTGTCTTTAAATTTGCTTTTTCTAAAACAATAATTGAAGTTAATATTTTGGTAGTACTCGCCATTGGCACCTTTTCTTCCCCATTTTTGTCGTACAAAATTGTACCTGTACTTCTTTCCATTACAACTACATCTTTAGAACTTAATTTTATTTCATCTGCTGGTGCACTTGAAACTTGAATTATTTCATTAACATCAATTTTTTCATTATCTACATCATCCGCAAATATAACTGTTATGTTGATATTAATTAAGATTAATGTTAATATAATAAGAAAAGTCTTCTTTTGCACACATGCTTCGTATGGTGCTAAACATAAGCGGCTTAACCTTGTTATTTTCGTAATAAGCTTTTTTAAATTTTTCATAAAAATAAACTCACCTTTAGAATTTTATTCCATAAAGGCAAGTTTATGAATTTATTCAATCATTTTTTCCATATGGCAATCTCATAATCACATATCACAAGCACTTAAAGCTGTGTCGAGATTATTCCCAATATAAATCCTAATATGTTCCCTAAAGAAGCAAATCTTCCCGTATACATTCTTTTCGACTCTGGTATTAATTCGCAAGAAACGATATATAGCATTGCACCAGCTGCAAACGCTATGCATAATCCTATAAACTGTTCAGATATATTTCCTAGAAATGCCCCAAAAAATGCGCCTACTCCTGTTGTAACTCCTGATAAAATTGTATAGAGCAATACTTTTGACTTTTTCATTCCTCCAGCTTTCATTGGAACTGCCATGGATATTCCGCTCTGGG
>Ga0123354_10001083_pt1 | contig 31462 bp, 22 predicted proteins | sample TergutLab28metaG_2_FD_97872 | JGI IMG/M metagenome (GOLD analysis project Ga0123354, IMG submission 97872) | Labiotermes labralis P4 segment gut microbial communities from Petit-Saut dam, French Guiana - Lab288 P4 | ecosystem: Host-associated > Arthropoda: Insects > Digestive system > Gut ... | reverse complement strand
TTTTATTTGCTGAATATTTCTTTTTGTCCGTCTCCGTCCCATTTTTCGGAATTGTTGCTTTGTGTTTCGACTCCCCCCCCTCCCCCCCACTTCTTTTACCATGGTTCTTATGCATTCTCAGTGCCCTTCATCATCTTGCCTGACCTGTTTAGTTGTTATTTATATATAACCTAACTGATTTGAAAACCTTGACATAAGTAACATTGTAGTTGGCTTATCATATGACAGGAGGTGTTGGTGCTGCAGCAGTGAAGGAGCACTTCTGTTACACACAATGGATGTGGTGATTCCAAGACTGAAAGATGAGAAGTTTGCTCTAGTGAGGGACAAACTGAAGCAAGGCCTGGAACAAGCATTCTTCTGCTTATATGCACATCCTAATAAGAAAACAAAGGTAATAATATTCAGTAACAGTTACCAATTCCATAGAAACTTTGAAACTCCCAGCATTATCTGTTAGAATAACCTAAGTTATGTCAGTTTTGTATTGGACATTGTCCAGTGTCTGAGTTGTATTTGGATGCAGGCCCCTGCCTTCCACAGGTTATTTCTGCTCCCTCTTCCAGTTGATTGGCTGTCATTATACTCACTGATTTTTCTTTGTATATTTCTTTGATGTTCAGTAGTATAATTGGGAAGTACCTTTGAATACTAAGACTAGTGAACTAGCCACCAGACCACCATGGTAGCCCAGAATTGGTTGTTAGAAATATGAATATGTTATTTGATATCTCTTAATTTAGGGAGACAGACATATGAAATGATAGCTGTTATATGTCATCATTGTACAAAATTCTGGAAGGCATTGAGTTCAAATACTGCAAAACCAGTGATGAATGCACGTTTCTCATGCAAGGAAATGGTCTTATGGCACCTTAAATTAAGTACCTTAGCATATATCACAGCCCTACAATTTCAGGAGTTGATTATTCTCTTTAGACAAAACATGACTTAATTACGGCGACTCAAAAAGAACACATACCAAGACTTCTTAGGAGTGGGTGGCCATTAAATCCATCCAGGAAAAGGAAGGAGACTTACTGTGCGGCATGTAGGATCAGACAAAGTGGTTTTATTGCAGACAGCAAGTAAATCTTTTATTCATGTCCACAATTATCGTTCTTAGTTGAACACTGAGAGTTAAAGAGTGATTGTAAGTATATTTTATTTCCAAATTTTCTATTAAAGGTCTCTGTCATTATTATGGACAGTGCAAATTACCACTCTACCTCTGTATCCTATTCGTATTTCCCATTCTTGTGGCCAAAATTGGGCTCTGTATACTTTCTCCTTTTGATGGTTTTGATAGTCCCCATTTCTTATAACCTGACTCTAATTTGGACCCCTGGTGAGGGAGGTAGCATCTTCTCAACAACTTCGTTATCAATGTGCAGCACTACACTATCAAAACCCAGAAGCTTGCAGCCTGAGAAAGACTCTACAGACTTATGTTTGAATTAATTGGCTTGCTGAGTGTTACTTTCTCTCGTCATTGATAGTCTGTATTTGTATATATGAACATGAAAGATTCATCTTTCCTCTGTCATCACCCAGAAAGCAGTCAGTGACACTGCCACTCACTGGGACTGACTTCTATCCATGTACCTTTAAAATCTGCATCTTGTGTTGTGTGACATCATAGAGTTTCCTATTTTTATATAATTTAAATAGGTTTTATTGTCATCATGAAGTATGGACTGTTGGAGATGCATTGCAGATTTTCATGTCCATAGTATATATAGTTCCAGGCAGTGGTAAGTTCTGTTCTCATATTGTAAATAAATGTAGTGTAGTGCCATTATATGTTCATCATATATGTGATCCATCAAGCTTTTGTTATTCAATCATCCTAGTGCTGGGTGATCAGTCTGTCAGCCTTTGGTACTATTGCTTTTTATGGTGTTGGTTGAAGTATCAGCCACAACTGTAGTGCATGAAGCTTTCATCTCATCTATGAGATGCCAGCAATAGTACATTAATAAATAGCATGACTTTTGCTAGTTACATATTTTGATATTTCTCTGTTTTGAAAGGTAATTGGTTTCAAGCATATTGTACTGATATGGTCTGAAATCAAGAGGGTTAAATTGAGAAAGTCAGATCTTCTTCTTTTGAACCCATGTATTATAGTGCAGCTCAAAAAATGAATGGAATAATCTTTCCCAGGTGTTGTGAATGAATACAGGAATAGACATTCAGAATTAAGTATACATTAGGCTAATAAATTAAATAAAAATTAACTTTAAAGTTATTCTTTAATTTTTTATATAATAAGATAAAATAAAGTTGTGAGATGTTGATGACTTTGTAACTTTATAACATTTCTTTTTGCTGTTGTAAATGTGAGGTTTGAAGTCACTTTGATGTCTTATTAGTTTTGGTGTGTGTTTGTGTAAACAGGCTCGCTATCTTCAAGATCATGGAGTTCCACAGATCCCGTTGACATGGGAGCGAGGCATGCAGTTGTATCAATTCTACTTACCTGACGAACTGCCAGAATTTGATTCCTATCGTGTCAGTAGCATTTCAGCAGATGTAGAATGTTTGCTGAGAAGGATTGCTGCTTTGGTACCACCTCATTATAAACCAGGTGATACATTCAGCATTTGTACTTTTTTTTTTTCAAAAAAGAAAATCGTGTAAGAAAATATATGCTCTTTGTTACTGTGAGTAGATTTACTGTTGCAGCCACTTGGTTGGTGTTGGTGAAACACAGTAGTAATGTGGTGCTCTCAGCTGTGAATGTAAAACCATATTTTTTATCCCTTATTTTTGTTACCAACATTGCATTCATGCAGATATTTCACATGGAAGAAGTATGAGTTCCATTCATTGTAGCACCTGAAATGTTGTACAAGGGGCCCTCGTTACCTGTGGTCATTTGGGACCATAAAAATGCCCCTTATAAATGGAGCATTTTCACCTGTAAGAAATAATGTAAGTGCACATTAATGAGGACCAGGTTGTTGTATTGTGTACATTACCTTTTACAAATGAACATTAACTAAATGTGTTAATTAAAACTGCATTATCGCTCATTTCTGCCAGCTCATAATGTTAGAAGCCAGTTTAATTGCACTGCAGAGCTAAATCGAAACATCTATCCATGTTTTCTGAAGGGGACTTTGTATGTGTGTTTGTGTGTGGGAGGGGAAGCAATAAACACCGGAGAATAGCATTGCAGGAAAGTTTTAAAGACATCAAATTTTTGAGGACCACAATAAATGAGCGATACTTGTGGGAAACTGCGTTAGGGGAGAGGTTTCACTGTATTTGGAAATGACTGAAAACATGGTGTCCATTTGCATTTTCCCATCGTAAGAGCCATGTGTGGACACACTTTTGTTTCTAGAGAAAAGTATGTCAGGCTGTGACATATGATTGTAACATGAATGTTAAATACAGTGCATTATAAATTTCAAAATGACTAACATTGAACTCTTCATTAACAGTTTGCTGTTTACAGGTGACTTTTGACAGTTATCATGATTGTATAGGTGGTTACTGACTTGTTGGCTGCACCAAAAACTTGTCAATAATTGATTATTCAAATAACAGCTTATCATTACTGTTGTTATCAACAATACATGTGTATCCACCTCTTGGAGTCATTTCTTAATTCAGTATTATTCATACCATTCATTTTCTTACATTGAATGTATTAACCAACAAAATGCACTAAGTAAAATACAATAGAGCACAAATTATAAAACACACTTTATGTTAAGAACCAGCTGCTACATGTTTCAGCACCAAGATGCCATCCTCAGGGAGTTTAATAACAACACAGGATCATACTTTCAACACATACTTTAGGTGCTAGTCCCCTTCATTTTTATAATTAAAATTAAAAATGAAAGATATTAAAATTTCAAAATTCTAGATTACATGAGTTAACAAATATAAATCCATATTTCTGTAATAACAACAACATACAGGAGGCAACTGCAAAAACATCAGTAGGCAATATACCAGAGTGATAGCTCTCCAGAGAAGAATTATTATGAAGCGATTTCAAGTGTTTTACAAATACTTCAGCTACCTCAACAGGTTTAACCACAATGATACCATTTACATCAGGATAAATAATATACAAATTATGTTTCCTAAAACAGGGTACATACTTCCAGTATTTGGTAGGTTGAGTTTTTAAATCGTCATATATGTTCTTGTAACGGTTAAGTTTGTCAGACTTTATTGTGCGTTTAACAAGCTTCCAGTAGTGGGAAAATTTACTATAATAATAAAAATAATAATACTTGTTTTTAGTTTTATCATCTATGAAAATGGCTCTTTTTCTGAATATAGTAAATCAGTGTGTGAGAACACCAGTGAGGGAATCTGCACTTTCTAATACAACTCCTCGGAATTGCTAAATCCATAGATTAAAGAATAACATTGGTAAAACTGTCTAATACAGCATCGACTGTGTTATTACTATACACATATGACCAGTTATAATAAGAAAGAAAACTGAATAACAAGCTATAGTCTCCTAATGCATATATACATTATGATTGCTCATAATGTGACATAGAATTATGTAAATCCAAAGGAGTTTCATTGGCGTTCTGCAGATGGCAGAGATCGGGCTGGACCACCACCTATGTCAGCAAAGAATATGCATACATGATTGAACTTAGTGAAAACTAGGTCAAGAGAATTGTCTGTCACCATGCACTGTGTTAAAACCAAAGACCCAGGAGGCAAGTGGAGGTGTAAATTGCATCACCCTTTAATTTTGAATAAAAGTGACACTCTGATAGGGGCAAACCATTCTCCCAAACAGAAGTAGGGGCAGTGAAATCCCCAGTCAAGAGAACACTGTTATATTTAGTGTCAAGGTTTTCTCCAAAGAACAAAAATATTTATAAATAATGGCCACTTTGATATTGTGTGTGTGTGTGTGTGTGTGTGTGTGTGTGTGAGGGGGTGGGGTAATATTGATTACCGGTTAGTACACTACGGCCATTTTGGGTGGAAATTTTAACCCAGATGCATTTGTCTTAAAACTGTAGGTCATACCCATGAAAATGCCTATTAGAACACCACCACCCCAATAATAATAATGATGATAATAATAATATGTTTTGTGTTACCTGAAGCACATTTAGTGGAGAAGGTGATGGCGTACATTGACGGGACCAGTCCATCTTTCCCTGTGTTAGATGCTCGCAATCAATTGCCTCGCTCAATGTCAGCAATTTACTACCTCTTGGCTGACTATTATTTCAAAGTCAATGAATGGGTGAGTAATTGAATATGAAATTATGTTTTTCACTATTATCTTACACAGAATTCTAAAAGGGTATCATTGTACACTTTCATTTTGTTGTTAATTAAAAAATCTGGGGATATCTGTGATAGCTACTCCTTGATAGCATAGTACAAAAGTACATGAGGTAGGAACAAAGAAAAGACTGTTATTTGGTTGACACATGCCATGAAAACCTGAGCACTCAAATCTTCACAAATGTTTAGACAGCTGTTGTTGATTGTGGAGTATAAGGGTTTAGAAATGTTTGCATATTGTCTATTTTATTTCATTATCTGAAAAACCATACAATTTCTGGAAAGCATGCATTTGGTATAAAATGTGTGTTTCATTCTTACCTACAATTTTTGTTCATAACTTCTCTTTACTCCAGTAAATATCTAGTGAGTAATGTTTGAAATGTACATAAATGTGTCACATTTGTGTAAAGTGGTCATATGGAGTTGTGTGAATGTGGCTAGGAGTTGTTCACTGAAATGAAGCCACAGGATTCAAGGGCTGTGAAACTGGAAGGATCCCATGTGGAGTGAAGATGATACCAGTGATTAAAGTGTAGTTCTTTTAAATAGCTAACTTCTTGGAGCATGGTCCTTCTTGAAAAGCTGATAGTTCTTATAGTCAAGAAATTCCCACCATTTTATGGAACCTGAACCTTCATTATTGTGTCCATAAGAGCCTTCCACTTATCCCTGTCCTGAGCCAGATGACTGGAGTCCATGCCATTTCATACAAAGAATAAGTACCTTAACTTACATGTTGTTACTTGGTATTTTCTTGTTTTCCCATATATTTAGGGACTTTATCTATAACAGCCAGTTGGTAAGACTTCAGATAGGATATTAACCTTTAGTGTATAACTTTTAATGTGCCAGGTTCCTGCAGCCAGCCAAAGAACTGTCAGTGAGACATTGTTTTTCCTTTTGGGTGGAGAGGGTGTACCTTTAATGGGACAACATTCTGTTCATCTGTTAAAATTTAATATAAGCTGATAAGTAACACAACATATGAACATACTCCAAACTGGGTGATATGTTGTAGTAATTTAATACAATAGAGAAAGTGATTCCACCTATTAGTGTAAGTAGAAATACATTAATGTAAGAATATCATGTGATCTGATTGAAAGTAGTGTAATTTTCACTCCTATCATCATCATCTGATTATTAACTATCACATAATTATATGCAAACACAATAGAAGGTTAAAGTATGGATTGTATGTTGCAGGGCAAGGCAATTAGACACTACTTGCTAGATGTGTGTGTCAGTCCTGTTCGCCTTGACTCCTGGGCAGGAATGGCCCTAGCACGTGGCAGTCAGTTGGAAACTAAACTTAATTCTGTAAGCAGATAGATGTAGATCACACTTACATAAATTATATGTATGTAAATTTCACGTCATTTTTGGCCTAGTTTTCTTTCTAAGAAGGAAGAAAAATAAGCTTATGTATTAACATTGCGGGATAACCCCCATATGTCAGTTTTGTATCCAGTTGATGGATTTTAACAAAATTTGGTGTGAATATAGAGGCAGTCTTCTTTTTAATTTCATACTGTCAGTAATAACAGATTGGTGGACTTGTGAACTTCTTACTTGGAAAAAGTGCTAGTGCCACTTAAAGTTCTGTGTTGATATATGGTGATAGAGCTTAAAAAAATATTAAAATATTGTTATGTTACTGTAGAATGCAAAATGATGAAGGTGGAAGCTGTGCAAGTATACTTTCAGCTTTTAGTTTTATACTGATAACTGATAAACCATTGGAGCTATAACTGTGGAACCTGGTATGGCAGTAGGTCATAACCTTGCCTGTATATTGCATACGAGGTACTGTGTTTGAGTCTGCAGTAACAAACTGAGAAAAGTATGTTACTTTGAGGTTTATCTGACTTATTCAGTGTATACACAATTGGTATTCAAATAATCAGTATTTCTGTCAAAACTATGTTGTAATGGCTTTGAAAAATATGCACATACATAAAATGTGACAAATATTTTACTTGTAGCATAGCAGTCACACAGATGTTGGTTGATTTAACACCAAATGTCACCCAGCAATTGGTAGAGAAATTGTCTTGTTGTACTCTGATTGGTCAAAAAACTACTATTTCATGTATAGCTAGCGCTCTTTATTGTATGTATTTTTTAATCCCTAATTTAAACTGGTTGGTGATCCAAAATTTTCAAGCTCAGATTGAAATTTAATAATTCAGTTTTACTAGGATTCCCTGGTTTTTTTTAAAAGATGTGAAGATTTATTTTGTTGTGCTCAATTACAGAGTCAAAATTTTATACTAAAGTATAAAATTTTGACTCTGTAATTGAGTCTTGTGGTCCTTTTTATTGCAGATGTAATGGATTAGTTATTGAATTACTGGATGCACATTTTAAGTCTCATGTTCGTATGTGGTGCTGTTACATAGTGCCTGGACTGAATTTGTCTCCCCATAACAACAACACTTACCTTCTAATCAATGTTGTTCCATTCAGAGTAGTCTCATTATGAATTTATACTGCACCATGCCATGACATTGTTTGAATTATGTGTTGGCATTATCCCTTGTCCCTTTAAGGCCATCTTCAGATTTGAGAAAAGAAAGTAATTTTGTTATGTCATTGTGGAGAAACCATTCTTATGAGTCATGCTTTTTGGGTCAATTTGCTGCACATTTTGTACAGATCCTATAATTTATTAGTGTAGTGTTGTCAGTTTACAGTTTGTACTTGTGGTACAAATTTGTAATGTGCAACTCCATAAATGTCATAAAAAACAAATAGCATTATCTTCACACTAGAGGGAACTTGTTTCCTCCTCCCCACCCCTTTTTTCTTCCCCCAATGGAGATGGTGGGTTCTTCCAATGAGAAGACTTGCTGGTTATCTCGGTCAAATCCATACACCCACGGCTTGTACCACATGATGATCTTTGACAGGAATTTTGGGTTTCTTTCAAGCCTTTGCTGGAAGCCTGCGCTCTTGTTTGTAGAATTTTTCTGCTCCTGACTCAGCAGGCAAGGCAGCAATTGAGCACGTGTTCTGGTTGTCTTTCGAAATGCTGTAAACTGACCCACACAAAAGATTCGAACATTTTAGCTACTTCGTGGATAGTGATTTTTCTGTTTGTGATGATGAAAGTCCTTCACTTTATCCACATTATCATCCATTTTCTAACTACATGGATGTTCAGCATCTTCTGCAGAGTTCCCACCACTTCAGAATTATAGGAAACTGCATAAAAACTTTTGTTCATCCCACTGTTTGCTCTTCAAAGCTACTTGCAACATTGCAAAAGTTTCCATAGCATTTTTTGCCAGTGTAAAGCAAAATTTGATGCAGACATGTTTTTCAAACCCTCCATTTTCTAGGTACACTGAAATTTGAAGTGGAATAAGAACAGACATTTATATTCAACAAAACATTATTCAGCAGTCACTTGTGCTACAGCCTTGTTAGCTGCAGTAGTCTTATCTCATGGTCAGTCTGGGAAGCACCTGTGCACCAGCTGAAAATTTTCTGAGTTTTTATTCAGCTTTGCTCTGGAAGTGGTGACGTAATGGACAGAATAACAGACATGGCCTCCCTGTACTTATTGTTGTTTCATGTGTAGAAAGCTAATGAGTGTTAAACGTGGTGAATAATTCCTCAATGTGGAGAATTTATGTGTGATTTTTTGCTTGTTTAAAGAATTTAGAGTAAATTACAAAGGGCTGTATGTAACTTTTTCATCATTATTGTTCAGTTAACCACATTGCATGAAACGGAAGGCTTTAATGTAAATTTGTTTTGTAGTGTGTACCATTGAAGAGTGAGATGGAATTTCTCCGTCAAGCATCTACAGCCCAGCGTTGCTTTCAGCGTGCTCTGGATATTGATGCTACTCATTCATTAATGTGGATTGAATATGGTTCCTTTGTCTATATGGTGCATTCCTTCTGTTCACGTTTACTTAAACAGGTAAAGACCCAAGTTTGTATATTTGTGAACTTCACTTGAGGAGAAATGTTATACTGTAATTATTAAAAATGTGAAGTTTGCTGTTGAAATTGTTGACTGGGGTATATTTCATGATAGTGTATGAAAATTTTTTTTAAAAATTTAATAAGTAAATTGTTTGGAACATTTTGAAAACTGGAACATCTGAAATAAATACTGTTCATTACATATATCTCACCTTAGATCATTTTTTAATAATTATCACAAAGGATTAGTGTACAGCTGTAATGTGAGTAATTTCCTGAACCCTATGTAACCTTAATCAGCAAAAATGTATCTGCTGCTAGCCTTCTTGGTTGAAAGTGAAGCAAAATTTGAACTTACAGATTTTAGTGTGGTGGATATTACATTAACATGTATTAAATTGTAAAAAATTTAAAATGCACATATTTAAAAAAAACTATTGTTTTTTCAACATACTCTATCTAGTTTTTTGTACACTTATTTGCACATTCATGTAATTTTTTTATCCACTCTAGGAAGCTTTTGGAGTGCTTTTCAGTTCCCCTATAACCACATCTTGAATATCTGTTGTGGAGTGGAATTTCTGACCTTTCAGGGCAAATTTGAATTTGGGGGAGGATAAAATAGTTGGCTGGGGCAAGATGTAGGATGGGTGATGAAGCACAGCAACCTTACTAGTATCCAATATCTGCTTCACAGTTGCAGCATTATGTGATGGTACATTACTGTGCATCAAGAACCAACCTTTTGATCAGTATAGGGCCGGCCTCTTTCAATTCATTCATCTTAAGAGCCATTCCATAATATATCTGTAATGTGCTGTAGTAATGGTTTGGCCCTCTGGATGGAATTCTCAGTGGACAATACTATCTGTATCAGAAAATTGGTGAGCATTTTCTTCACGTGAGATTTTTAGAAACACAAATTTTTAAGTTTTGGTGAATTTTTCCCCACCCAATCCATGCTCTGTCCCTTTGTTTCAGGATTCTATGCAAAATGCCATGATGCGACACCTGTAATGATTTTTTCTCATCCTGTGCCATGGAATCTATTCTTTATAAATCAGCATTTAATTCAAAAGAGTTGAGTCTGTGCTACATTTTTTATCTGTGTCTCTTTAAATTTTTGCATATGGTTAAAAAGAAGCATTTGTATCTTCTTAACCAACAAAGTTGAAATAATGACATAAGTAGCATGGAGTGGGATATAAAACAGAGATATTTCATCACATCTTAAAAATGCAGTAAAAGTGTTTAATGGCTACATACACACAGTAAATTTCCACAAGTTTCAAAATCTTTAATTTATTTTACTTTGGTTTCTGTATGAGGCTCCAAATTTGCGTAGGGGGTTCCAGTTTCAAAAGTTGTAGAGTTGTGCCATGGTGTGGTAGTCTCAGACACAGCTTCTTACTACACACAGACCCACATACTTCACCACACTCTACTTGAAAACTTTGCTAGTCCCACATCATATTCCATCACATTTTACTGAAGGCTTTTCTCTTCACAACCCTTTCAACAGTACACCACACACAACATCTTAGGTGCATGACAGACTGAGGCCGGTCAGAATTTGCTGAGTATTATTCCAGTCCACTGACTTATGCTCTCAGTGCACATATCTTTCGTGAGGGTGAATAAAAAATCTCTACACAAAGAAAGAAGAAATATGACAGAGATATTTCAGCACATCTTAAAAATGCAGTAAACATTTTTAGTGCCTAAATAAATAATAAATTTCCAAAGATTTTAAAATTTTCAATTTATTTTTCTTACATTTATGGTCGAGGCCCCAGTTCTGCATAGGGAGGTCCAGTTTGAAAAGCCTGTAAAGTTTCAGAGATGTGCCTTGGTGTGATAGTTCAGAAGTAACTTCTGTCTACACATAGTCCCACGTTGCTCAGGGTCCCTGCTTCATCACTTTCACTGTCTTAGACCAGTTCAGATATCTGGTTTGGGGACTAACTATGGCCTCTTGGCTGGTGCATTTATCACACAACTGCTTACTGAGGAAGGAGCATTCAGTCCGCCGAACTATGCGGTGAAAACATATGGTCACAGAGTGAACTGCCATATATTTGAACTGTGCTTATGGGTCAGTTTTTGACATCCCATATGAGTTTGTGTATTTAAGTTTGACTGACTTTAGTTCAGATTATAACCCCAAGTGGAGTTTTATGCAAGATGCATCTATTTTGTAGTGCATGTTTAATGACAGTGCAGTCCATATCATTTTTCCAACATTCCCTTCTGTAATAGTACACAGTCTGAATTCATGTGCAGCACAGGTATAAAACAATCTGTGTTCCAGAAGATGTAACATGTTTTTGACAAAAGAAGAGTGACATGGTGTACAGAAATTCTAGTTAAGAAATAAATGATGAAAGTATTAAATATAAGACACATGAAATTAAAAATAATATGAAAGAATATGTTGATGTTTTAACAAATAAACAATTGGTGGTTAGTCCATTTTAGAACTAATATCTTCTGTCACTCATTGGCTTTTTCACAGAGAACCCATTGCTTTGTCTGCAATGATGAATAATGAACAGTCATGAAACCCATGAGTCAGTCAGTGTTAGAGTACTTATTATTGTACTGGAGAAATTCAAGCAGGAAAATCTTTCTAAAAAAACGCACTGTGGCTAGATCTGGCTATGACATGCAACACTTGGCAGAGTGCATCAGTCTTGCTTTCCCTCCTATCATGGAATCTCTCCTTGCTGTCAGCAGCTGTGAGAATAAATTTAAGACCATATTGCAGTGCAGAGGAAAACAAGAAGTGAGATTTAAAAGTGTGAAAGTAGACTAGAAAGCTCTTATTCAATGCATGCTGCATTATTTCTTGGGTGTAAAGTGGCCAGAGCATGAATCTGACCACTGGCCGGCCATCATCTGAAGTGGAGTTAAGAATGAGTGGAGGTGTAATTCTGTACCCTTACATGACAATATGGCAGAGACAGCAAAATCTGTTAGCATTTAAATACTGCTGGTGCAACGTATGAACCATTCATTCCTACCACAGGATAATTAAACCTATGCAGTTGTGTGGACCATTCATAACCTCAGAACTATACCGGTTTCTGCTACATTGTTAACGTATGAGGAACAAATCTTCCATACACACCTTTATTTTACATAAATTTTGCTCCACTAACATGCAGTGTTCATCAGTGAGTAGGTGACTGTCAGATGTTATTTTTTTCAATGATGCACACCATGGAAGGGTAGCCACTTCTTGGGTCATCTTTTATGTCTTCCCTACCACCACAGAAACGAGAATATCACCACTAAATGTTGAAATGACTGTGTGCACTACGGCCATGTGCATTCTTTATTATTTGCGGTGTTTCTGGAGCCCTTTCCTGGTGTATTGCAAAACTTAACCAGTGGTCTTTGTCCTTGCATAATTTCAGTTATGATGCACAAAAAGTTAATTAGCAAAACATGTCACAGCTTAACAACAGCTAATTGTAGACTGATGAAATTTGGCATGTGTTAGTCAAAGTTTGATTTTAATAGTCGCAACCTTTCCCAGTAGATGACACATTATTGTTACAATAAAAACTGTCCTTCACCTTGTCTGGACAACCTTGTAGTTCAAAAACTATAGCCATGGGCCCAAATTGTAGAACTGGCTAAGTTGCATGCATGTAAGGTGGTAACAGTAATGAAAGGTAAAAATTATTGCTTTTTAAATATAGCATTATCCAATTGTTACTCTGTGTATATGAGAATTTTGAGAGGCACAAGTACTTCAAATGTGTTTAATTACAGAAATTAATCAAGTGTGCCTTCTTATGTCTATTTCTTCACGGAATGAAAGTGCATGTAACAGTTATGTAAATATAGTACGTATACCTGCATGGAGTTGAAATGTTTAATTCTTCTGAAAATATTGTCTAGTTGTGCTTTCTAGCATTTTTTGAATATGTGTGGTTATTGATGAAAGACATATTGCTAAAAATATGCCATTTTATAGACATTCAAAGCATATGCCCAGTTGTTAAGTAACATGCCGAAACCTGTAAGTCCTTTCAAATTGCATTCCTCTTACATCTGACTGTTGCATCACATTTACGTTAGTCCATAAAAAATTGTGTCTACATTACATTTACTGCTGTCCATAAAGTTCTGTGTCTGCATCACATTTACCCCAGTACATCAAATGCTTTGCCTGCATCACAATTACTCCAGTCTGTAAAATACTGTGTTTGCAGGAAACAGACAGCCTTAGCCTGGAGATGTTTGAGATACTGGAGAATCGGAAGGAGATGATGTTGGACATAGCAGTGAAGTGTTTCACCACTGCCAGTAAGGTCAGTAGTCATGTGACCCTGTATGTATTCAGCTGAAATGAGTGTTAGATTTTTTGTACTTGACATTATAAATACATTCATTTCAGTTATCTTTTTTCATAACATCATGGAGCAATACCATTCTGAAGAAGTTAATCATCTTATGCCAGTCGAGAAATTCTTGCCATTTGTGGAATCGAAGGCTTGTTGTTATTGTGAAGGGTGTTGGGAAAGTAATGCCTCAGTGTTTGTATACTGCCAGACAAAGTATTGAAATGAAAGAGAGCATAAAATATAGCTTAGAATATGTGCTTTGTTCCTATACCTTATTTTTCCACATAGTCTGCCTCTCATTCAATACCAAGCTGCCATCATTGAACAAGTTTTTCAGACCTGTCACTGTAGAACTCTTCAGGCTCTCCTTGAAACCATTTCCCATAGCAGCTTGGACTTTCGCATCACGTGTGAAATCATTTCCTTTGGGATGTTTCATAAGTGCTACAAACAACCAGAAATCAGATGGTACCAAATCTGAGCTGTAAGAAGGGTGTGGGACAACTTGAAATCTGATGGTCTCTTTCACCACTAGTGGCAGTGCTGGTGTGGGATCTAGCATTGTTATTCTGAAGAAGCATTGGCTCCCCCTCTCTCTCTGACAAACACAATTGATGTGTTGTTTCTACCTATTTGGGTCTACATGTAAGTCATGGAATCAGTTTTCTTCAAAACGTTGGCCAACATTTTGCCTGTTCAGGTCATGTGTTGAAGTGACAGGCCTTCTAGACCATGGCTGGTTGCTCAGGCCCAAATTTCCACCACTATCCCTTAATTTTCTCACCCAATGATGCACAATGCTCATGTCCACGGTACCTACTCCATAAAAAGTTAATAATGATTGGGAAGTTCCAATGGGAGTTTCATTTTCATGTGTCAAAAACTGACAAACTGCATGCTGTTTGAGCTAAGTGCTAACCTCACACAGGTTAAAGTTGTAATTACTCAGTTAAGCTGGTCCCCCCTGCCTCAGTACCATGTACATGTTTTAGCCTTTGATGAAAACAACACAACACATTCTCAGAATATAGCCACATGTGATGCAGATATTCCGTCATATAAATGCTACCATATGTGTGTGTGTGTACACATAACGCTTGCACACACACACACACACACACACACACACACACATATGTTTTTAAAGTAATTTTATATGCAAAATGTTTGAACACTGTTCTCATTATATAAGATGGTGTATGTGAGTTCTTATGTGAAACCATACGATCACAGGCCATAAAAACCGTCAATTTTTAAGACATTTAAGTACATGCCATTGTAATGCTTATTTGCATTTAGCTTTGTTTCACCCTTTATTCTACAGACTTTACATCTGTATATTTTATGTTAAAAATGTGCATTAGATACTGTATTATAAATAATGTTGTGTCTTTGTAACTTCTTTTCATGTATTGATTTATTGATACTGTTATACAATGGCCAGGAAAGGAGCCAGAACATGTAGGAGATAGTTGGTAGGGGTTCTCTCCAGTAAAGTGTATTTGTTGGTTTGATCACTGTAGAGTTACTTGTAATAACCATTTAAAGATTATCCTTATTACAAACTTTCCTGCATAATGAGCCACTTCCCCCCTCCCCCCTTTCAAAGACAAGGGTTTGACTGTATGTGCTGTGATTATTGGCACTGTTAAACTTGGTCTGACTCTCTTTTTCTCTCTATTTGAGCAAGAAGCAGAAATTTAAAAAAAGGTGTGCTTCTGAAAATGTTCCTGTTATGTATTCTGTAGGTGAGGAGTTGAATAAAGGAGGGCAAATGCATATGAAAATTCTTATAAGGAAACCCAATGGAAAGTCAAAGATGCAAGAGTAGTATTGATTTGTATTTCAGAGAATCATTTTTTGGGCTGACAGTTTAGAGCTAAAATAACATGACTTTTGACAGTTTGTTAATGTTAACAGATATGGTACACTGCAGGAGAGAATAGTGGCATTCAGGACGAACGTTGGCTGCATCACTACATGCTGGGCAAAGTGGCAGAGAAAAGAGACCATGATCCAAGTGTGTTCCTTGGCCATTTTGCAAAGGTAATAGCTGTATGTGAAATTATCTCCCCATGGAATGTAATTGCTCTGGGACACAGAATGTTACAGCAAAAGTCTGTTGGTACAATGCTTACTCCAGAAGTAATGCTCTTATGTTTGGTGACAAATGTTTTATTGTGTTTGCATAAGACAGTATATGCTTTACAACAAAAAAATTTTTGTGGGATTCATTATGCATAAAGTATATGAATACTACTTTTGTGCAGTGTAACTTTACACATTGGATTGAAGTTGCATATTATAGCAAACAGAGAGGATATTGTAATAGCAGTTTGGCACAAGGTGGTAGAGGTAAGCACATCAAGATGATGCCAGTGATTTTCACTGTCTTTGACATCATTGATAATGAACCACAAACAAGGTCCGGAACTACTTTGTATGCTGTTAACAGAACGCACAAGTAGTTTGTCTTGTGCTCTTTGTTCTTTATTCACTTTGTACATTACAATGAAACAGCAACCATGATTCAAAACACATATGGTTTGCTTGCTGCCTGTCAGTGGCTCCTCTACATATATCCCCATCTGATGGTAAAATTAACAGGTACATGGTATTTGCTTTCAAATGTATGTGCACCATTTTCTGTGTTACCACACTGTTGTCAAAAAAAATAATTGCCACAGATATACTTAGTGACCCTTGTGTATGGTCAGGTCTTGCATAAGACAGTACTTTTTTATGACATTGTCTTCATAACAGGCTGTGATTTCCTGTTACTTCCTGCACTGATTATTCACAATTTTTCTTCCACCATTGATCCACCCCTGTTCTGTTTCAGTCACTAGGATAAGAGAGTCTGCATGCCAGAATCAAACAGATAAATGTCAGCCTTGAGGCGGAAGTATCTAATGAATGTTGAGAGTCAGTATTACTTAATTATGTATGGTGTGTCAACTTACATTAATCATGTCATTGTCAAACTTGGACCTAATCAATCATGTCATTGTGAAAATTTGACTTATTCTTCAACCCTGAAGATGAAGGTAACATTTTTTCTCCAGAACATCAGTGTTCTGCATAAGCGTGTGATATCACATCCCACAAGACCATCGTCTTAATGTTTATCATTAACGCTGGCTTTGAAGTAAAGAGGAACACTGTGTGAGAGATAGTGGTTTCTTTCTTAGAGATGTCCCTGTCAAACAAGCAGTATCTGTTAACAGATTATGAAATGAAATTAAAATTTTATATACAGTGCTGGTCCATGCTCTCCAGTAAGGTTGGCAAATTTTGTAAATATGCTTATGTCAAAGATGCCAGTTTCACTCTTATTAAAAAATTGATTCCCTTGAAATGAAGCCTGTCATGTTGACTGACAGGCATATAAGAAACATTTTTAATAAAATTGGTGTGATTGAACATGGAATTATCCAAACTCTCATAAAGTTTGTGAACAGTTGTAATTTCAAGTGGAATTCCAGTTTCCTTGTTTATTGCAGTTACATTTCTTCTTTATTCTCTGCATGAGATACAGACTGGCTCATTGAAGTTGTTAATCTCTTTCTGTTTTTCTTGTGTTACTTGTATTAACACTGTGAAGTTTCCTGTAGACTGGGTATATTTTCAGTAGAAAGTTCAGATTTTAATTTGAACTTATTGTTGAAGGTAATGTGAATTGTTCTTGTGAGGATTATTTGACCTTCTTTGGCTGAATGGCAGTCATGTCCCTTTAATTGTAACTCTCCACAGATGAGAGGTAAAACACTTTTCCCTGAGCATGTGCAGGCTTGGGAATTTAAAAATTATAATAACTCCAGCTGTCAGCAGCTACATTGGGTTTTAAAGGATAGATGACTGCTGTTCATGACATTTGTTGCAGGCCTCTGAACACCTTCATCAGAATCGAGCTAGCTATGTCCGTAAGATAAGTTACAGTAATCCACAGAACTTTGCAGTTGAGGCCTTAGAAGTGTACTATAGAATCCATGCTTGCATACTTAAATATTTGGAGCAGAATGAAGGCAGGAAGCTTGAAGATAATGTGAAGACACTTTTTGAAAAACTGCTGAAGGATGCAACTGAGGGACCATTCATGGCCACAAGTTCCAGAGAAACTGATGGGTAATTGAATTTCCATGCCATATTAGTAAAGGAACTCTGTCTTTGTTGGTGTATCGGATGTGGTATACATATGATTGTGCAGTTAATGATATTCTGGTGTTGTAGAGTTCCTGAAGTCATAGTAAAGCCTCTGAAAAACTTTCATTTTGGGCACAAAAACACGTTTCATTTACTGTTACACAGTTTCCAATAGGTAGCAGAGAAAAGGACAGATGTCTGACACTGCTATTTCTTATTATAATGCATGACTGTTCTTTATTATGACAGAGTAACTGAATTCCATGCTTGTTTGCTTTTGGTCATATTTAACTGTTCTTTATAGCCTGAAAGTAATCCAGTTTTCTGCTCACAACTGAACTGTTTACTCGTTGTGTTTAAAGTATGAGATTTGAGGTTTCTGTAACTGTTCACCATATTGCATACACACTGTCACTGTGTCATTTGGAAGACTTTTCCTTTATTTCAGAGGAACCTCCACTCCACCACCCCCTCCCCCATTATCAGGATTCAGGTATGATGGTCTGGGCTAATTTTGTATCCTACTGTCCCACAAAACTTGCGATCTCCTGCGGTGTCATCAGATGGATACTTGAAGTATGTGGGTCTTATAATAGAAGAAGAAATTTCTTATACTTGTATGATTTCTGTTGCACGATTGAGACTACACAAGCCTTTGTTGTTATCCTTCTGTATTTTGTATAACACTATTCTTTTCTGAGAAAAAGATTTTGCCATGTCCCATAATTTCTAGGTTCAGTTTGATCATTTTGAAAAGCATCTCTTAATACTATGTTGTCTGCTGATCTGTCAGCAAGTAACAGCACCCATATTGTGTGACAGATTGTTAAACTTTATTTGGTAGAACTATACTAAAATTTTTTAAACCATTTTCATTGTGGTTTAATTTGGTTCATCTTAAGAACCACTCTTCTTTAGTGTACGAATTAACCGTAACTTACATATTTCAAGTGACATTCAATTTTAATTCCATTCCAGGCTGATATAACATACTCTTTATTGGCATTTTTTCATTGGTGTATATTTGCTGTGACTGAGCATTGCAGTGTCACAACACAACGCTCCTGTATTTCAGCTAACTTAAAGTAGCTGTGGCACTGCAGTTGTGTCCACTATTCAAAGGCCCTGTTAATTGAGGCCTAGGTGCATCAGGACTGTAAGGGCTCGAACCCAATGTTAATTAATCAATCAATATGTCCACTATTCTCTACCAACTACCATTACAGTTTCCTGCTTTGAGTGTTTGTTAACATCAGCCCTGGGTGTTCTAGCAAAGGAAATAATACTATAAAATTGTATAGCATAGTTTCTCTCAAATACTATTTATTAGAATGTTTTGGCAGGAATAGTTTATGTCCCTACTTTCTTATTTCATTAATGCTGAAATAAAACCAGTATGTTCCTATTCCAATCTAGCTGCCAGGACCAGGGTTTAAATTTTCTATTTCCATATGAACTTAAGGGGTTAAATGAACTTTCGCTTTTGCCATTTGACACATTGGGCTGAAATTTGATGAGGACCTCTTTATCTAAAGGCCTAAGCAACTTTTGGAACATGCAGTAGAAAATGTTGTTAATCAGAGCTGTAGATAACCATGTGATACATATATCTTCCATACTTTTGCATGAAGTTTACTGATTATTTTCAGTAAAATTGTCTCAGGCTACCAGCCCTGTGAGGTGGTTAAGCAGTGAGCGAGGCGACTTTTCCAGTACCTTCATCATCCTTGTCACCGCTTCACTGTGGGCAAGGATAGTGGTGGTTTTCAAAACACTGGGTTATTCACCATTTAACCTCTTGACATGGCTAGTGTTCCAAGAGAGTTTTATTGTATTTGGTCACCACCAAAGCTTCAGATTATATATTTACTGATTTTGATGTCACTAATAAAACAGCAAGAGCTGTTACACATGTGCTGTTAGAAGTGTTACCCCAGCTCCCATGTGTGCCCAGCCACCTAACTGAAGTTCACTTCATATGCAACAAATTTATTAATGAATGTCTTTACCAGTAACCAGGAAAATTTTCAATCAAATTCATCTATATGTAATATTAATACAAGGAATGAGCACCATCTTCATAGAACAAATGCCAACCTATCTTTATATTATCCAGACCAACAAATGCACAACATATATATTAATAATATTGTATATATTGTAAGCTCTCCTGCGTGTTTCATTGCAGCTGCATCATCTTCAGGAAGTCTGAACCTTGTACTTTGCTAAAGTTACAAAATTATTGAAATTACAACTCAACAAAATTAGTAGATTACAATGTTCGCATGATTGTTGTTGAATGATAAAACACAATCTGTAAAACATCTGGATAATAAACTGTACAAGATGCACGGTACATACATTAAAATAATGGAAGTCAACCTGTCTTGTTTTCAAAAAAGTACATTTTATGCACGCATCAAAATTGCAACAGTTTACCACATAGTATGACAATCTTGAAGAATGAAATAACAAAGTTTTAAATAGCCTAAAGAAAATACTTAAATTACAGTCTCCTTTTACTATGTAGATGAATTTTTTATCTGTGTAAGTGATCCATGATACTGTTTTGTAAATTGTTTACAGTATTTTACACTGTACGTATTTGTGTATTTATGACTTGTTCCACATTGTACTGCCTTTGGAATAAACTTAGAGATCCATGGAATGTACATATGCATGTATTTATGTATGTATCTGTACAGTGGGAGGTGACTTCCATTTATTAAATATGTCTGCTTCTGATAGTATATTTTGTAAATTTTTGGGCCATAGATGCATGCATATTTTGCCGATTTTAGTGTATAAGAATCTGTTTTTTATAATCTTTTCTATGTACTGAGTGTTTTCATACTTTTATAAGTCAAATGTATGATGGGACTAACCTAAATCAGAAGTAAGCAGGTAGCAGAAGATAAGTTGCTGTGTGGTCTGGTGCATAGATAGGAGTAGGTATGAAACTTGCTGTATGTGGTGACACATACCTCAGGACTGTAGTCTCCGTATTCACTGTTGTGAGAACCTCAAATCTCCTACATGTAGCAAGGTGGTATTTCACAACTACAATAAAAGCTGCAATAACTAGTACTGTATGATCTGGAAGCTCTGTGAACTGGAAATGGACTAAGAGGCTAATTACACTTATTAGTCCAATAAGCAGCATGCATCTGGCATCAATTCTGAGAGTATCGCTCTCACTTTTTGGTGTGTTGTTGGTTTTAAGGGGCACATGTGCACCATGTTATGTAAGTAATGATGTAAAGGAATAGAGAATATGGCAGGGAAGACTTTAGTGGATGTCAGTTGCCAAATTAAGTGGTAAAGTCTGTCCACATTGTGTCTATGTAGACTAAGACTCACATTAATTATAACATTCTAATATATGAAATATTGTTATGTCTGGCAGTCTCTTGGTCATAGAGGTGCCTGGTGTTGCAACTTGTACTGTGTTGCTTCCGTCTATATGCATGTGAAAAGGTGCTATTCCTAACAATCAATAACCTGAGGTATCACATTATTCTGAAATGTGTTATGTGTAATGGAATTTTGAATAGATTCTCTTAAATAGTTCTGTAGAACTTGAAGTGTTTTTATGTAGAACCGAGAGTTTTCTTTAGTTCATTATATGTGCTTCATATAGATTGCACTGATTTCTTGTTAACTGAATTCATTTAAAGTTCTTACATCTTCATAATTTTCTTTTATTTTGAATTTGTTCATTCTAGGAAAGCAGAGAGTGATGATGAGCACAAGAAGAGACGACTACATGAGTCCTTAGATGATGTGTTTGAAGATGTCACACTTACAAAGAAAGCACGTCTGGATTTGCCTGTGGTTAGATCATTATAAAATATGAATTGCTAAGTATACTGTTAGGTTGACAGCTGTGAATGGCCATTTAAGAATGCCTCATAGTAAATGCTTCAACCCCTTACAGAACAGTATTTTCTGGGAATCAGGGTGGCTAGACAAAGAATTGTGACATCGTAGCTTTTATATAGAAATGTAAAAGTTGATTTATATAATACTGATTGTCAACAGTGATTTTTGGATTGCCTATTTCATCTTGTCTTGCAGCATGTGAACATTTCTAGAATTTTCTTGATGTGTAGTATTGTTTTTATATGGGGTGGACATCTATGACCTGCACACGCATAATGACATTTTAATTAAACGAAAATTATGAAGTTATAACTGACAGTGGAAATGTTCTAACAGTATGGATTATATTTCATGCACTTACAGCGACTGTATTTTGATTAGACTTAGTTATGCACTGACACTTTGTACCCACCCCCCTTCTATTGCCATGGTTGAGTATGGGTAGATCTATACCTCTTCTACCCCAGAGTGCCTACTTGGCATCCTGTGGAACAGCTTTATGTTTCTGTTTCCACTTTGTACCTGTAATTGACTGTTGGGTAATGTACATAGCATGGTTACACTGCGATAGTGTGTGTGATGATATTTCAAAATTGAATTCTTTGAATCTTTTAAAGCCCGTTGTTACATACCACCTACTCTAACATTCAGAAACTCTGGATTTAGCCCATTTGGTGCATGTACATTTTTTTGTATGATTCACGCAATAAACAGCTTGTATTTCGCTGAGCAGCATTAGGTAGATGATAATTATAATAGAGAGACATTGTGTATTCTATGAGGTAGGAACTGGAAATGTAAACTAATTAGATAAACTTCAGGCTTCAAAGCGTTAATGACAATAGTTAATTGTGTTGGTATGGCTAACAAATCCTTGCAGTAGTTGTAATAGTATTAGAGGTCTGTTTTACGCATGACATTCCAAACTTTAGTTCTTGTAAAAGTGAACATATTTGTTTTTGAAAACAAGCTTCTCACATGTCAGTGTATAGAAATTTGGGTAAAATTGGTTACAACACCCAATCACACATTGAGAATGATGAGACTTATAATTTTTTCTTGTCTTGTAGGATATATGTGTGATGGAGGATGTTATTGATGTGATGGAAGATCTCATAACTAAAATCACTGAAACAGAAACTAGGAGGAATCAGTCACCATCAACAGTTCCAGCATCAGATGATGTAACAAATGTGAACCCAGTCAAGAGCAAAAGTGGCAATATGGAAATAATTGTTCTCGATGAGTCACTGCCTAAAGCTTTTGAATGTCAAAATGAAATTAATGTGCAGGTTGATCCATTAAGTACAGACATTGAGAATGTTGTCATTAAGAAAGAGCCAGTGACAGAAATGGTTGTCTGTAAAGAAGTAATACGCACTCTAGATGCTGAAGACAATTTGGATGACATTGATTTAGCAATGGAAGTTGTTGAAGAAATTGTTGTTGAAGAAGTAATAGTTGATGACGAACTGGATCCAACAAGTAGTGGTGAGCATAAAGCAAATGGATGTGAAGAACAGGTTACCGAGTTCAAAACATTGCAAGCTTCCACCAGTATTATGGATGATGAAAGACTGAAGGTTCAAGCAGATGCCAGTAGGTGTCCACAGTTAATTGACTCTAAATTCGAAGGTAGTGGAGATATTGGAAATGGTGAGGATGGTGATGATGAATGTGAAGATGATGATGATGATGATGATGATGATGATGATGACGACGACGACGATGATGAGTATGATGGTGATGATGATGATGAAGAAGAAGAGGGAAAGGATGTTAAAAAAGATGATCTAACTGGAGGGAATGGTGTGACAACAGACAACAAACCACCAACATTAATTGAACGGCGACCAGAAGTAGAGGATCTGGAAAATATAATACCTGAAGTTTCTATAAATCGACGCAGTTCTCAGGAGAGCACCACAACCACAACCACCACTACAACTACAGAAACATCAACAGCAAACTCTTCCTCCAGCAGCAGTGATTCTGAAGGTGATTCATCAACTAGTAATGAGGACTCGAGCAATTCTTCATCAAATAGTGATTCTGATAATGGTAGTGAGTCCAACTCAGAGGAAGCAGAACCAACAACTGCAACACCAAGTGTTGCATCATCTTCAGTCACAGACAAGAAGACGAGACAAATACCAGTAACTGCCAAGGGTGGTGGTGCCAAGAAGAGAGATAGTGCTCAAAATGATGGGCAAGGTCCTAACCATGGTTTGTATGTTATATGATGGAACTGAATTTCACAATTATTAACCCTTTAGCGCCGAATGACATATATATATATGTCATGCAGTGAGCCCTTTAAATGGCCGAACAGTCATTAAATTGGACGGGGATTTAATTCTGGCACGAAAGATAAAATTCTGGTGCCAAAGGGTTAACACTAGCAAAAGTAATCGGTACAGCAAATAATCAGGCTTTTTATTTGCAGACATACCTGTTTATTGCTGATTTCTGTGTGTGTGTGTGTGTGTTTGTGCGTGCGTAAGTGCGCGTGCCTGCCTGCCTGCCTAGACCTTGAGGTTTTGTACATTACACTTTGTCCTATAAAGTTTTGTTGACTATAAATGAATGAATGAAATCATTCAGTTACTACAGACAGTCTCATTTTACACCAGGGATACGTTCTTGAAAAATGTAGCGCCAATTGAAATTAAGCACACAAAATTCCCATTTAAAACAGTGTACTTCCTGTAGGTTAGAGGATTGATAACCTTACCCTGTATCATGTATGACTATACCACTAGAGCACGTACAGACTCACAGAATATATATGTACTGTGTGTCCAGTATATATACATTTCTGTGCAGGATACAATTCTGTACAATATGTATGTTTATTTCTAAAACTTACATCCATAGTTTTGCTGCAGTTCATTCCAATAGGAATGTGGTAGTCTTGCTGCACAAATAAACACTTTAGTTCCTGACTTAGTAATTTCTCAGCTTTGTCATGAATTGTATGTGCACTTCTGTGAGCAAGTCTAACATAATGGCATATGTCAACAATTCATACACCTTTTTACAGGTGATGTATTAGTCAATTTATCTTCAATACTGATTATCTTTCACAGATTTTTCACTTGGATTTCACTAGGTGATATAGGTTTATGTTTCTTACTCATTTTCGTACCAAAAGCCAATGGTGATGAAGGGGGCATTACATGAGCTGCCTGCTTATATCACCAGTGTAACCAATCCGTATGTGTGAATGATGGTGTGACAGTGACATCATTTTGTGCTAGCCTCCAACACAAAATCAGGTGCAGCCACATTTTATGTATACCAAATCGCATTATACTGAAGATTTTCTCATATGGTCTTTTCCAAATTGCATTAAACCAAACATTATCACATAAATTTGAATAGTGATGTAAATTTTCAAGTTGCATTAAAGCAAAATCACACCACAAAAATCTCATAAAAAGAGACCTGCCTGTATACACTTCAGTGCCCCCCCCCCCCCAAAAAAAAACCTGCAGAATGCAAATAATGAGGTCGAGATTTTGCCCATAACCTCAATGAAATTGTTGGAAAAAGGGAAAAAATGGTTATTGATGATGTTGGTCTTTCAGGGTGACCCAGAAATCAAAGGTCATTGTCTGCCATGGAAAAGTCTGATATTTTATTTATGAGTACATGTTCCCCCCCCCCCCCCCCCCCCCCCTCCCACTTGTTTTTCTGTTGTTGTGGAATATTTTTTTTTTTTTTTCAAAAAAACACCTAACAAGTATTCTGCCTTCAAGTTTTGGAACCTCTGTAGTGCCATACAGAGGTTGTTCGTCCTACCAATGTCGGCACTCTGGTACACTGATTAGAACTGCTAGATTTTACTAATGTTTTTCTCAGTACCACTGGGTGTGGGTAGCGAGCTAATAAGCACTAGTTATAATATTAAACATATCGGTAGTATTTGCCACCAGTCAGGTTTCTGCCATGCACAAGGTTTAGCCACTAGGACTCCGGGTTAAATAAAACAATCACTTAACCAATTCCACAAATAAATCAGCCACAAGTAAGAAAATAAATTTGTATTCTACTCTATCTAACATTTTACTACAAGTATAAGTAATATCCTAACAAATGCACTGTGGTAGAAGTAAAATAAATATCTTGCCCAATTTGTGTTTAAGCCAAATATGCGCATTTAGAATTTCTAATTTAAGTTGCCATATCAGTTTTGAAAGTCTTGCTCTACTTGAACAAACGTAAGTTTTAAAGTTTCTAATTAATGTAATCCAGTCGGCATAACTTACCTTTGAGTATTAGAAGACAGTACAGTATAGTCAGTATAATATAGTCACTTTAACAATGCACCACTTTCACAATGTAGCGTTAAAGATACGTAGCAGTTGGTAAACGTTCAAGCATCGAGTGAGAGCTGAATCATCACTATTTGCTCAGTTTTGTAGGGGCAAGATGCAAGGTAAACATTCTTTTCAGTACCGCGAACTGTCACGTCACCGCCGGGGTTCTATACACCTAAAGTATATTGAACTAATTGGTATTTGCTGACCCGGTAACGGTGAGTGACCATTCATTTCCGTTACATGAAAGTCATATAAAATTTAAATATTATCTAGTCTTACAAAAGAAACTCAAATTTGTGATATGCATTACACCTCCATAGAGGGACAGACCATGTCTGTCATTGAGCAAGTAGATTTTGCAACTTGGCAGAGTGCTCACAGAGCACACTGCCACTAATAATGCAGCCAAAAAAATAGTCCTGTTGGAACATCTGCATGTATCTTGTTCTTGTTAGCATAACTGAACTCTATTATGAAAAGGTGTAATTTTGAATCTCTTAAAAACATTTGTAGCACTGTGACATAAGTACTGCATTATCTGTCTGCCATTGATTTTGAGCAATGATACCAGCCATGACAGAGATGTTGAATGTGTATAGAAAGTCAGCAGTTTAGTACTTTAATGGTGATCACATTCAATAGAGGCTACAGAGTCTCTCTCCTCCAGCAGAATTAGTCCACCTATTCAGTTGTCATACCCTCAGCTTACATTGTTAGCACTTTATTGTCACTTTATTGAGGTCTGATATTGCACTTTTTGATTTACTGTTGCTGTAGATCATTATGACCTGGTACGATGCTGTCTGATTGCTTTGGAAGAGTGTGTTCTTCGGTTTCCTCAGCATTACAAATCCTTGTATCGTCTGACACATTTTTACTTCCACTCCAAGTTTCATCGCAATATATCTAAGTGCCAGGACCTCCTTCTGGGAACCTACAAATGCCTGCCTATGGAGGGGAGGTCTGCCAATGCAAGCTTTCAGGGTCTCTTTGCTGACAGAAGGAGCAGTAACTTTTTTAATGTGAGTCACTTGAACACATTTTATAGTGTTTTTCAACACTGTGTTGTTAACCAGAGTCAGAAAGTTTATCAGTATTTATTGAACCCACAGATCTCATAATAATCTTTATTACTGTCTTTTTTCAGACTGGAGATGCTTTGGGTCATAATGGCTAATATTTTCAGATACATAATAAAAACTTGGGTGTTCATGATGTTAGCATGTCCTTCTGCTAAACATGCCAGCTTCTTGTACACTGCAGATTTAAAGTACATGATCTTTTTGTTCTGATGTTGGGAACATCACTGTTTCGTATCACTGGAAGTGGTTCACTCTTGTCTCCACTTTTACAGAAACTATCAGAAAGATTAACAACAGCTGTTGGGGGGAGGGATGGTTTGGATAACCCAGGAATTTGGACCAGTGTGGGGAAGCACTATGGTATAGATCACATACAAAAAGTCATGACTCAAGAGTTGAAGTGTAACTGACATCTGTGACATTCACAAGCTCATATCCTCACTACAGAGGACATAAACATAGACTGGCTGCCTCCAGTGTCTTCACCCATGTCTTGTATCTCAGAGAGTGGATTCTTTCAGGTTTCCACCAGGTGGTCCAGGCCATTTATCAGATCATTTGAAGGGAAGACTGGCTTCTGTTTTGTCTGAAATTGACTGGACCATATGGAGATCAAAACCACCAAGATCCAGAGTACTGAAAGATTACTCTACTTTGATTTTTATGAAAACACTTTAGAGTAGTTTATGAATATATGTGGACTGTAAATAGAACACACTATATATTCAGAGACCTTCAGACCTACAGGGAAAGACCGTAAGATGACATAAATTTCGTGACTATTTTCTGGTTATATAATCTGAGGTATTAGCAAATTTAAGAATACAAAGAAGAGAATTGTGAAGACAAAATAGAGGGATAGTATAGAATGCCTTCCACAACACAGATTAATCACTAGGTTCAGAAGAGGGGGGATCACTGTTTATTATTTTCTCTTTGGTGTCATTTTTAGACATAAAGTGTACATCTACTTTTGATTCTATTGACATTTTTTGACCAAATTTTATACAGATTGTACTTTGTGGCCCTTGAATGTTATGCAAAGCCACCATCTTTGCAGGATATCCTCTTCATTGCCAGTGATGTATTCAGCTATTGGTTATGCAACCTTTTAACCCATCCACCTTGCCCATGTTGTTGATGTAAGCTGTCTGTGTGTGTGATGTATGCTGGCTGCTAGGGCATAAGATACTGTGCATTCACTTTCAAGTATAACATGTTACAGCCAGTTACTTTGGTAGTCACCCAAATTACTTAGAACATCAAATATAAGTCATTTTTCAGTGATAGTAACTTTTAATGTCAGCAATTCTGTAGGAATCAGTAGCCTGTAATGGCCTTATTGCAGCTCATCTCAGTCTCTCTTCTCATTTAATTAGGCACTAGTAAATAAAACCTTTTTAAGAGTTGCAGTTTTTGCCATTCTAGTCTGTCTGACATTTTTAGAAGTGTTTTTCAGTAACACATTTCAGCACATGAAGTTAAACAGAAATTTACCTGCGAGTTTCACCGTGCCTGTATCTGTCTCTCCAGCCCTTCATCCACCTGTCTATGTACAACAACTGAAGTACCACTGAACATATTTTCATGACATTTTTGTATTACAGAGTTTTAATAAAATGTGTTGATACATTTGAACCCTGATCAAAATCAGGAAAATACAAACTTACTCTGTGCATGAGGACTAAAAATGCCTCTGCATGAATATTATAACTACTAGATATTTCTTGTAGTAAAAAGTATTTTCAGCAGAAACTGTGGAGAGAAATGGAACACGATTTCCATGTCATTATACTTTTCCCATAAGTCAAGTAGCATTTGAGACAGTTGCGAAAAAGTGAGCAAATGTATGGTAGATCTGTTATGCTCTTGTGCAGTCCTTGCTTTTTTGGCCCTCAGTGATTTTTCTTGGAATAATATCGTACATAATTGAAATAAATGCTTTGTAAGCATTTTTATAATTTTACTAATATTGCTTTACCCTTGGTAAGTATTAATTAATCTTATGAATAAATTTTTTGTAAATCTGTGTACATTATTTGGCTATTTGTTTCACATGAATACTATCACACAAAGGGTTTCCTATGTGGAATAGGGAGTGTGGCGTATACCAGTGTCTGAGATAGACCGGCCAGGAAGTTTTGCTTCCCATATGAGCCGCTGCGTTCTACTGCTGATGGAAGTGCTGCGGGAAGTACGGGATCACAGGATGTTACTGGAGCTGTGTCTGCAGCTGAGGCGAACCCCTGAAGCTGACAAGTTAGTTTATTAGAATTCTAACAGTTACATATGTTGGCAATTTTCATTTTATTTTACATCACTTCTCATGCTGAAGTGTTTGTTTGTGTGTTTATGTGTTCTCAATATGTAAACTACATGTTTTTCATTTTTAGTCAATACATTTATGAGCCAGAATTTTCATTGAACTTCCAAGATGAACATTCTAAATTGAATAGGAAGTAATTGTGGCCTTGTAGACAGTTCTTTTGTCAGTGGCAGCTAGTGCCTCAATTTTGGTGCTGCACTTCTGTGAAGAAATGTAAAATAAAGTTTCCAAATTGTTGTAAATGGTAATATAGTCTAATGCAAGGGTCAGGAATTCCTGAATTAGTGGATGGAGGGGGGGGGGGGGGGGGTGTATAGCACCAGTATCTTTTCCAGTGAACTTGCTGCCCTCATTTTCAGGGTAGTTCTAAGTACAAAACTTGTACACATTCTTTGTTTACTACCCTTAAATTTTGGTATCCAAATTCCAGGCTGCACATTGTCATATCCCTGAAGATGGATGTCTTTAAATTTTATTACAGCATATTTGTAAATGCTAAGATCATAGTAAAAAAGGAAGGGCAGCAAAACACCTCCTATATTGGATGCAAATAAACATGGCTCTTAAGTAACAAGACTGCATGTGCAACTCCTGACCTTCGCTGTTGATTATGTAAGTAAATATATACGAATGAACTGCTGCATGTCTCTCCAGTCATGTGCCAAACCACGCTGTATTATGACAACTTAGGGTCCAGTGATAGAGCTTTTCTTATAAATTTTTTTTAACCTTCCCTGATTGTGCTTGATGAATGCTGATCAACAAATGAACATCAGATTTCTAGTAAAACTGGAGAAAACTGCCATTAAAACCTTCAATTTGTTACATGAGGCCAATGTAGAGGATCCCTATCAACAGCTGATGTCCTTTGAGTGGCACAAAAGATTTTCAGAAGGAAGAGAGCATTGAGAAGATTCCAGTTAACCTAGCTATATGGTAACAATGAAAACTAATGAAAACATGGAAGAGTGAAAAGTATTGTGAGAATAGATCATTATTTATGTATCAGAATGGTAGGGCGGGAGTTGAATATGGGCAAGGAGACAGTGACACAAACAAGTTTCAACATGGAAAAAGTGTGTGTAGAAAAAATGGTCCCACAGTACCTGGGTTAAGATCATAAGTAGGCAAGAAAGCATATTTGTTCTGAGGTTTTGGAGACAACTGGAGGAGATACAAATTTTTTGAACACTGTGGCTGAAGGCTAAAAAGCTTGGCTTTATCAGAGTTACTTAAATCACTGTGACAAAATAATTTCAGGGACATTGCAAGACATGGAATGATGTATGGAAAGAAATGTGGCTTCTGATAGAAGTTACTTTGAAGAAGTAACATGTATATATAATTAATAATATACTGTTTTGAAGTTGGCCTCTTTATTTGATAGGCACACCTCATATAATAATTTTTTTTTTAATCTACTTGGCATTCAGGTCTAAAAGACAAGCAGTATGTTCTTATGTTGAGGACAGTAGGATTTTTTGTCACTGAATTGTGTGTGCTGTGCAAGGTGATGAAGTGTCTTTGAAATCTGAACGACCTGGGTAGCAGATTGCGCTTTTGTTACTTGATATGGCTTGGAGTGACCCAACTCAGAATTGCATAAACCTTCTGTTAAACACATTGTGGAAACACCAAGCTGTGATAATATACATACATTCTGTTCCTTCTGATCCTTCCCCCCATTGTTTTAACAGCAACAAAGTTCTAATGTATAGTTATAAATGTTAGTTATTTTTATAAATCTTTGCAGAAAGTACCTTCGTGATTCTGAAAGAGAGCAGTTGTGTCGTCAAGCCTTGACACTAGCACTGCAAGCACTGCGGGCAAAACTTCGTGACGGACCCGTAACAAGTGGACTGGTGGTGGAGATATACCGAGCATACGTACGAATCCAAAGACACATGCCACAGAAGGAATCCATTTTTGCATCTTTACTGGCTGAAGCATACAAAAAACTTACAAAGGTGTGTTCTGTAAGAAGATGCATACCGGAAAATGTAATTAATTCAAAGTGGTAGTGGGGAAAAGGGGGGGGGGGGGGTTTTGATTTAGGGGTTTTCATTTTTTTTTTTTTTTGTTCCTTCTTTTTTTGGGTGGTTTAAATTCTTGTTTT
>Ga0123354_10001082_pt1 | contig 31466 bp, 20 predicted proteins | sample TergutLab28metaG_2_FD_97872 | JGI IMG/M metagenome (GOLD analysis project Ga0123354, IMG submission 97872) | Labiotermes labralis P4 segment gut microbial communities from Petit-Saut dam, French Guiana - Lab288 P4 | ecosystem: Host-associated > Arthropoda: Insects > Digestive system > Gut ... | reverse complement strand
GTTGTCAGCCTTACGCACCGGCCGCCTTTACCCCCAGGAAATACTCCTGGTACTCATTTCTGTTAGAGGCTGAGTCGACCCCAGGACCATAGTGCGATCGGAAGGATTTTATGTCAATGAAATTTCCAATGACACCAGCTGGGATCGAACCAGCGACCTTCCGATTTGTAGCACAGCACCTTAACCACTGTGCTACCGCGGTCCCGCGGATAAACACAATAGATAATGGTATAATGCGAGGTTTGATGTTTCCACAACGATATGGCTGATGATTTTAAGTATTCTGCGATGTCAAATTTTGCCGACTGATAAAGAATTGCCGACGACTCGAACAGTCGTGATGCCGTTGTATTCATCGGTAACTGACAACTATTCGGCACGACCTAATTTTCCGGAAGACTCCCGTATTAATACAGAAAACACTTAAAAGAGAAATTCGTTCCTTTACTAGAAGTCGAGCACGAATATAACCCTTTCATACAAAGCTAGGTTTACACATTTGCTGCACTCCATCTAGTACGGTTGCTAGGCGAACATAACACCCTGTTTACAATGCAGAAACTATAAACTTATGGCGTCACGTCAGTAAAGCAAGGAAAAAAATAACGGATTCCTATTCGAGGGTGTTTTAATAAATAAGCTCTTCAATTATTTTCTTTTGTTGCAAAAGAAAGCCGGGAATGGGACAGAAACACTGGCAAAGTCGTCAATTACTTGTAAGTTACATAATTTGTCAGTTGTCATAACATGTCCATCTGCAGGCTCACTTCTGTAGAATAAAGTGAAATTCTCGAAGTAAGGTCTATCACTAAACTGGCCTCCTTGGTACTCTGCAAGTGGGCAGGGAATTGCTGATATTGAGGTTCCTCAAAGTGTTGCTTAGTCATTCCAGGTACATGCTGGGACATAACCAAAGAGTAGGTCAAATTCACTTTGGCCCACTATTCTTTCCAATTCATCGTTCATAAAATACAACTCCTCTTTACGCAACATTAGGAATGAATATAAAAATTCGTCGTTAAACAAAGCATCAGTCGGTCAGTGACTGTAACGAAATGTGGAAGACTGTAAACTAGTCACGCAAGTGTGCTAGCACAGGGGTCTGTGTCGATACGTACCCAGTATGTAAAGCAGAACCAGGAGTAGGGGATAAACGGCGATAATTACAAGAGTAACAGCAGTGTTGGTGGTAGTAGTTGTAGTTGTAATAGTAGTAGTATTAATGTAATAACTTCGTGATATGGTGATGATGATGATGATGATGATGGTGAATAGGAACGTTAAAAATACCATTCTGTGAAGAGCACAGTGTTTGAAGAATGTAGCCTACTGATGGAACACTTATTTGTTTTAAATACTGTCATGCTGAGTTACTGGTATTATGCACGAACCCTAGGCAGAGGTTTCAACTCTTGCCAATGAAGAGATACTCTGCCATATCTACCATATATAATAACTTCTTATGAGTGGGTGGGTTAGACACCGTCTACCCCATGGCAACTTTTTATATCGGTCTGTATGTTGTTTCTTAGGTAGGCATTTTACACTCTGGTTTCCATGGTAACCACTGACACTGGGTTGTGTGTTCTGTGTGAGGTAGGCGCTTTTGGTAACGAGGAAAGTTATGTAAATTAGACAGATTCTCTTCGCTGTGAGATAAAGACTGTGGCTGAAGAAAGAGCTGAGCATCGACTATACAGTACAACATAGCCAGATGGCATCATTACGGTGTACGAAATAAGGATTTTGTTGGTGTTAGAATAATGTAACTAACAAAAAAAGAGGCCGTGTGAATGTGTGGCATTTGCTTATAAGCCAGTAACGGACACGTGGTAAATGTTGCAAAATAAAACTATAACATCCCCAACACTATCAATAATAATGCCTTTTAACAATACGTTTATAGACATTTGCAGTGAATTAGAGATTGATCGTTTTCTTCCGAGATTTCGAGTACGTAGCGCAGAAATGTAAGTAAAGAACCAGAGTGTAACAAAAGCGGAGTGCTGAAATATTTGTTGTCTTTGAATGTAACATACTTTACTATGTTTTGCCATACTACTTTGCCTTCAGTCTTTTTGAAGTCAAATTCCTATTAAAAATGGAAGAGAATGCAGCCCGAGAGACCTACAAAATATCCATGAAATTTCAACGTGTCGCAAAAAAAAAAAAAAAGAGAAAAAACAAGAAGGAAATATTCTGGAAGTCTTTACTGCCCAATGTAATTATAGGATCTGTATGTGTACCAAAATGTCTGTCTTGTACTTCGGTTTATTATTTTTTTAATATAATTTACGTAGATGCCAATTTGTTCATTATCACATTCTGTGTGCTGCTTGGTACCCCAACAGAATAATATTTAAACCATTATGAATTTCCGTGTAAAGTAGGCTCTGTAATATAAAAGTATGTATCAGAAGAGCAATTAAAATCCAAACGGGAATAATCTTTTTCTTATCTTCTTAAATAACCTCCGTTCTTCCTTTCACACCTGTAATCTCTTGTACTCGTTTTGTTATTTAAGCAATTACGTAATTTGCATGTTTGCCATATAAATGCACATTGTTTTGTCTAACACGACTCTTTATTATTTATTCAACGCCACATGCTCCGAATGAAAATGGCTCTTATTAGACCTCGTCTTCAAAACTTCGAAAAACAAGGTAAAATGTAATTTGTCAGATCTCTCGAATATTACAAAATATGTATCTCATGTAGTTAAGATGCTGTTAGAAAGTTCAGTTTTATTGTAGTACATGTTTTTTAATTCTTGAGAGATCTCGCAAACAATAACGTTTTTCCTAGTTTACCTTTTGACGTTTTTATCGAGAACGCCCAATTATCATCTGTTTCGATCGAAACATTTAACACTGGAAAAGAATGAAGCGTTTTGTTAAACGGAACAATGTGTATTTACATGTTTGACTATACACAGTGGGTATGGCTAGTGTTAAATTTATAACATGTTCATCCTTCAGATGGGACGTTTCGTGCGCTGATCCACCATCTTTTTAAGTTTTTGATAAGTAATACCACATGAGAACAACATGGTATAGTATGTTGGTCAGATACTACAACACACACACACAGGCGCACAAAGAGTTATTAACCTTTTCATTTGTCTGTATTGTCTTTGTTATAGGTTGAATTCAGTACTTTGATGGGTGTTACTGGCGGTAGAGGAACTTACGTGTTAAACAAACTTATTGGCGTTGTTACACCAGAGTTAATTGACCTGATGAAGCCCTATATGATGGATGATCTCATCAAGTCACTTCTGAATATTGCTAATGATTTCCTTGATTCGGCGAAGATAAAATTAGGAGATTTACTTAGTTGCCTGCAGAATAAACCTGAATGCCCATTTGATGTGTGATTTGTATATGTTCCAGAAATTAATACATTTCTATATTGAAAATGTAGCTGTACACATTTAGAAGGTTGATTCATTTTTGTAAATGTTTTGCAAATCGCGTTTGCATTATTGCCTTTCAGGTAAAGAATTATTGTGTTCAAAAATTGTTTTGTTAAAGTTATTTCATTACTTATTTTCCTTCTCTGTGGCTTTGAATGGTACACATTATATGAAATATTGTAATATGCTTCTCTAACCAGCTCATACCCTGACTCCTTACATTCATTAATTCGTTTAAAATTAATATGGACTTGTATCCTACACGTTTTTTAACATCGTTGTTTTGTTGCTGTATTCAAGCCCTAAATTGCAAATAAACTTCAAAATCACGTTTAAAGAATTGTAAATTTAAATTTAATGTGCTATGACTGGTGTGTTATATGCAATTACAATATTTAATTTAAAAATTGTATTAGAAAATAACTATATAAAGGGGGTCAACTAAAACATTAAGACAATTCTGCAAAACACATGTTAAGTAGGGTAGTACAGATTACAAATGGTACCTGGGGGTGACGCGAATTAAGCATCGAAACCTTTGTGAGTGGTGAATAGTTACAAGATGTGTAAAGATTTGTGGTCATTCAAATGAACTTCTTTTAATTCATTTCACAAATTTCACGGTATTACATTTACTTCACCTGCAGGGAATTTACACAGCACATTTTGTGGGACATATAGTAACTGTTGTTACATCATTAATGTTGTTGAACGACATTTGTCAGTTGTGTACGTAAGTACTTATCGTGTAATGAAAGATAAGTTTCAATTGGAAGTAATTTCTCACACTGTAATTAAACTGCAGGTTTTCAAATTGTGACACCGTGAACTTGTATTTCATTGTTAATGCGCATAAATAAAAATTGAATTATTAATCCACCATTTTAATATTGTAATTTTATTTTAGATAATTTCATTCAACTAATTGTATTTTAATATAGACATGTTTGTGGCTATAAGAGTCAAAACACATTTATGGAACCATTATTTTGAATTCGCTGGTAGTCGCAATAGTTACGACTCAGTGTGACTAGTTACAAGATAAAATAACATTATTTGATACCTGGCAGAGCAGGAATTTCTGTCTGCACCAACACCACCGTAACGGAACAAGGACCTATCTGTCACTCTATATAGATGTGTAATCACCATCCTTTCCTGGGATTAATCAGCCGGATTGTGAAGCTGGAGACTCACTCCGTATAATGTCCTTATTCATATGTGAGGAGCTGCCCTACTTGCAGGCCTTCAAGTGCGTTGGAACCTAATGAAATCACAAGGATATATTTTCATTTTATATTTATTAGGACTTAAATGTCTTTGTTATTCTGAATGCCATTTCTTATTTTCTTAATAATATTTTGTTGGTTTAAGAAAGTTTTTTACGAAGTTGTTTGTGTGAAGACCTTTTGGTTTTTAAGAAAACGAGTGATCCTCAGAACAATAAAATTTATTGACTGTCATAAAGCATAAATTTGTTGTGCTGAAATGAAATGAGAACTTATTCGAAAAGATAGAAAAATTGCATAGTGGAAATCAGTTCTTTGATTTGAAGTTAAATTAAAGTAACTTGGTTTGTCTGGCTAAGTAATTACAGTAATTTTCGTTCAATTTTTAACCACCAGGATTTTTTTAAGTCTATGCAATCAAGTTTTTTTAAAATGGCAATGTACGAATTCGTCTCGAATGGCTGAAATATATTAGACACGACATCCATATGTTTTATGTCAGAAACAAAATACTTTCACGTGCAGAAATAGCGAGAAATGGCCAGAGGATCTAGAGAGAATGCGAGAAGACAGATTATCAATATTCTGTTTTCCTAAGATCTGTATTTGTCTGTATGTCTTCAGACGCTTGACCTACCAAAATTCTGTATGTATTTCTTATACTGCTTATCGCAAATGAGCGTCCATTCTGTCATACCTTCCAATAGTTCACTTTTTTAAAAGCGTCGAATAACCTAGCCCGCATGTCTTTCCATTCGTCCATGTACTAACTGCATGATGTAATATCCCAAAAGGCTCTATGTCACGGAAATGCAATAGCCTATACGTCTTGACTTAAGTATTACTTGGTCCGTTCAATTTGATTCCTGAGGAATTTGTCTTTGAACACTTGTAAATTTGTTCTTTATGAAAATCCAATTAAAAGCATTGTACTAAAGTTAACATCTGATAAAGGATGGATTTTCATTTTTCTAATTCGAATGTGCGCAAAAACTTGTGAGAGTTGTGTTTATTGCGGCGAGATGGCAGGAGAGTCCACGATCGTTAAACTTGCACGGAGATATGTGTGGTTTGGACTCCACGGATAATAGTGTCCTGGTATGCCTGTGCGCCGTGTACAGGGATATGTAAATCTAACAGTTTATGAACAAGGTAAAGTTTACTGATTATAGGTAGTTTAAATTTCTGTAGTGGTACCAGGATTCTTGCCCGTTGGCGAAGCGGCCGGGACTTGAAGTTGACCATTCACTTCCGTCTAGTGCCCAGGTTGAGACTGAACTGAACTATACCTCTTCTCCACATAGCAGTGGCGGATCCTTAAAGGGGTACATGTTTTTAATGACAAAAAAGAAAACGGCATTTGTTGGAGGGGGGGGGATACAATCAGTGTGATATAGTGCTTTATTATGAAATAATGTCATGCAAATAAACATAAAATAAAATAAACTTTCATGTTAATATCCAATAATGACAATGTCACTGCTTAGTTTTCGGTGATTCGAGGTGGCGGCCGTGCGCCAGTGCGCCCCTTACTGGAACCACCACCCCTTATTTGCCGTAAAAAATTGGAGATGCAGAATTTACTCTTTCAATCTTTTTCTTTAACTATCTATTGGATGCGAATTTAAATATAACGGAGGCCATTTTTAATAATATTACAGTTATTTAGACACTAAGAATAATCATATATATTTTTAAACCATTTCCAAATAACCATTCTCCTGAAATCGCACCAACAGCTCTTTAGAGTTAAATGCTAACATCATCGTGAAATATACCAGAGAATGCATTGTTATAATTAGGAAAGAATAGAGGAAGTGCATTCATGTATTTATATTTGGAGCCTGGGTGACTTTGTCGATAGAGATAATAGACAACAGTTCGGACAACAGAGGAACAGTGTTTGATTCTTGAAAGGGTCAGGAAATTTGTCTCTTTCCCCAAGCCCGCAGAATGGTTCTGGTGTCTATCTAGCCTTTTTTTGCAGTGGGTAGCCGGGACGGTTTTTCTCAGAATAAAGAGCCCAGAACATAAAATTGACAACCTTTATATAGTAAAGCAGTTAAGAATGTTGGGAGCCATAAGTCCAGTGCACTCTCCCCGGTAATTTATGGCGTGCACTGGGACAACTTTACACTCACGTAATTGAACATTTAGGAAAATACATTTGCTTCTACTTCCCGATCTTGTGCCTAAAGAAGAATTTTTCAAGGGTAAGTAAGAGTGTATACACCCGTCCATAACATTCATGCACACAATTTTAAGATAATAACAATGTTATGTATATCGAAACTGTAAGATCTATGGCGTAAACGGAACTCGATGTTAGGTATAATAAAATATTTTATTCGTGCATGTTTTGCTACATGTTATACCTGTTTGTTAAAAGAGTCAATTAAGAGAGTATTTTTACGTAGTAAATCTCTATCGAAAAGAGAAATTAACAACACGTTTATTGCACTGAAGAAGCGAACTTGAACTACTGCATACAGAAGGAATTGGATTGTACTTTTATAATCAAAATTTCCATATCTTATTTTTGCCAGCCCATCGTTTTTGAAAGTAAATAGGTCAGTTGTTGGTAATATTGGAACCCACGAATCTTTCAGAATGTCTACCGGTAATGCATTATGACTCCAAAAAAATACGTAATTGTATTAAACTAAGCTTTTGTGCGTTTGCATTTACATAATAAACATAAAGTAATTAGTCGTAAGTTTGAAATAGTCAATGAAAATAATTTTTGTGAAGTGTAAAGAAACACTTCTGCACTGTATTGGATTTTGTCGAATTTAGACATTCCCAAACTCATATTATTTAGTTAACCTTAAACTTTCTTTGTTTACACTAGGAGGTTGTAACTGAACTTTTACAGCTTTTAATTTGTTAAATATTGCGGTCCATATAGCACGAAGAACACACCGCGTTAAAATGCAGTAATAGGAAGCCCGTCGCGTGCAACTGGGCGCAGACTATTGACCATGACAAAAGAGAGCAGCTGCAAAATATATCGCTCCTTGTAAAACGTAGGATCTGCTAGTAAAAGGAAGGATGTTGACTTGAAAGTTCGGTACTGAAAGTTAGCACTTTCGAAAGCAGTTTGTCAACATCTCCGAATAAGTCAGTAGTACCTCGCCTATGTAAGGTTTTGTCAGAACATGTTCAAACACATTGTTAAACTGCATTGGCGTTGTAACATACGTAAAATTTAAATAATATAACACTAGTGGGACCTGAATTTTTCCCCATACAACAATCTGTCTTTTTGTCTCTTGGAATACCTTTATTCAGCTGGTCATATTGCGTATTATGTGGCACTAACAATGAGTTTAGTAAAACAAGTAAATGATAATATAGTTATTTAATTTATAGTATAGTAATTTTTTGTTCACAAACTTGCACTGACTGGCAAACCGGATTATTCGGAATAACATATAAGAGTCATGTTAAATTCTATGTGTAAAAGTTAGTGTTTTATTTCAATTTTTCTGCGCTACTCAACCGTTTACATTACTTCAGAATAAAGATGTTACGAATATTTATTCAATTCTCGTGATTAAAAGATCATCTAATTGCATTGACTTTGATAGTTTTAGCTGTATGGATTAAATTTCTTATTAACGGAAACGTGTACGAAATTGCTTGTCATTTATTTATTCATCACTGCAATAGCCACAACAAATAAGTCTCTGCTTATAGGAAAATTCGCAAAACATAAAGTGATCATAAACCAAATAAGAATTTATGTATCATAACTGCAAAATTTCTGCTATATGACAAAAACTTCGAAGTATGTGTGGGTTACGCCCTTATACATGTAGACTATAGGAACACAGTCGCTTTAGTACATTGAATTGCCGAGCGCCACTGTCTCTTCAGTTCTAAAACCCCGCTGACTGTTGCCCATTTTTTTTTTCGTACTTAAAGGTTTTGTGAGATATAAACGTCAGCTATGTCGCATATTGCTTGCCCAAAGTTGGCGTAACTAGTCACGAGTGGTTTTCACGGTCCAAAATGTACGTCATCAACGCGACGGTGGCATCGTGTCCATTCGCAGTCACATTTACACGGGCGATATCACCAGAGAACACCCACGCACGCAACATGCGTTGAGCATGACGGGAGAAACATCCCCACGCAGCATACTGACGCCTGCGCCCGAGTGGTACATTTGCTCCCTTCGCCTCCCTCACCCATGTTATCTGGCATCCTTTTCATCAAATTCATTCACCACCGCCATCCAGAACCGACGGAAGCGCCACCAACACACCGGATCAATACCTTCCATTCCATCCGATGTATGTGTATATAGTGTCGTGACGTCATTGCTAGTCCACACGCCATTGGTTTAGATTTAACGCATCCAATTATATATTAACCTCTGCATGAATGAGTAATTTTAGCGAAGAGGGTGAAAAAGGGAGAGGATGTGAAGTGTGGAAAGATTCACATTCCGATTAAGGTGTGTTGTGCGTTTCTGATATCACATCATTTAGGTTGTCGGAACTATTTTCTTCGCGAGTGCTCAGTGAAAGGAAGTTGTGTTTTGTACATAACGCCGAAGTTGTCGAGTGGACGCCGGCCACCATCATCACTGCCACAAATACAACCAAGAAACTTTTTCCTATATTTAGCCCTCCCCAACCCTCTCTCGATTCCCCTCCCCACCCTGTCACCCCAAAAGAGAAAAGGGTTGTGATGCGGTTTTTATTCTTCTCCGCGAGTGACTCCTCACCAGTGTAACTGCAAATGAATTGTAGTGACGTGTAGAAGCAGGTCGCTAGTTATATAAAACTGCTCGGTCTTGATAAAGCAAGTGGAAGGAAGCTGCTGACTTCAAAACGGAGAAGTGTCCGACACGTTCTACATTGCACAAAGTAATGCGAGAATGGGGAACGAAATTATGCGAGATATATGTAAGGGAGGACGGAATTTGATAATGCAAGATCGTTACGTCATCGGCGGCAGCAGTGCCTGGCTACACACCTGCACAACAAAGGAAGAAATTGTCCCATCGGACAAGAACCCTACGTAGCGTCGTCTATATTTTAGTTCATTTCTATCCAAATTATAAAGAGAGTATCCACAATGCCATAGACAGACTACAAATATATGATTTTTGTTTTAATATCTCCCGTGTGTGATTGATATTTTGTTTTTATTTATGTGTGAGTGCGCGGTTATTGTTTTTGGGAAGAAGTGTGTACATCAAATAGTTGAAGTGACATCCATCAATGCATTAATTAATAAACAGACATTTGGGGTATCGGGCTAGAAAAGACCGACTTGAGGAAGCGAGAAAGAGCTACGCCGAAGAAGCGCGAGAAAGAGGGAACGAAAGAGAAAGAGAGAGGAAATTAAAAAAGAGGCTCGGATAGAAACAAAATGGTGGCCGTCGGGTGGTTATGTGTAACAGATTCGCATCACAGCAATGGTGGATCCATTACACCACGCAAGTGTCCAATATTTCTTCCTGTCCAGTGCTGTTGGAAGCATCGGGGATTGTCAGGATAAAAAGAGAGCCTCGGTGCAGCGGGACATCACCCTTCATCTCACCGTCACATTCATATTCAGAATTATTAGTGTCATCCTGTGTTGTCACTCCACGATGGCGGATTTACCGGATATGTCGCACCTCACAGCGGAGGAAAGACGCATAATCGAGTCTGTCATGTTGAGGCAGAAGCAGGAAGAGGAACGTGAACACGAAATAATGAGGTGAGTTTGATTTTAACCACATCTGGGCATTATTATAACTTGACTGTTCTCGTGTCCTTTAACCTGGAAAAGGACATGAAACATATCAAGTCAAGTTTGCTAGTTTAATTATTGGCTAACTCATGATATCAGCAAGACTAAAACACTTACTCGCTGGAGTACACCTGTTTTTTCGGTGGTGTTCTTTGTCACTCTGCTCTCTTAATTCCTAACCTGTGTAATTCATCGCAACAAATGTGATATTGGAAAACTAACCTCAGTAATGGCATCACATTGCACCGTCATAAGTTGGTTTTTCTTCTTTTTCATTAAAATCTGATTCAGCTAACTCAGGATAATATCCTGTGGCACGATCTTGTGAATAGTAGTAAATTTACTGACGGATAATTTTTTGAGACATTTGAGACAGTTATTCAAGGACACTCTGCTAGGTTGAATTTGCTGTACTTTCGTGAAACATGTACGACATCGATATGGAAGGCCACGTCAAATTAAAATCGTAGGTCTTCATGGCACCTTATTGAAGCTGTATATCCTAAGGAGGAATTAACTTTGTCCCTGTACATACCATCAAGGCACAAAGGGAGAGTAGATGTGTGTAGCTACAGTCAAGCTTAACCTCGGATTTAGATGGAGGCGAGTGGTCATCTTCACTCCCTGACTGCTTTATTCTCTGGAACGAACATCGGCACCCATTGAATAGGCTTCTGCGTGGGCCCCACAGCCGGTCTGGACATTTTTAAGAAGAGAAGCATCTCTTACCTTTGTCTGGATTCGAACCGCGAATCGTCCAGTCCATAGCCTAGTCACTACACATACTACGCTGTCCTGGCTCCAACTTAGTTACTAACGTTTTGTATCATTAGGTTTTCATTGCTTAAGAGAATTACAGATTGCTGTAACTTGGTGTGAAATAGGAGTAATATCTGTGACGATTAAGGTAACGGTAAAGGTAAAGGTAAAACTGTCACTGTGCACGCCAAGAAGGCCAATGGGGAAGTGAAGGTGAACTCCACTTCTTAACCAGGTCACTAAGTGGAGGCGAGTAGTCAGCTTCACACCCGGTCCGCTTTAACCCTCCTTCCTTTTAAAAGTGGGATAATTGGGTCCCAAAGGCGTTCTGGACACTTTGGAGAAGAGAAAAATCTTTCGAACATGCCGGAAATCAAATCACAAGTTCTCTGCTGTCCAGTCCCTGCCTTATAACTGTACTGAATACACTGTATCTGCTCTGTATTGGACCGATAAGCACGAAAATTAGATTCATCCGACAAATTTATTTTGGACCCAACAATGCTAATGCCATTGACATTCTTTAAGTAATTTTGGAGGTGAAACAATGGGATTAAATAATTAGTGCACGCGCAGGCTTCTGCTAAGATACAGCCAGAATTACTCGGTGCTTTTCAGGGTTTCGAAGAATCAGAAAATAAGAACTTTAAAACAACTCTTGAAGATAGTAAATATCTTATATTTTGCCCTGAAAACTTCGGAGGTCAAGTTGCTGTAATTCCTCAGGCACCGGCGACGCATGTACACGTAAAGAATTCGCTCAGTCGCCATATTGATATGTTCCATGATTGCAATAATATAGTCATATGGTCTGTAAAGTTCACGTAATGGGAATATTGATACTTTTCATCATACGGCGTTAACAGCAGCCACATTTGGAACGTAAGAATATCTGGAGACACAATGTTCAAGCCAGGTTTCGCGACAGGCAGCTGAGGGTCGTATTGATGTTTGTGCTTAATAAACGGACGGGTGGAGAACTAGACACGGACACTGACACAGACACACATACGCAAATACTGGTGTTGCTCTTAAAGGCTTATTTGTTTACATGTACTATAATATGTTATATTATAACGTCATAGAGCAGAGTCCTTCTTAAGAAGCCAGCAAGTTTTCAGATGGCCAAGAAATTCTCCGCTTTTCATGGAACCCGGAGGTTCATTACCACATTCATAAGGGCCCACCACCTGTCCCTTCTTTGAGGCATGTCAATCCAGTCATTGCGCCTCCATCCCACATCTTGACGATCCATTTTAATATTATTTTCCCATCTATGCCTGGGTCTCCCAAGTGGTCTCCTTCCTTCAGGTTTCCCCACCAAAACCCTGTATTCAGCTCTCCTATCCCTACACCTGCTACATTACCAACCCATCTCATTCTTCTTGTTTTGATCACCCGAGTAATATTTACTGAGGAATACAAATCATTAAGCTCCTTATTATGTAGTTTTCTCCACTCCCCTCTCATCTCATCCCTCTTAGGCCCAAATATTTTCGATAGCACCCTATTCTCAAACACTGTCAGCCTACGATCCTCCCTCAAATATTATATTATGTAATCTAATATACTAATATGTAGGAACCTGATTAGCGATTACAGTTTCGCTCTATGGATCTGTAATTTTTCAATGCTACATTCTTTACATCCGATCAAATAGAGCTGTCACCTGAAATAAAAGAAAAATTGTGCACCCTACATCAAAATCTATCATGATGTGCAATTTTAAGTCGGCATTACTAGTAAGCAATTGTTTAAATTTAACTCGTCCATTTTTGTGTTGTATTATTAGTAGAGTATCCTGTACTCATGCGTGTGGTGCAATGAATCATAAAACAATTATTTTATAAAGTTGTGTTTTAATGGTTGTCAGTTAGCTTTTTATTTATATCTCCAACACAAGGTGATGCATAAAATTAAGATTATGGAGTATGAGATGGGCGTAACATGTAGTACGCATGAGGAAGGCGATAAGTGGATTTAAGTCTTTGTTAGAGGAATCTGAATTTAAGATCTAGACGTACATAGATTGGTGATATAAAGAAACAAGCACAAAGCATGTTAAAATTTAAAAGAGAAATATTTATCATTATCAGTGTCCTTATTGAATTTGGAGCACAGTAGTTATTGAGAACGCGGTTTCTTTACACATGCAGTGTGATTATGAAAAGGAACTTTGTAAAAAGTACCTAAACGTACTAGTTTCTTATATTGGAGAAAGACAGTGAACTTACACTAGTTGTAAAGTAATAGACCTAAATTTGATAGAATGAATAACTATGTAAAAGGCAGTGATGCCATCTAAAAGTATGGTGAAAAGATGGGCACTATAATGTTCAATAAAGGCTTCCACTGCAGTTCATTTCCGCCATCCCCTACTGCACTCGTAAAAACTAGTGACTGTGCCTTGTAGTAATGGGGTTAAATAACGACAGAATAGCAAGCATTAGCAGCCACATAAGGATAGATTTTGAGGGTTGCATGGATTTTTCATGCCCAGAAGAGGGTAGCGATATACATAGAAATTGATGGGTTCAGTTTCAAGGGCAACCATTGGGCCCCAGTGTGCCCCTATTCCAGACTTACTTTATAACAGGGAAGTAAATTTGTAGAAGAATGCCTCTCTTCTAAATGCCTCTAGCAAGAATGCGACTATGTTAAACGGGAGAGTATCGGCATAAATTCACATTACGTCTGTGGTTGAAGTCGAAAGTGTCGAAGGCTAGCATGATAAGAATTAAATTTGAAATTTTTTTGTTGAATCTTGCCACCGTGACTCTGTATGGTGATGTTATATGCATGACACATCAGTTATTACAGGTACTCCTCAGCTTTAACAAAAGTAAAAACTAACAGAATGGTTACCAACGCATGGACTTAAAGTGGGCGATACGTAGAAAAAGGAAGCTTTTTCGAAGACGTATGTGACAAAACCTCAAATAGATCTTCATTGATGTGGGCCCAGCGGTAAGTAGGCACGGTTCATTGGAGAGCTACAGACAGGGAGGACAGAGCGTGTTCTTACGAACAGTGTCACACACTGGGATTCCATGACAGACATGGAAATTCTATATTATATGGACTTCATATTGTTTTCTCAAGAGAAACTCTGTTCTTTATAATTAGTTTGTTGTTTTTATTGTTGTTTACTTTAAGTTCCTGTGGGAAGCTGAAGCTGTATGGCGTCTATGGTGGAATGATGGGATAGAATGATATGTTGGGAGGGATATAGACGGAAGCTATCGTGGAATAATCGACGTGTTATCTAAATATTTTTCTGGAGAGACAGGAAAAATTACTAAACTCTTAGTCTCGATAGCCGAAATCACGACCAAGATGCGAACCTGGTATGTTCCGAATGCGATGCAAGTCTAGAGCGTTATTGCTACACCATACCCCTCGGTCCAATTGTTTAGTTTCTAACTCGTTTTTGGTAAGTGTAACAGATTATTACGTTAGTGTCTAATCTTCATATTGGCTTTCGCCAAAATTCTGGATATGTTTCTTGTTTCTTTCATGTGAGCTGCGACGTTTCAAGCCTCGTGAGGCAGACTACATAGCATTAAGATTTTACTTCACTTATCACATAGGTGATCTTTCATTGATACGCGTTCTTAGCATTTGTACAGAAATTCTTATGCCATGTGGGTTTCTGTGACAATCCTACGGCTATGTTTAAAATAATGGACAAGATTAATGAATTTTCCTAATAAGTGTGTCGTACAATTCTAGGACAATCCAAAGTTCCCGGATATCTTATAGTACTACACGACAAGCCGGCGGAGACGCCAAAGACCCACGAATATTTCTGAGAAAACCTGAACTCAGTTGTCGATGGTCAGTGTCATCGAATTGCCAATATCCGATAACAGTTTTTTTTTTACATGAGCGGTACGTGTCAGTTGTTATGCTCTGTAGGAATGAGGGGTTAGCCCATTTTAATTTCGTCAAAACCTCGAAGTACGAAATAAACTACTCTTTAATCGATGGGTGGACATGTATTACAAAAATCTGGGAGAAATCTCAAAATTCTAGGCGTCAAAAGGTGACAAGAAGCGTGTTCCATACCGAGGACCTACAAATATTAGGCTTCATCGTAAACCATTTATTCGCCACTGTGACCTGTCGCCTGGAATTTTTGCACTGCCTCTTTAATCACAGAAAATTAGAAAATATTATCGGTATTTTTGACGTAACGACAGACTAACTGATAAAATTAAACATTTTGTAAAATAAGTAGACACGTGAATTGAAAAAGTCCATTTCACGGTAACATACTGAGCGTGTATAAAGGAATACATTACTGTTGGCTCTTCACAGAATCCGCGTGGCTCTGCTAAGAAAAGGAAGCGAATGGGAAACCGATTGGTAAGCTTAGTAATGCTCAAAAGGTAGAGGTGGGCTACCGTGTCTGAGGAAAAATTAGAAAAATATGCGCCCTCCTCCCCCTTAAGTTTCTCGCGGACCCCTTTGTAGTCGCGACGCACTGTTTGAAAACTACTGCCTTATGGTAGTGTTACAGACATAAAAGAATCGTTTTAAGAGACGCGTTCGGTGCAGTCAACAAAGTCAAATCATCCCCATAGACAAAGTGAATTAATCTGTGATTCGTCTACATTCACTGAAGTTTGCAAGTACTGCTCAAATCCAAGACCCCAGTACCAAATCATATACGCCCATCAGAACGTATCTACAGTAGAATACTTATATGTGATACGTAATGGTGTATTGGTTACTTCGATGAAGACGACATTGCAATGTAGACTTCATACGTCCCTCATGTTCTTCGTTTACATTCCTCAAAACAAAAATATCTTTGACAAATTTTCATGTTTTTTGATACTACTCCCACCTCATAATTTCCTGTGTCCTCTGTCTTCGTATTACCAATAGCAGGGAATTGAAAATTAGAAACGCTGGGGTCGTTTATAATGGCATTGAACCGATATTCAGGGTGGTGAAAGTCGGTCGGTTGGTTTAAATTTGAAAGGGAAAGAGACAAGACACAAATACACACATGACGTAGTGACATCATGAGGTTGCTCTCCTTTTCAAAGGAGGAAACAGGCTGAAAGTAAAGAGTTCACGAGAAAAATTAAGAAATAGGCGAACTGAACAAAAAAACATTACTGAATTGTGATTTAAAATAACATTTCAGATGCTTGTTAGGACTGAATCTAGATAATGCAACCGATAATCAGACAAACGAGTCTTCTCTTTTTTTCGATTCCATAAACCTAGTGCAACACTGGATCGACAGGGTGCTTTATACGTTTCATAATGAATCGGCCTTGTAAAATCAATAGACTGACCCAGTGAATCATTTAAGATAAAAAAACAACGTTCATGCTGCAAGATACCAATTCGTCGCTTACAGCGAATCGATGGATTATTGATTTGTTCTTTTGAACAGCTCTCTTTTGTCAAATGAATCGGGTGAACTGTTGCAGTTATTTAATAGACAGTGACCTAGTGCAGACGTGAAAAATTCGTACACGTGTCCACTGCATCGTTTTTCTTCACGCCCCCACAACACGCTTGTATGCACAGACGACTTCCGAATGTTCAGTGAATAGTTTATTCTTTGCCGGTCTGTGAGGTAGTTTCAATATCCAGTCTAGTAGTGTCTCCTTTTTAATCTTACTAGTCTGAAAACAATGCAAAAGTAACAAGTTTATTCGCATACTGACTCGAGGACTGTTGGATCTGAAGTGCGTATTTCCAAAGGATGTAACTGCTAACACCAGGTTTTCAGCGGCACAGTCTCTTAATTAATCGTTAAGCTGTGTATAATTTACGCTGTATTACATATTATGGAGAAAAACAAACTTAATCGAGTGTATTCATTTATCCTGTAGCATATAGGCTTATGTTTTGTTATGATCCTAAATAAGTAACTGATCCGCTCGCTACGTACCTACTTACCTACGTACCTAACTCCATGTACCCGAGTCCATTTTGATACGATTCTAGCTACTTAGCTAGTCCAGAAATTCCATGCATTTCATGGAACCCACTTAATTATTTCCTTGGTGACCAGAGCCCGCCACCTGTCCTTATCCTTACCAAGACCAATCCATGTACGTGAACATCCATTATAATATTGCCTTCCATCTGATCCTCTTTTTTCTAAGCAGTCCCACTCCTTCAGACTCTCCAACTAGAACTCTGCGTGAGTTTCGCTTGTTCTCTGTAACTACCCATCTCTTCCTCCTTGATTATCCGGCGAGGAGTAAAAGTGATGAAGCGCTTCATTAAACAGTTTTCTCCAGCCTCCTCTTACTTCCTCCCGCTTGTCTCAGCAAGTCTTTTCCACCCTATACTAGGAAAATCTGAGCCTATTCTCTTTCCTTACTGTCAGAGACCATGTTTCACCCCATACAAAACAACAAAAAACCGTATTCGTTGAGCATATTTTGATCTTATGTTTATAGATAGCGAACGGACAATCAAAAGATTGTGGACTGATTTGTAGCAAGTAATTTCTCTTACTTTATTCACGTATACCGTTGTCATTTGTTAGTGGCGTTTCTAAATATTTTACCTTTGGCATATTTTCGAAAGAATTACTCTCTGCATTTTTGTTGTGACGTTCCTGCGTGATGTTGACGACATAAAAGCGTGTTTGGTTCTGTCAGCATTTATGTCTGGAATGATATCATTAATAGCGACTAGTAAATCTTTGTGTTCGTCTTTATACTGTGTATGTTTCTTCGTCCAGTAAATTACCGTTATCAGCATAAACACAGTCCAAGAGCTAATGTGTTCCATTTATCTTCAGTGCCCTCTTCTTCTCTTTGTCCTTCGTAATAGTATATTCTACAACAAAGTTCAGAAGCACAGCGATACAGCATCCAGTTGTTTCACCGATCCTCAATATGAAAAGTATCTGACAGACTATCCAGATTCTGCTGTAGATTTCTTGTTAACACATTTTAATTAATCTAAACAATTTCCTTAGTATACGGACCAGACTTCGTGACGTTATACCAACCTCTGTTTTAACTCAATCATAGGTTTTTTTTTGAGATCTATAAATAGCTGGCATACTGAAGCAGTTTATTTCCGTTTTTATAGTATTTGAAAAAACAGAATATCTGACTAATAGTTGATTTATTACGTCAAAATCACCAGTGATGACCCCTAAAAATTTTGTCTGCGAATGACGTTTGCCTTGAGAGACGAATGTTAGAGAATTTTTTGTGTGACATGCCTCGATTATTATTTACTAAATAAGTTTTATGACTCTTTATAAACGGCTAAAATAATGAACTCTTTGAAATGTAGAAGAAATTTTTCTTTCTGCAAAAGAGAATTAAATAGGTTTTTGGACCTCAGAACTTGCAGTTTTACCTCCTGCTTGGATCACTTCTGCTTGAATTTGGCCAGTACCTGATGATTTATATTCTTTCAACTTGTCAGTAGCATTTTCGACCTCAAAGCTGATATTCTGGTGGCTCAGCTGTTGTATTTTTCTCTGCCAAATATCATCAGTTCCGTTTGCATTAAACAGATGAAAAAATAATTCTTCTAGCTGTTCAAAATGCTGTGGAAACCTGAACGCAGATCACATCCTTCTTATCCGAGTTATTTCTAGGTTGGTGAGCCTTTTGAAATTCGTTTCCGCCTCTAAGTCTCTCCTATTCGTGTTCATACTAATCGTGACTTAGATTCTCACAATAGGCCTACTGTGTACTATAATCCCCTGACTAGAAAAATTTCTCTTCTCTGAGTTCTGAGCTGAGGGGCATCATTATATAAAGTTCTGAAACCACTGAAGGAACTTAAGCTTTAGCTTTTTACGATGATATTTACGTCAGTCCTTTTTATATGCCTGCTTACGGTAATTGTATATCTTTATACAATAAATGACATCATTTACAAATAGTCATGCTGTTCTTATATATTTTAGTACCCTGTTATAATTCTGATGTTTTATGATAAAGAAAGAATATCCCAAGCGTGTCGTGAGCACTGAACGATTGAGAATCACTCTTCTAGACAGTTACCAACATTATTATCTTTCATCCAGTGGATCGCGACCTAGCAAGAAGAATGTTCGTGTTTCCTCCCACAAGAATATTAAAACGTGAGTTGCTATAGTTTCCGATGAAAGAGATAATTATCGCGTTCCTTAGACCGAGCGAATATATTTACCTCTGTCACAGAAACATTGTTATACGGGAGGTTGTCGTTGGTTTGTTCAAATGTAAGTAAAACTTCAGGAAATACGTGTATAAAATTTTAAAGGAACCAACGGGTGAACTTAGATATGTGAATGTAAGTTTATTACGTAGTACTCACCAACATGTTTCGGCCATTCATGTGGCCATCTTCAGGATGATGGGAACAAAAATACAGATAAAATTATGTGTCGAAATCACTCCACAGTTAAAATCGTATAATTATATTATGTATAATAATTATTATATTATTGTAATAATATAATTGTATGATTTTAAATATGGAGTGATTTGTACACATTGTAATTTTATTTGTATTTTAATCATATAATTCTGTTATGTATAATGATATAATATATAATTTTAACTGTGCAATGATTGCGATACATTATAATTGTGTTTTTTATTTTTTTCGTCATCCTGAAGATGGCCACATGAGTGGCCGAAACATGACGATGATTACTATGTAGTATAATTACGTTCATAAATCCAAGTGCATTTGTTGGTTCCTTGAAAATGTTATAGATTTAATTAATACACGGAACATGGAACATATTCAGGAAATTCGGTTGCAGAAGAAAATTTGTATAGTAGACGTACCGGTGTAAATTGTTGTTTAACACGGCGGTGGTATTTCACACGTCTATACAAAGGAACGAGTAGCATTAGGCAGCATTCTCTCCGGCCGAAATTTAACCATGAGCGTCCTGAATACGAAAGCGGGCTCCTAACATTATTCTAGTTTCCTTAAAGGATGAAATATAAGAACAGTGACAAAGCGAATTTTACTCAACTTTTTCTTCATATGTACGATCCTTCACAATTTGTGGGAGAATACCAAGAATTCATGGGGGAAAGAGTTTGTCGGACATAAAACGCTCGTTTACATTTACTCTTCGATTTTTGTTCGGAATATTTTTCTTCTGATAAAAGATAGATAAAAGTAGAGAGCTATGCTGAAGTTGCATGCAGAAACACATGTACCTTTTCATGTAAAGTGCTGTATAAATTTTCCGGTGTCAAGTAAGATGGACATATTTCGACATACTTTTCTAAAACTCTCCGGTGTCTAGTTTCATGTCGGGTGCGTACAGCTGGGAGGAAGGAATGATTTTAATAAGCTTTCCGCTGGGATGAGTTTGCACCTAACAGGATCTTCCATAAGTTCCAGAGGCCAATGACTCGTGTCAAGAATTATGTGAATGTAAATAAAGTAAAATTTGCTCCGTCCTCGCCCTGAGGGCATACAGGGCGAGTAGAAATGTTACTCTACTCGTTCTTAACCTCGGCACTAGATGGAGATGAGTGGTAAACACCACGCTCCGGCCTTTTTACCCCAAGGAACGAACACGTGGTACCCACTGAATAGAAGGCTGGATGGTCTCCATAGTGGTTCTTGACGTTCTGAAGAAGAAAAAATCATTTGTCCCTGCCGGGGCTCGAACTCCAGATTGTCCGGCATAGTCGCTATAATAGCTATGATATCTCGGTTTATAGTATTGAAAGGATGTTTGGACAATAACTACTTTCGTGTTTAGTTTTCAGAATACTAGCACACACATCTACGGAGTTCACTAGGTAATGAAAGAAATGTAACCCTTCAATGCACAACTTTATTTACTCCTATTTTTACAGAGGGCATCCCGCTGTTTTTATGAACGTAAGTCGTTGTAGTTCCGTTAAACACAACTATGTTTTTATTCAGATATTACTACATGTTTCGGTTAAAAAGACCATCATCAGGCCCTCATTACAATAAATTTAAAATAAGATATACAACAGTGCAAAGTGTGCTGTTATATAGGATACACTATGATTTGCAGAGGTTATACACTACAAAAGTTTAAAAAAAATATGTATATATATATATATATATATAAATTGTTGGATTGGTAATGTCCTGGCCGGTGATTGTGTCCAAGTAGTGTATGAAAGCGTCAAATGAGGTAGAAGAATTGTTAAAATGTTGAAACAAGACTCTTATGTATGATACAATTATTAAGGTACAAGTGCCACGTAAGGTAAACCTTCGAGAACCTTATAATGTAGTATTTCGAGTTCATAGATCGCAGTAAATATGTCGAAACAAATGTCTTGATATATATGGTCCATAAATATTAATTGTGTTCAGATTACTGCCTTATCAGGGAATGTCGTATTCTGTAATCAGATGTGTTCCAAGATAGGAGATTTCGGTATTTTTATAAGGCGTATCGGAGGATCGGCATGATGTAGATGTATGCGTGGCGCAAGACAACTTTTCGCAAGTCACGCCTCAAAATTGTAAACGCTGGTGTATATAGGCACCTGATATTGTAGTGTGATGCTGACACATGAAAACTGAATATTTTGTTACGAAAACATTCAAAACTTAATAAGATGCGAACACTCGTCAATTTACCATTCCTGACATTTTATTCAGATAGCACTGTATTTTGCTATTCTAGCAGTGTATTAGCGTATTTTAAACACTTAGTGTAAAGATTTTATTGTGCCATATCAGCGTATTTTGTACTCGTAATTAATCTGCTTGTAAGTTAGGATACTTTCTGTTAGCAACTTAAGTGCTTTCCATGAGGAAGGCCATGTAGTAGAACGAAACATTTTGGAACATAATGAAACGTGTTTGCGATTTACAAATTCATGGTACTCTGTTGCTTCTGTTGTCGTTCTTTCCACTGTAATAATTTCTGATAAGGTGACAGAATATTGTCAGATAATTTGTATATAAGCTAGACCTGCATGAGCCTATCATTAGATACATACGGTGTAAAAATGTAAACTGGATTGAAATAAAGTTAAATCTATCGTATGATGGATGACAGGCTTTGATGAACATGATAAAACTTCAGGTTGAGAAGCAGCAAAGAATTCGTCCACTAGTTGAGAATTTCTAGATAGAGTACAATGTGAATTTCGTTGCTTATGATGTACGGGTTACTTGACGGTTAAACTGTTCTGCGATATGAGACCATTAGAGAAGTTCTTAACCCTGAAGATGGAAGCAGAGATTTCGTCAGAAACATCGGTAACTATTTACTACTTACACGGAGTTACATTCCAGAAGACTTGATTCTTCATGATTACCGCTATGAGGACCTCAAATGTCGCATATAGATTGCACTGTTTTTCGCAGCCAAAGGCCTCTTTAGGAAATATTCACATCGCGCAAAAAATATGGTGCCTTCGATGTTGTACCTTTTAAGTTCTGAGTTGGGTGTTGTATTATAAGGAACGTAAACTTGATGATTTTTAAGCGAATGCACTGATAGCTGAATATTGAACGCGCTTTCTACTTGTATGCAACAAAAACATCAAGTCTGATATATTGCTAACTATAATAATTTGTATAATTGTCACTCTTTTCGGAAGACCACTCCTAATTTTTTAATATACGAGTATGGAGACGTATGACAGGGTAACATTCTGCTACTTCTCTCATTTCTGTTAGTCTCGATGACCGAAAGTTTTATGGAAAATATATATTGGGCTTAAAATATACACGCTCGAACCTCGATATGGCGCCACCATTTGTCCGCCGCAGTTTGTGGCGGTATATCGCGGATGGCCGGTAAATCAAAGTACAGTAGTCCAGGGATAGCGAACATTTTTTGAGGAACCGTGCCGAAATTGTCTATAAATTTCGAAGAAATTCTTTCGCGTGCCCCTTAGAATTTTGAAGAGTAAGATAAATTCTTGGAGTCTGTCATAATTACTCCATTATTATTGTTATTATTATTGCGTATTATAATTATACAATTAATGCAAAGGAACAAATATATTTCTAATACAGGCTTCCTCAAGGAGTGCGATAAGGAAGAAAATTTGGAAGCATCTGGGGCTGCTAGTAATTCTGTTTGAAAATAAGATTGTAAATACTCTTGTCCAATGTCACGTATTCGCCCAGTCATCGCCCGGCCGGCACCTCAATGATACATATCCAGTCAACACTTCGCACGACTCCCGATTTGTGTAAAAAAAGTTGTACTCGCGGTATTATTTGGTAGAAACGGTAATTCGTACACAATCTCTACGTGGTCAGATATGTGTATATATATACATATATATATATATATATATATATATATATAAACACACACACACATGTTCACAATATAGAGACGCTGATCGGGAAAAAGAAATAAAAGAAAGCTGAGACAGCAGTGAATTCAGCGTGCCATTTGGGTCACGCGTGCCGTAGGTTCGTTAGCCCTGCCGTAGTCTCTTGGACATCCGGACTATATGGGGGGAGGTTGGTCCGGATTACCCGCTAATCCGGACCATCGAGGGGAAACTCCGTAGTATAGGTAACGTACAAAAGAATTATAACTTAGTGCTTAGGTGAATTTAACATAATAATAATAATAATAATAATAATAGCGGTTGTGGTGATGTACTGTAATAATAATTTCAATTGGAAATACTGATCTATTTTTGGCCCAAAATTGCCCGAACCACCGCGGGATCGCGATTACCGGGGCCCGTTGTGCCGAGAGAACGCTGTACTGTAGAATGAGGAATTTTTGTTCACATGGTTCCTAAATGAGGGTGGCGCTTCATGGGTGTTTGAGTGTACTTAATGTTTTTCTACACATTTTGCGCCAAGCATTTTTCGCTGCGATTAGTGGCAAACTAGTTTCTCCCGATATTCAGACAGAAAACCTAAATTGTCATGTACAGTCACTGTTACATTATTTTCCTAAGGACTGCTTTTTCAGGCACATACAATGTATGGTCTTCTTTCGAAGCAAAAGAATATTTCTTACTAACATTAAAACAAATTAGTATTTCCAGAACGGCGTTAATTTTATCCTTTTTATTGATTATGTTCGTGACACTGAAAAAATTGTTAGGTTAAATCATTTTTGCAGTCGTGTCGGTAGAGGTAGTGTTGTCGAATTACGGTTGTTATGAACCTTCTGTTGTTGTGATTAACTGAACAAAAATTCAAGAGTCTTGTATAAAAAGGCGATAAATGATGTAGAAATAATAGATACCACTATATGATCGAGTGTTCAGCACGCTTCGCTCAGTGAGCGCTTTAAAGCTCCGCTCTCTCGTGTGAAAGCGAGTGTAATCGATAGAAAACCCTAGTTGACGTAGAAGCGGCGACACCAGGCGCACGTAAGCGAGAAATATATGGCTGAATGGACGATAGACGACGGCATCACGTTTTTATATTCGTGGCTCAATTTTTTTAATACACGAGGAGAAATCTGTGATAAAACGCACATGCAGAAACAAAACAGACTCGGTTTGACGCTAGATTGGAGATGCAAACAACATAGTTCCTTTGTTATTTATACTTTTACATGTTTCACACTACAGATTTCAGTGTGCCTTTGATGTTCATTATATGACAACTTTTGCCACTTTCGTCCATTTTATGCTATTATGAAGGTAATGGCAGAACGCTTATGTTGTAGTGATTTTAACAATAATCAAATCCCAGTATTAAATGCAATGCAATTAAAATCGGTTCGTCATATTACTTGTGACCCTTGTTGTGCTGAAAGGGTATGATATAAACAAGGACCATGTTTAGAGCGCTGAAAATATTTTAAGAGTAGCCTTATTCATACACGACAAAGGATGCATTTCCACGAGTGTAGTTTCAGGTGTTATATTAATGATTTTTTGTAATTCGAACTACACGTCAAGCATTGACGTCATGGTTGAGAAGTAAAACTAGTGTAATTTGTAAATTTTATTGATAAGCATTTGGTACGGAACTGGCATGAAAATTTGATTTTTATGGCGAAACTGACTTAGAAGGCGAAGATGTATGAATGTATATTAAGTTGTAGAGATTTGTGAAACTGTGTCACAAATTAAAGTCCACTGGTCGAGTTTTTTTTTTTTAAAGCACACTGTTAACTTACACGCCTGCTTTGACATTAGAAATATCTGCATTTTGTCCACGGTGTGAGTTCGTTGGTTTTGTATTCTCAGAATAAACTGCGATTATTTCTGTATACAGTGTAAAGCAGTTTGTCTTTGTAATGGGGATGATGATTCTTTCCTGAGACGCGGCAACTTAAATTGTAATCTACTTGACTTCCTGAAATGGAATCAGTTCCTATCAAAAGTCAATGCCCACTCTCCCAAAAGGCGAATTTATATTTAAAGCTGTTGTTAGTATTATTATTGTTTCATTTATATTTTTGTGAACTTAACACATAACCTCAGATTACGTGTATGTGTACGTCGTTTATAGAAAAAAGAAACCTCAAAGTTTTACGTGGAAACAGGAGTTTAAGCGTCCTGATAATGAAAATAAATCCTGAGACAATAAAAAATTCTTGCATTCTCAAGACCTAATATTTTTACTCGCAATTTGTATATAAATCTTTATTTTCAAGAGTTGTTCATGCTGTGTTAAAAACCCCAAGCTGACGACCGCGCCTCTTTGACTTCTGCGACTGCATATGTGTTTAGTGTGTTCTTTTACGACACTGTTATTTGTGAAGGTTATATAGCATATGGTACACTAATGACATGGTAGTCACAGAGGAAACTTAAATATCCGGAGTAGAGCCTGCCCCATCGGCATTTTGTCCGCTACAGTTGTTACACGAATGGGACTGTGATTGAACCCGGACCTGCGATTTGGCCGAGCCACCGCCACTGCTGGTTGATTCACTTCTGCTATCCGTATCTGGCGTCTGTTTCGTCTGTGTCTAGCTTTTGGATGCGCCTTGTCATGGTGAGGTTTAAAAAGTGCAGATTTCATACACAAGTACCGTATGTTTTACATTTAATTAACGCTTTGAAGAATAAGAAAACGACCTGAAATTGTCCAGTGCTCCCTGATATCCGAAAGAGCATTTGTTTGTATGTTTCGAAGCTTCGCCCTCTTGTTCTTTTGCTAAGAGCAGTGTTAAGAATGAAAATGATGTGGAACGTTGATGCAAAATTGAAGCGCTCAGAGTAAAGCCCGTTCCCTTGCCAATTTTTCAACATAAATCCAACACCTCACAGAGAACACAATGTATTTATATTAGAAAACCGTCTTTGAATACTGTGTTGGGGAATAATCGCTGTTTGTTTTTAGAATCTTACGGAACACATAAATGTACTGTGTGGACAAAGTTGGACGTTAAACCTGGTGGTACTTATACTAACGTCTGACACTTTGTTGCCATGTGTTATTTGTATGTACCATGGAAAAAATTGCTGCTTTGTGGACTGTATCAAGGTGTTCTATTATTCTAAGCCAGCTGCTATGCACAAGCATCTGTTCTTCATCTGACGAAAATTGCTTTGATGATTTTGTATTACTCAGAGCCCTCCAGATGTGTTCCACAGAGGATGTTATTACAGTAAGGACAATGTGTAATCCGTGCTTTGAAGACTTTATATTACACATCCTGGAAGATCATTTATGAAAGAAGCAGTCCCACGCTGTATTATTATGTAATATCCGAGTCCGACCGAAAAGTACTAAAAAAACAGGCTCTGGGAAGCAAATTCTCACGTGATACATAACCTGAAATTGTGAATCAAATTGTGTGATATTTTTTGAACAGTAAATATTTTATGCCATTTATTTAATTAAATAATATATTTATTATTAATTAAAGTAATATTAGCTTGTTGCAACAGCAAATAGCAGGAATCTAAAATGTTAGAAAAGGACAAGAAAATTGATACCCGAGTGATAACTTTCAATACTGAAAAAAATATTTCCTATCTTTATCGAAGTGATATCAGTTAGTAATGAAGAAACAATGCAGACACTTTGTGACCCTCCCACGTATTCGTGATGGAGACAGTTGAGGAATCATTGTATCTTGAAGCGTGAAATTTGTTATGGCGACGTGTAGATATTTTTAGCACTTCGTAATGTCGACAGGGAGTGTTGCTGGCATTGCTATGACGTTATTCCCCTTTGTCAGCCCATTATTCAGTTCATTTCACGCAGCTACTGTTAACGCGCTGCAGGTGCGTCAACATTTCTGCGTGGCCGCGCACATTTGCATGTCTATTTGTGCGTGAGCGACATTGAACCTCAGGTGGGGTAGTGTCACGCATTCGGAACGGAAGTTTTGTGCTTCACCCTCTAATTTTCACGGTTCGAGATTTTATAGAGATTGGTAATTTATTTTATTATTTACTGTCATCAAGCCTTTAAAATTTCAACGGCAAATTGTTGAGCTTAAAATGTAATGAGAAGACAATTTCCATGCATCTGCAAAGTTTTTTTTTTCTTATAATAACAAAAACTTCCAAAACTCTCTAAACTGAAGGAAGTAGTTTGCAATCCACTTTAGTACCAAATATAGAAATTGTGATATGTATTTAAGTGTTAAGATCACTAGTCTTGCTGAAATATCGATGACTCAATGAAGTAGTATATTGTTGCAATCTTCTGTTCTTATTCGTTACTGCTATCAATATACCAATGTACGCAGCGGCAGAATAGTAGGCTTTTGTTGTCACCTTCTGGTTCTGTTTGTAACTACTTGCTAACATAAAAATCGAATATGTAGAAAGCTGGAAGAGCAAGACTAGCCTTTATGGACCTATGTAAGGAAGTCCTACAAGTTACAAAAGCGCTTGTTTTTCGCAAAGACACTGTTAAACTGTAGCGAAGTAATCCAATTGTTATTTATTATATTATTTTTACGACTATATTACCCTTGACCAATGCGCTTTCTTTTATGGCTGTGGAGCAACGTATTGATCGCGTTTCGTTATGAAACCTGCAATGATCCTTTAGTTACCAGAACTGGAATGTTGGGGAGACAATATTAAATGTTCAAGGAACATTTTACATGATTATGGAATTAATAATTCAGGTACATTTGTTTTATGTTATTTGCTGGAATACTGGTTTTCAATTCTTGATGAAGTGAGAGTTTTCTTTGAGCACTGTGTCCTGTTTCGTTGTGGAAACCACACAGCCTGTAATCGAAAGGATACAGAGGGTCTGTCTCCAAGGAAAAAGTGGCTGGAACTTGGAAGAGATTTTTTCACTTCTATCTACTGCCGAAGCTGAGGATGTGCGGGGTGATATTATTTTATGTTGTGGTATGCTCGTCTGTGACATTGTGTAGTCTGGCGGGAGATTTTTACTCAAAATACCAACATATGAATCTTGGCAGTCGTAAAAACCATCAGTCTCAATCATTGTTACCTGTAGTGTTAGTACAGTAAATAATTATTGATTATTACTCCGCATTGCCTTTTCTGGGGCCCTCATTTGATATAGGTACTATTTAAAAATGTAATTTCTGAGAACGAAATTCGTAATTATTGTAAATGTAATCGATATTAAAAATGGACAGACATACCGTTCTTCATTAGACGTATATGTTACTGAAGGTATGCGAAGAACACAATTTTTTGCAGGGCTAGCCCAACCTACTCGTATTAGGGGAAATAGACGGTCTCCTAGAACAGTGATTTTCAGCTTTATTTTCCTTGCGTGCCACTGTCACAAACAAAAAATGCCCTCGTATCAGCAGGTATTGAAAGTACTAAAGTCATTCAGTTTTTATTTTCTATTTTAACCCTATAACACTTCATGAATATTTTCTTTTTATTTAAATTCATTTAACAAAATTTTTGTAGTAGGACTGGCATATTTGAAACTGAATTGTGAAACAAATGATAAGTCCCCAAAGACTTCGCCTACCACTTGGTTACCCTCCGCCCACCAATTGAAAAGCACTGTTCTAACGCGAGCAGCCTAATTTTCGTCTAGGGCGGCAAAACATTTTATGCTGGCACTTTTCGTTTGGTTCCATTTGGATATGAGTTCTGACGAACCCTTTGCCTCCACTACAGGAGGAAGCAGGATGAAGTCCAGGTGCTGGAAGACACGATACGTCAGAGGAGTGAACAGCAGAAGAAGGCGGGGGTGGAGTTGGACGCCACTTGTCACATATGCCTCAAGACAAAGTTCGCGGACGGAGTGGGGCATATCTGCAACTACTGCAATATTCGTTGCTGTGCACGGTGCGGCGGGAAGGTCACACTTCGCTCAAACAAGGTAAGTCAAAATTAATCCTGCCTAAACTGGAACGTTGTCAACACATGGCCTATTTGTCGGTTAATGTCGATGGGATAGAGCGTAGACTGGATGATAATGTCAAAGTAATAAACTTAAAAAAGAAACTTGCAAAAATATGAATAAACAGGCGTTATCGTTGCACCGTTAATTTCCTAGAGTCATTTAATCAGCACACCAACTAATGCACATACGTAAAATTTTGCATTAAAACATTTAAAATCGCTCCAACGTGTTTCGATCCTAAGATCATCTTCAGGGAGCTACACTGTTCCTTGCTAAAGTCACATTTTTAAAAATACTCACTGATTAATTTCCGTATATTAACTTGGCGCTGTGGTAGCATGTCTTATTGTGAAAGACGTAGGCTGCTGAGAATGCGCCCGTCTATGGGTGTGTGACACATGTTTTAATGTAAAAATTTTATGTATGTGCATTAGTTGGTGTGCTGATTAAGTGAATAAACAAGATTGCAAGTGGTGTCCTCCGTGACAAAGTGCGCAGACTTTACTAAAGCGTATTTTACTTTCAAATGTCATACGGTTTCACGGTAGACGCGTAAGCGTAATTTAATTTACGACTGTCAGAAAAGTATGACTTTCCCCGAGTCGGTTTTCATGAAACTGGCCAATTGAACAGTATCATTTGCAAATATCTTACCGAATTTTACATTAATCGTAAAATGGATTGGGATGTAGGGATACAAATTCATTCACGTCCCTAAGCTCTATCATTCACTGCCCAGATTTTCACATCATTTAGACATACCCAGTAAATGTATATATCGTCTGTATCGACGTGTATCCATAGCGGTTGAAAAATGTAGAAAGTACGAGCCACAGTTCACGTAGACCTGGAAATATCTTATGGCTTTCACTGCATCGATTTTCGCGAAATTTGGAACTACTGAAATTAATTACGTGGAGGTGTTTCATACCGTAGGTCACCCAGATCTGTTAATATATATGGAAGTCACGGGTGTAAATTTATTTACATCCCTAAGAGAGGTAGGACTGTAACTAAACCTATTACCAATAAACATTTACCTGCGTGATATTTTTTGTAAAAAAAACTTTTGTACCGCATTTCGTTAAAATCCGTCAAACGTTTTTGTCGCTGGTACTAGGTTACCATCAGAAATTAGGTGGACGCGGTGACGGAGAGACGGACGGAAGTGGCCTCTACATAGTTTTTTTATACTTCGCACAGAATGCCTGGAAATAAAAGCAAGGGAAAATAGCCTGCATATGCGCGGTACATATGTATGTATGTATGTATATTCAGTCTGTAGTCTGTTTTACGACAGGTCGGTAGCATTATCCAAAGCCAGTTCCCACAGAGTGCGATCTAATGCTTCCCCTTCAATTTTCGGTACTTTCTCTACCCAATTTTTTTAAATATTCCACATTACCCTCTTGTTATTAATCTATCATAATTTGTACTGGGGATGGTTGCCTTGAAATTCTTGTTACCTGATTTTTTTTCCACATTCTTTGCCATTCCACAGCATCTTCCAATTTCTCTTAGTCTATCCGACATGCCCTGCAGCACCGCTTCGTCATTAGCCAGTAGCACAAGGTCATCTATATATTTCACAGTGCATAATACTTGTCCCTCTATTTTGAGTTTCGAAACCCTTCGAAAGCTTTCTTGGTAAGGTATTAGCTCTACAAGTTGGATATCATAGGTGTCAAACAGTAGGCCTATCCGTGTCTAACTCCTCCCCCGTTCTTCACACTTCTTGTCTGCCGTTGGCCCAGCCGTACTTCAGCACCATGCGCAATTAGCTGATCAATATTTTTCGTGCCAATCGAAACAGTTTCGTTTCGGATTTTTTATATTAAAACAACTTTTTGGAATTTTGCTGCAGAAGGACACTTCCATTAAAAAATTTAGGGTAATTAAATTATACCGTGGCCGACATATCTAGTCTAATGAACAGTTTTGTGGGCTATGGAATGGACAGAAAATTTATACAGACGGGGGGGGGGGGGGGAAATAAAAAATTTCTTCCCTGGGGGCGTATTGAAAGCCTAATAACAAGTTTGCCCTTTTTAATTTATAATTTTTGCTTTATAAAAAAATCCTTTGAAAAATTTTTTTTTAAATTTTTT
>Ga0123354_10001080_pt1 | contig 31476 bp, 12 predicted proteins | sample TergutLab28metaG_2_FD_97872 | JGI IMG/M metagenome (GOLD analysis project Ga0123354, IMG submission 97872) | Labiotermes labralis P4 segment gut microbial communities from Petit-Saut dam, French Guiana - Lab288 P4 | ecosystem: Host-associated > Arthropoda: Insects > Digestive system > Gut ... | reverse complement strand
CTAGTACAAAAAAAAACTTGGAGAGATTCTCTACCTATTGATATGCTCCTTTCTGCCGTGTCTGTCTTGGTTGTTGCGCAGTCGAGTTCGGAAATCCCGGAGGGACTTATGAATAACCCTGTAATATAATATAATATAACATAATATAATATAATAGATTTTAGTAATTATAAGAGCATATCACTTTTGCCAACTACGTACAAAATTTATCCATCATCCTGCTGTCCAGGTTAACTTCAAATGCAGAGGAAGTTATTGGGTGTCATCAACGTGGATTTCGACGCAATAGGTCAACTACTGATCATATATTCTGCATTCGTCAGATACTTGGAAAAAATTATGAATAAAACTAAGCAGTGCATCAGCTCTTCATAGATTTCAAGAAAGCCTATGATTCATTTAGGAGGGAGATGCTTTATAATATTCTCATTGAGTTTGGTATCCCCATGAAACTCTAAGGCTAATAAAATATGACTGACTGAAACATACAATAGAGTCCGGGTAGGCAAGAATTTGTATGACGTGTTTCTTGTTAGGAATGGATTGAAACAAGTAGATGTTTTATCGCCATTGCTTTTTACCTTTTCTTTAGAATACGCCATTAGGAGGGTTCTGTGAAACCATTATGACTTGGAATTAAATGGTACACTTCAGGTTCTGGTTTACGCTGATGATGTTAATATATTTGGAGGAAGCGTAATACTATAAAGGAAAACGCAAAAAGCGTTGGTAGTGGCAAGTTAGGAGATTGCACTAGAAGTAAATGCTGATTAAGCTCAGTACTTGGTCATGTCTCGAGATCAGAATGCAGGACGAAGTCACAGAATTAAGACTGAAAGGGTGGAAGAGTTCAAATATTTGGGAACAACCATAACAAATCAAAATTCTATTCAGGAAGAAATTAAGAGCAGATTGAAGTCAGAGAACGCTTGCTATCTTTCTGTACAGAATCTTTTGCATTCCAATTTGCTATCAAACAATTTAAATATTAAGATATACAGAACTATAATTTTGCCTGTTGTTTTGTGTTGGTGTGGAACTTGGTCGGTCACGTTAAGGGAGGAATGGAGGCTGAGGGTGTTTGAGAATAGGGTGTTGAGGAGAATATTTGGACCTAAGAGGTACGAATTAACAAGGGAGTGGTGAGGAGCTTAACGATCTGTACTCCTCACCCACTATTGTTCGGGTGATAAAATCGAGAAGAATTAAATGGGCGGGACATGTAGCGCGTAGGGGGGTGTAGAGGGGCGTTTACAGGGTTTCGGTGGGTAAATCTGAGGGAAAGAGACCACTTTAGAGACCCAGGCATAGATGGGAGGATAATCTTAAAATGGATCTACTGGAAGTGAGATGTGGGGGTATAGACTGGATCGATCTGGTTCTAGATAGGGATAGGTGGCGGGCACTTTTGACTGCGGTAATGAGCCTTCGGGTTCCATAAAATGCGGGGAATTAGTTGACTAGCTGAAAACCAGTTAGCTTCTCAAGAAGGATTCTGCTCCATGAAGTAAGTACGTAAATAAGTAAAAAAGAAAGAAATTAAGTAAATAATTTTCAGTTACAATGTTGCTAATACAAAGTAAGGTTTATTGTTTGTATACTTCAAAATCCGAGCCAGTGATTCGTGAAGAACACAAGTATGTTTAATGACTGACCGTTATACGTATACAACTTTCGACGATGGGATGAGCACTGACAAGGAAACAGGAAGTGTACTTGACAAGACATTTTCAGGGAGAACGCAGCCCAAGGAAATTCTATGTGAATCCTCAAACCAACTAGAGAATGCGAGGAAAACTGTTCACGTGCTGTTGAAGACATAACTGTGTTTTACGGGCTAGAAATATCAGCTGGTGCATGCATCAACAAGCAATAATCGCAAAGGACATGACTGCTGCAAATGTCATCTATAAGGACAGCAGCGTTGAACTGGTGTTCCTGCAGGTTCTCTTCTATGACAAGACCGCGTTTGATGTTCAGGCCATGTTCCTAGACACATCAAGACGTGCGAATGTAAACAACCACACGCTCCTCTTGAACAACCGCCCGATAGCCTTTAAGGCAAGAGAGTGCTGTGCCCTTTGCTTTTAAGGCCATGTGCAGGGGCATATGAGGATATCAGATCTTGAAAAGCCACGTGCTTTTGTTGAACACGAGCCTTACAGCCCGGAAGTTTCAGCGGGGTGGTGCCCCTTTATACTTAGCTGGCTTCATTCAAGAATTCTTGATGGGGACTTACCGTGTAGGCGAATTGGAAGACGGGGGTGAAAATGGTTACAACCAGGCTTCGCAGATCTCACTATACTTGACTGTTACCTCTGGACATATATCAAACAAGCGGTGTACAGTAAAACCACTTAAATAACAGATTAGGAATGCTGTTGCACCTGTCATTCCAGATGTCCTCAAGAATTAGAATACCGAACACATGTTTACTGAGGGACCTGTGTAGTGTATATTGAAAATCATTGAGTAAAGCAGTAAATCTACTAGAGTTTCTATTTAAAATCTGCGTTTTCAAAGCTTCCTACTATGTCTGGTTACTGAATGACAGCCGATCTAAATCCCAACGTGAATTAGACACAGAGTCTATATAGGAGGAATCCACAATACTTACTCGTCATTTAATATAGCTGAGTTACTTAAGTCAAGGAGGGTGAGATGTGTTGGACGTGTAGGGCGCCCAGGAGAAATATGAAATATGTTACTAGAAATTTAGTTCTGAAGAGAGACCACTTTGGGGATATAGACCTAAGTTTATATGGCTTTTCATATTGTAACGAATGTTACAAATATTGTGCAGTAGACAATGGTATAGATTACTAGCTCCTCTGAACAAGATAATGATACCTTGGGTCTTTAAATACCGTGACGGAGGCAGTTAGGCTTTGCCTTATCACCCCAGATCATACTGCTCGAACTCATGTCAGATTTGTAGTGAACAAAGTGGCACTATAGCAGTTTCTGTCCAAGTTCCTTTGACTTTGCCATGCTCTCTACTCACTGTCACTGCCCTCTGGCGACTGCCCAGGTAATGCATGATAACGTCCTCGGGCATTAAGTTGCGTCTTCATTACTGACTCGGCTCTTGGCTGGCCACAGAGCAATTAAATTCAGTCTTAAAAGAGACATTTCTTTAAGATTGGGTGTAGGATTTCAGTATCTTAATTCGTCGATATTTTTGGAAGTTCAGAGAGGGATAGATGAAAGATTGGCATGTTGAAAAGAGACTGATGAAGAATTTGTAAAGACCCCTGCTCAGTCATCTCTCGATAGATTCGTAAGAAAGGTTCAAAAGCATTGAAAGGAATGTGGATTTCAACTGGGCTTCCATATATAAGGTTGACCGTAAGTATGCTCAATTCCGTTGCTCACAGTTCGACTCGTACCATATATTTCGGAAGGTAACTGTTGCCTAGGTCGGGGAGTGCCTGTAAACATATGCTGACTGTATCTGCCACGTCTCCTCCCTCGCTTGAGGTAAATTATGTACTAGCTATTACTATTGTTATATTTCCGTTATTAAAACTAATAGAATTATAGACTAAATAACTCCACATTGTATTAGACGGTCCCGGATATAAGTGTGACAACAGATAAGGGCTACTACGACTGAATGTTTTCATTTTTTCCCTCAGCCCTCCTAATTAATATTGGGATTTTATTTCAGTTAAGTAATGACAGGTATACTCCACAGCCAAGGAGATGATTGCTGCTAAGAATGCGATTCACGAGCATGCCCAAGTTCCGAGGAGTGGGTCGAGTTACTACTACCCATTTATAAGCGTTCGCATAGTGCACTGGCTCAGCACAAGCCAGTCGAAATGCTTTATATTTTCAGTCTGCGTATAGTAGTTTGTTGTTCCTACCAATTGCAGTTCTTTATCCAACCTATAGTCAATATTTCTCCCTTCCGCGTAAGACACGCTGTCTCCCTCGCTCAAATCTCCTTCGTTTCCGTCATGACCTTATACATCATATCCAATTTAGCATTCAATAATCATCTTATCATTTGCCGGTACGAGTTGTGCGCCTATCCTGCGCTACTGAAAACGTGTTGTGTGTGAACTAACTCACTGTTAAAGTTTATTCCTCATCAGAACTGTACACAATATTTGGCTATGTAGTTGATTTGTAGTTTTGATATAATGGGGTGGTCCACACTGTTATTGGTTTCTGTGGTGTCGGTTTATAGATTTTATCTTCTTTTGCCTTCTTAATTACTAATATTTATTGAGTGATTTGTAGACCGGCCCTGGGGCCCATCCAGTCTCCTCTACAATGGGTACCGGGTCTCTCCCGGGGGTAGAGACGGCCGGTGCGTGGGGCTGACCCCCCACCTCTTTCTAGTGCCGAAGGTCCTAGGAAATAGTAGAGCTATACCTCTACTCACCCTTAGGGCCTACGTGGCCTATAAAAATGGTGAAAACCTACCTATTGAGTGATTTGTTCTGTGTGCTTTTTGTTGTTTGGTATGATAGTATTTCTTGCCACTGTAATGACGAATTAGCGTGACTAGTGCAGACAGTAAATGAAGCACAAAAAGACAGTATAAATTGGGACATTGTTTACTGTAACAGGAAGCTCAGCATTTTCTTGTTTTCTTAATAAAAATTATTTTACATACTACTTATACGTAATTTTAATGTTAACATATGATTAGTTCATCACACTGCAGGTAATTTTTTTACATGCTATCGTGATGGTGGCATGGCTGTGAGGAAACATGTAGCTTGGATTTAAGGTGCAATTGTAATGTAATTAAGTTTTTATACACGTAACTTGGCTGTACTAGGTGACTGTGAAAAATAGTACTATACCTTAAATGAATGCATTCACTCTGTGACTCCACACTAATCGACAGTAACTTTCTGTGGTTCCTCGCCTTATTACTTTTGTATTTGGTTGTCTTCCCTCCCCTCTTCCCCACGTGAAAAAACAACTTCCAGCGAATGAAATGTAGCAGAAAGTCTGAGGTTTGTCTAGTTCGAGTCCAGCTTCCGTTCAAATAATAACATACTTTCAATGGGACAGGAAGGCAGGCAGACAGATAAAGAGACAGGTGTAAGTTCTGTTAGCTAGACTGTCTTTAAAAACGTGAGTTATTTCTGAAGACTTGCAAGAAGCCGGGAAAGGATCTTCGATACTAAAATAGAGCCAGATATGAACACAGAACGTGTGCTGACGCTCGATGTGCGTAAATAACTCACATGCCAAAGGAGTCGTTTGTTTTGCTTCGTAATATTACTGTGTGTGTTCTTTGCATCTAATATATTGGGAGTCCATGTACCTGTGATTTTAAAATTTGGCATTTGGACCTTACCCTCGAGAGCATTTGACCTGAGTTGCCAGTAGGCGTCAGTAAATAAAGGAAAGACATTCGTCATTGTCAAGTAACATGAAAATTAACAGCAGCGTTGAAACCAAGTTAGACGCTAGTAGGAAACGATGAACATAGTACGTTTAAAAAGCATAAAAATTATAAACAATAAGCGCTAATTCGGAACTGTGGATGGACATTGGTCAACGGACTACCGGTTAATAAGCAGTGTTGGGGGCACCAAAATTTAGTAATTGTGTATACTAACTGACTAACTAACCAAACAACCAACCGAACAGCATAGTCCATCTTAAGAAGCTAACAGATCTTCAGCTAGTCAAGAAATTCCCCGCATTTTATGGAACCCGAAGGTTCATTATTGCATTCACAAGCGCCCGCCACCTGTCCGTATCCTGAGCCAGATCAGTGCAGTCCCTGATCCCCCCATCCGACTTCTTGAAGATCCATTTTTAATATTATTCTCACATCTACGCCTACGTCTTCCAAGTGGTCTCATTCCCTCAGGTCTCCCCACCAAAACCTTGTATACACCTCCCTTGTCTCCCACACTTACCACGTGCACCGCCCATTTCATTCTTCTTGATTTGATAACCCGAATAATATTTGGTGAGGAGTGCAGATCATATAATTCCTCGTTATGCAGTCTCCTCTACTCTCCTGTTACCTCTCCCCTCTCAGGTCCAAATATCCTCCTCAACAACCAGTTCTCGAACACCATCAGCTTATGTTCCTCCTTCAGTGTTAGTGACCCATACTTAACAACAGGCGAATTTACAGTTATGTACATCTTCATTTATATATTGTTGTATCGGATACTGGAAGATAAAAGATTCTGCACCGAATGATAGCAAGCATTTCCTGACTTCGGTTTGTTCTTAATTCTTCATGAATGGAATTCTGATTTTTTAGGGGGTTTTCACAAACGTCTTTACTTTTCCAACATTTCAACGAATTAGTTACCTGTCTTCATGTTGTAATTTTGTTTTGCATGTTGATCTCGAGATATGACAATATACATACTTAGTTTTCTCAGCATTAACTTCTTGACCACTCTACTTACTAGCGAAGTAGTAGTGTTGCGGATGAAAAGCTCTGTAAATGAAGGCACGTGTAGACGTACGGAATACGGAATAAGGTAAGTAGGACAGAGAGGTAGGGTACAGTGTTGAACTGAAGTATCGTTTTGTGGCTTGGTCCGTCTTCCTTCACCGTCCTCTTGAACTGCGCTCATCACGGAACTGCTGAACCGTGAAGAGGTACAGTCCCGACTGCTTCACAGCTAAACGTGTCACGTCAGAAGTACAGTATGCTGTTCTTCTCACGAATGCCTACCGTCCCGTAAATTAAAACAGCGACTACCGATCACTAGAATTTTCGGTTTGTTTGCACCAATCAGTAGGGGCTGATAAGTGACACTGTTCTACAGAATTTACACTAAACGTTGATCGAATTTTCTCTGTTCAGTTTCACCTTCCACAGAAAAAGTATTTTGGAGGAGGCAGTTTTCTTTTGGAGGATGCCTAATATTTTTAATTAATTCATTGACTTTGTCTAGAGCCTTACGTACGTTAACCAACCTCCCAAAGTGTCCATGCACCTAACCGACTTGGGCAACGCTCTATGAAATCCTCGCAGGTCTTTCACAATTCGTCAGAAGTTATTACTGAAACGAAAACCGTCAAGCTGTGTGTCTACTGTATGTTCATTTTCCATGCACTCCGCCCCACACCTTTACCGTCATTGTACTTTTCAGGCTGCTTGGGATATGCCAGTTTTGAGAATTATATATAAACAGTTCGTACCTTTCATTGTTTCTTTATAAAGGAACCACATAATACAAATTGTACCCATAATATATGTGAGGTTGTCACCTCTTTGTCTATGAAGATTGATGTCTGCCAGAATGTGACGTCATGTAGTTAACATATACACAGCCATAAGCCTATACACACGTATATACACAGTCAGACCCTTGGTATCACGCCACCTTCTCTTAGTACCCATGAAAAACTGTGAACAGTAATTCCCTATTGTTTTAACATTGGGAACTATCGACATAATGCCACACCCGCTAGCCACAATCCGCCAAACACTTTCGTGATACATACGTGCTCGTAAACATTAAATAATGCCTGATATAAAGCCATGTTGGATAGTATTTAAGGAATGCGGGTAGCATGGAATGTGATTTCTGCCTGGCGAGACTGAGTGGCTCAGCGATTACTTGAGCAAAAATATTTATCATTTACGCGCTACAGAAATATTTTTCAGCTGTTCTAACGGCCGATGTTGGAACTCTTGTTTTCATTGATATGCTGTACATGGAAACAGGTACTGACCTCATAACCCTGCCTTCCATCTGGTTTCTCTTTGTTCCTCTTCCTTGCCTACGCACGTTACAGTTTATTAGTCCTAGACCGTATAGAGGATGATCTAGAAAATTTCAGAATAGAGAATACCGAGGCGATGACATGGCCTTTAGTTACCCTCAGGCGAAACTAACATTATAGTGTAGTTTTTAATTACACTCAGTCGATTACTAGCGGTGTATAGGGAAAAGGACAGAATTAAGTTTTAGGGACAAGAAGGAGGTCTGTGTTTATACAGACCAATTCCGTCTACCTTCTCAGAAGAATAAAACCAACCACTTTTTACTCATTATGAGACAAAAAATCGGTCGATGTACTCAGTGAAAAATGTAAGTGACGAGATATAGCAACTACCACTATAGAAAGGGTGAAGGGTGCAAAATATGAAAAATTTGTGACAGCATTAGCGATAGGGATGGAACAGTTAAATGCTAGAAATAGTACTGCAACAGACAAGGGCGTTAAGGACACAGCAAATATTATATGCACGTACTGTACACTAGCACTGTTTTAAGGGTTCTTCAAAGACGTTATTATTTTTAAATTAACATCATTTTGTCATCTGAAGTAAATTTTAAGATTTTAAGAAGCTGCATATTTTCGATTTAACGCCGCAAATTTCGGTGAACAAACTCTGGCGTTCTGTCGGGGGTTGACTAATTAAGGGTATATCTGAAACACTTGTAAAACTTTATGAGTTCCGTGCACCGATATACCAAAAGAGGGACAAATGTTCATATCCGTACAACTATATGTTCGCAAATAGTTTTCGAGGTACAGCCACCACGATCGCCCACCCTAAGTCCATAAGTTTATTTGAGTGTGGTGTCACTTAACCCGAATATATTCGGCTCTGATTGAAAATGAAGAGAAACTTCACCTATGCATTTTTAATGCCTGTCAAACCATTCGCAACTGAGCCGGACCTTTGAAAGCGCACTACGTTACATGATCAGGCGTGTACATACGTGCATTGGTACAGGAGGAGGACGTTTGAAACTTTATTGTGAGTTATGACTTGACAAAGAGTAACCTAAAAGTTATTAAACTTTAACAGGTTTTATAAGTCCATTACGTCCGCTGCAAGCAGAACTTCACATAGGTCATGTATTTGTTTTTTATTTAAAGCTTTCCATTAAAATGAAAACAACGCTCACTTCCGAATGGATGTGTATATGAATCTTATTCTTTGTTGAGTTTTTCCAAAACTAACTCCACGGACAAGAGTACTTCTTAAGAAGCTAGTAGTTCCTCAGTTAGTCAAGAAATTCCCCGTATTTTATAGAACCAAAGTGTTCATTATTTTGTTTACAAGATCCCGCCACTTGTCCCTATGCTGAGTCGGATTAATCCAGTCCACGCCCTGCCATTACATTACCGTAAGAATGCATTTTAGTGCCTAGTTCTTTGTAAAGCTTTCTTCATCAAACCCCCGTGTTTATGTATGTATATAATGCATGTATGTATTTACGTATGCGTGATGTATATGTTTGTATATATATGTATGTAGGATGTGTATGTATGCATGTATGTACGTTCTCATCCAGTAAATTAATCTCATCGGCGTATACCAGAAGCTGATGTGTCCCATTAAAATTGAGCCCGTTTCTGGCATGCTTGAACCTTCCTAGAGTCACAGTGTAAAGCAAAGTTGAAAAGAATTGGAGAAAAAACATCTCCTTTCAGACAATTCTGAATAGAAACTCCCTAAAAAAAATATTTGCAGTTCGGACTTTATATTATAAGTTTCATTTAAATATATTTCATTAACATAAATACGAATTGGTGCAGAAAAGTGGTGTCTTCTTTAAGTTCAGACAACCACACATAAGGGTACAATCTGAATTGCACATTGAGGCCGAATTTAAACTTGTTCTGCTAGAAGATTCGAAATTTTGCTCTTAAACATGGCGGAGTGTACAGAGAGTATGTCAGTTCTTATGAAACATCATACAGTGATAAATAGTTTCTGAATGCAAGGAGTATGCCTCCGATCGTCATTAAATAGCAAATGAAATTTTCGACATGCCAGTGCTCGACCGCACACAAGTGCCAGAATAACTGCAAATATTCGACGTCTTTGTTTCACTGTCTTGGATCACCGACAACGTGTCCCAGACTTGGCGTTGTCGGACTTTCGTGACCTCTCCAAACTGAAAGAATATCTTATAGGACATTAATAATACGCGTCTTCGATGAAGTCAAGAGAGGAGTTACGTTCTGGTTCCGTCAACAACGGGCACAATTCTATCAGGACCAACTTTCGAAACTACTTGAAGACTGGCGAAAATATCGAATGTAGACTGCAAATATGATGTCTTAGTTTCGCCTCTTCTACCTACTTGTTGTAGATGTAGAAGGTTATTCTTGCACCTGATCACACTCATTGACACATACACATTCAGTAGGACTCCCTTTGACGAAGGATCGGCCCGTCGCAGAGACCTCTATCTGCACAACATAAAACATTCATAAGAAATAAACACTCCTGCTTCCGGTGGGATTCGAACCTGCAATCCCAGCAAGTGAATGGCCAGAAACCTGTGACTTAGCTTGTGTGGTGATCGGTATCGGCTTGTAATGGTGATTATATTGAGAAACGACTGTGTGTAGGTGAACAGTAAGTTTCAAGAAAGTTACCTGTTTTTTGTTTTATTCAGATGTGTTTACTTATTTCCCTGTAACAAATAAGAGGAATCACTTGTTAGCACACTCTTCTAATTTGATGAGAATAATAAATAAGGTTTCTTGAAGTCTACAAATAGCTGACTTACTGCCTTATTCCATCATTTCTGAAGTATTTGACGAATGCAGATTACATTGTCAGTGGTTGGTCTGTTCCGTCGAAAATCACAATGTTTATCCTCAGTAATTTCGGTTCCACATAGAATTAACATTAAGAGAAGATTACTCTATAAAATTCAGCACGTTGTTGAAAAAAGTGAGCGTAGTCTATGTATACACCAACTTTTTAAGCAATGCGCTGCCGCTGTCTCGGGGGAATTCAGGTAAGCCGCGTGTGGAGAAAAGTGGTTTTGTTATGTTTAAGAACGGCCAGTAGGAGAAAATGGCACTAAGTGGTGACTGGTGTACCTTTGGGCGCAATACAGTCGTTAAGATCCAGTGAACATGAACGGAGATACAGTTAATAAAATAAAATTATCTTCCGAGAATTGTTTGTCTACGAAACTACACGGCGTGAAGATCGAACAGACATCCGTTTTAATCATCATCATAATCATCTTTGTCATCGTCGTCATCATCCCTTAACCTTTTCCTCTTCGTAGATGGAATTTATCACATCTGAACTCATTGCTTGAACACTGAGTCTATGATCTTTATGCCATTGTACTTTGGAATAGCGGTTTCTTCTTATTGACCTTGCGGGCAAACCCCTAGGATATATAAAGTGATTGACATGCTGTGTAGCTGCTTCTTGGATTGAGGAAGATCTGACGCGCTGTGAATTGGTGATGAAAAGTTCTGATTGGTTGCAACAGTAGGTATTGTCAAATGTGCCACTTTCTACTTTACAGTTTGCACCCTGTCAAGCCGAGAAATTTGCTGGGGCTGTAAAGATCTAGGATCGTTAAGAGCGGAGGCACCAGCTTCGAAATTGAGTTTATAAACCGTCTAGCTAGAATGGAATTTCTATTGCCCCTCTAGTCGAATCTGTAATTGATAGTGTCTCTGAATAAGTAGTAACATTATCCGTGCAAACCAGTATGCGAAATTTAAGATTCTTTCAGCGATCTTTCTGTAGATTCGAGTCGTCTGGGCTTTGAAGATTTGGTTGAATAGTTCTGGAAGTTTCGAAGGATCGTAGTGCCTTTTTCTTAGCTGCCTTACTCTGAAGGCGAAAGCACTATGATCCTTCGAAAGTCGACCATGACATGTTAGAAGACACAACATGAAATCTTAGAAGGCCTGGATCTCCATTGTGTATTTACCATCACGTTCATGTTTCCAGATTGTACGGTATTATGATACAACTTTTGTTGAAGTGGCGTCCTTAAATAATCTGAATGTGATTACGGAAGGACATTATGTCCAGTTTACTGGTATCTACCCTGGCCTCTCCAGTGACTGTTGGGCCCAACCGTTAATCTATGCAGTCGAAACAGTCAAGAAGTCACCCTATAAACATCAGCCTTCCTGGCTAATCTTTTCAGTTGCAATCCCACGAAAGGAAAGGGGTTTACAGTTGCGTTGTGTCACTAGTGCATTTTAGTTACGTCTATCGTTCACCCTAGTGTTTGTAACACCTCCAACATGCAGTGAAAAGACGTTTAACTCACATAGACAAAATGTGCATTACTTAAAATTTCCATTGTATTGGTTATGGATAACGGACGAGACGGAAGGGACTTAATTTACGGTAGAGTGTTATGGTTTTCCTTTTCTTCACCACCTTGTCTGAAGTGGTTCTGAGGCCTAATTTGTATGATGACCCCATCATACAAGGTTGAGTGTTTGAGGTGTTGACCGAATAATGAATCTGAAGTTAATTTTGAGGTGAAGACTCTGTGGAATTTTACCTTCACGCTTTCTTTATGCTTTGAAGGCTTACTGCTAAGATGTAACTATGTGTAGAATTTGTAAGAGTTCTTTTCACAATTTGCCTATAGGTCTGATCATAATTTTCTATCCCAAAAATTCTTACAGATATTTGTGGGACCTACACTGCAAGTGATCGACGAATTTACGTTTGTAACCTCTGCCACTGTTTTATGGGAAACTAAAATGTAGCAATGTAGGTTTACTTGAGGACCGTTCAGCGTACGGAACACTGGTGATTGACAAAGTAATGGCTGTATAATGAACACGAGTTTCACTGGAAATATTTTCTCAGCATTTTGGATATTTTATGATTTGCAGTATTATACTGAGTATTCTGTCGTTTGTTCGAGAAAGTTTGTTAATATTTGTCTTCTGGAATGTGAAGCTGTGTGGTTTGGTACATAGTTACCAACGTTTGGAATGAAGGTGCTGCTACGGTTTTCAATATCTGCACGCAGAATGGGAACTGTTTTCTGACTATCGATAGTTAGTTCAACATAATTTCTCCCCAAGTAAGTTTTCTTCAGTAATCGCTTTCACCGCCCATGTAAATTTGGCATAAATTTAAAGTTAAGTTTACGGTGAACACGGACCGAAGTATGTCACGTAATGTTCTTTTGGTTAATTTCGGAAAATCGAAGCACCTATTAGCACAGAGCAAGAATCTGTACCAGCTGTTCCTATCGATCATTGTTACCCAACATGAGGCCCGCGGGTCGCATGAAACCCTTGAGGAAAATGTCTGCGCCTCGGTCACCTGAATAGTTTCAGTAATGCAGTTTAACAAACATAATATAACAGGTCTGGAGAACATAATGTGACACCTTTATTAGCAAAGAAAATTTTTCGGAACTATAACTCATCACTTGTTTTAAATAACGTCTTTCTAGTTAATTCATCACCCCACCCCATCCGATATATGTATACACAATTTAGGCCCTCTGGCGAGTGCTTATGAATTATGTGACACTTCTGTGAATTGAAGTTTGCCGGTCCTGCTTCAGATAATTTAGATGCAAGTGACCTCGGATTCTCATGAGACAAGGTAACTGTAATTTTCGCAAGACTAATTTAGGCCAGTTTACCGGTGATTCTGGAACAACCCAGTTTTGGTTTGAATTATAAGGGATATAGGAAATTGTCCTTATCATTGCTACCAGTTAGTTTCGAAAATTCGAATTTGGTAGCCATTGGACTATCGTAGCAACAGCACAGGTTTTTGATTTGGTGAAGAATCGAATAGGGTCCTTTCCATTTTAAGGGTGTTTCAAGTTGTGAAATTTGATTTTTAAACCTCATCATGTATGACGAGTTAATCTTCGCTGCCGCATACGTTGGGGTGTAGTACTCTGAGAAATTCTTGAAAAACACTGACGTGTCCAGTTGGGCCCACTCTTATTCTTTGAGAACGACTTGCTGCCCCACAATTTAAGCTGCAGATCAGTGTTCTTGATTTATGTTGTCTGTCCGTACGGAATTAGCAAACTTGGGTTCGCATCGAAACCTTTCACTTACTTACTTACTTACAGTGCAACCAGAAAAATAACTTGATTATGGTTACAGGTTTTTGTTTTTGCAAGTCCTGTCTCTAAGTCGTCATTAATTACCGATCTATATTTAAATCCACAATAAATTTCATCCTTCTCGTTATAAAGTTATTCAGTGTGTAACAAATTACTTTTGGTAAAATACATAAATTTTAGCAGTGATGTTTGTCGTGTGGAAACAAAAATAATCTACTTCTTATTATGTAGATGGATGGACGGGCGGACGGACAGTGAAGTTTTACGAAAATGCGTTATGCTTATTTGTTTACAATTTATTGAAAGTGAAGGCAAAAGTTTTTACAATTCGTTTTTCCTAGACACGTTAATTTTTATACACCTTGTAACACCAAGCCTCGGTCTTTGTAACATTCCAGTAGTAGCGTTGCCTTTTCACATTTGTATTCCTCGGACTGCGGACAGGCTGGAATGCGAGTCAAACAGATGTTGGACCTGTTGTCTCACCCCCTCCCAAAAATCTTTCCGTAGTCCTGTCCATTCATACCCCTGTGTATATTCTTATCTTGAATAAACCTCTTGCATCAGTCTCTGTTGAGATGATATGGCCCGACTGACAAACCCTTTTGTATTGCATGGCAGTAAGCATCCACCTCCAGTTCCTTTTCTTTCATTCACCTTCGTAAATTTTGTTTGTGTTTTTAAGCCTGGAGGGGGTGTACATTTTTCTGCCCCAAAACCGGTTAGGGTCCTACTTCAAACCAATTTTATTAATGTATTACTTGTTTTCTCCGTATCCTAGTAAGGTTTTCTCATTAGTGTGACAAATTTTTTCTGAAGCCTAATGAGATAAAAGTTGGTTTGTACGCGAGCTTACGCATGTAGCTAATGCAACAATTTTTCCGGGATTCCTTCCAGAAAACTCTTGCCACTGGCGATGGAAAAATTTCCTATTCGGCGTTCGGGAGTTGTCTTTTAGAATTCTAGCAATCTCATTCCATGATCTATGTTACAGAAGAAATGGCAAAGTGCAGTGAAAAACATTAATTTCGACGTCACTAATAATTCGTAACAATCCCTTCTTAGATAGGGCTGTCTCTCAGGGTCTTGTGCCTGACTTGTATGGGTTAAGAGAAACAGTACAACAGGAAGAAATCATTCTTGCGCGGAGAAGAGGAAGGGCCGCAGCAGGGCGCCTGAAATACTGACCCCTCACTTTTGACAATCTTGAATTAGATTTTGAGAAGCCAAATTGACCCATATTTGTAGCCAACTAACTTGGTAACTAACAGCGTGGTAGCACAAACAGCGGTTCGACACGTCTGTCTCTTCACCAGTTATTGGACTCGATGATGGAATTTACAAATTCACATCCAACACATGTACATTATCATGCGTCGGACAGATAATCCGTAACCTCAAACGAAGATACCAAGAACACAAAAGACACATAAACAAAAGACCCTCAATCAGCATACACTCTACATACCTAAACAATAACCATGAATATGGACCCATTAACACTACCGTGACCCTCCTACAGTAAATCACTCAAACCTCAGTGTTAATTCCATATACATTTTTTTTTTATCCATTCACTCTATTACCACAAGGAACTCATACGGGAACAAAACACAGATATAAACAACCCGATGTACCAGTTGATCTTCGAACCCCATATTAGGTCACCACCTGCAATAGACACCTATCAGTACTCCGACACTACCACTTCCTAGGCTTTAGCATCAAACACACACTTCTACCTGCTAGACTGCTTACATAAATGGTACTACAGTATTTTAATCACTTCGTATCACATTATGAGACACGGTATTGCATTTCTTGAAAAAATTTTAATGTAACTTTTCAGAGTTTTATACAGAGTGTTTCAGGATTTAAGGGCAATACATCGGAAGTTAATTCCAGAGCTGATGCTGAGTCAAAAAGTCATACACACGGGTTCAATTCCCAACGTTTCAGGAATTATGAGTTTTTAAATAACAGTAAATAAATTAGAAAGGAAAGAGGAGCGTTGTGCATTTATTGAGCTGTGTTGTTAAATGTACAGTTACAGATTCGCCGTTAAGCACTTAAGCAAGTCGTTCGAAGTGTCCTTCATCTGCTTGGATAAATTTTCTGACTTCGTGTGACCAGAGAACTTGTAATCTTACGAATCACTGCAGCGTTGTTGATTCTTCTTGCAGCGCTGAGAATTCGCTGGACTAGTTCTCTCGTGTTCACTTTGTGTACATACACCATACCTTTCATGTAACCCCACACATGGTTATCTAAAGGGTTCAGATACGGTGACCGTAGTGGTCAATTCTATGCACCGCCACGACCAATGCATCAGTTTGGAAATTCATGATTCAGATACTGCCTAATGACATGACTGAAATGAGGCTGCGCTCCGTCATGCTGCTAATACATCTGTCGTCGTGTTTGTAGAGGAACATTCTCTAAGAGTGCTGGCAGTTCATCTTGCAAAAAGTTGGTGTAAATATTATCTGTCAGTTGTTGCGGAAAAATGTACGAACCAATGAGTTGGTCACCACTGACACCATACCACACGTTTACTGAAAAACGATGTTGATATTTGCTTTCGACAGTTCCATGTGGATTATCACGATCCTATAAATGGGAGTTTCTTGCATTGTTGACTACGTCGAGGATAAAATGATTCGCTACACTTCAACTGCTCCAAACTCAGTAACCGTTGCAAATCGGACTCGTGTGTACATATACAGTATGGCATTTCTGACTCAATTAACTCTGGAATTAAGTCCCGAAGTACTGACCTCAACTATGAGAGTCTGGCGAACATTACACACAGAAGGAATGTATCCGTAACATATCCAGCGCATTCAGCATCTTGAACCTGCGGACGTGTGTAACCGGTTGGAATTGTGCCGTTGGATTAATTCTAACCCCCATATGATTCGTTATATTTTGTTCACCGACGAGGCCCATACAAGGTGAACACGAGAGAAGAACTAGTCCAGCGAATTTTCAGCGCTGCAGAAAGAATCAACAACGCTGCAGTGATTCGTAAGGTTACAAGTTCTCTGGTCACACGAGTCAGAAATTTATCCAAACAGATGGAGAACTCATCGATCAACTTGCTCGAGTGCTGAACGGCGAATCTGTAACTGTACATTTAACAACACAGCTCAATAAATGCGCAACGCTCCTCTTTCCTTTCTAATTTATTTACTGTACTTTAAAACTCATTAACTCCTAAACCGTTGGGAATTGGACACATGTGTATATGACGTTTTCGACTCAGCATCTGCTCTGGAATTAAATTCCAAAAATTTTCCTTAAATCCTGGGACACTCTGTATTTTCATGTTTAAATTTTTATATCACAGATCAAATAACAGTATTTTTATGCTTTTATCTTTATATTAAGAACTTAACATTGTATGCTTAGATATCTTATATATCCTTTCATTGCAATTTCAGTATGAGAAACATACCATAGAAAACTGCCATGTACGCAGTGTCTTCCTGATGATGAACCATGAGTTTCGAAACATGTACTTGTAAAAGACGTCAAAAATTGAATTAAAGCATTAATTTGAAAAGTGTGCATTTCTTTTGTTTACGTTACGTAATTGTATCACAATACACAGTTAAGAAGTATAAAATAATAAAAATATTATTCTTTCAACAAGTTGTTAGGATAATAAATAATTATATATACGTGGTATTTCTGACTTTATCTATTAAGAAGATCACGTTTTCGCGCGTAATGTTACTTTTGGTAGTAAAGATTCTCATTCGTAGTCTTTGAGAGTTAATTTTAATGCGCATTAGCAACATAGAGGATTTATTAGCTATCGTGAAATAGTTTACAAACAGTGTGATTTGTTAAGAAAATTTACCAACTGAGTCTTACATAAAAATTTTAAGATTATTAACTGAAAGTCAAGTAAGGCTTTGTCACCACTCTGGGTGTTTGTGTGTGAAGTTTATTATTTTCTATCTTATTAGAAAGTTTAACCTACGTTCCACTTGATTTTCACCTAAAGTTGATAACTAGGAAGTGCACTCCACACTTTAGTCGTCGGACCCCTTGTCGATGGAAAAAGTATTTGCTTACATTACCTTCACTGAATTCATATCTTTGTCCCAGCTCATTAATTTTTGTCGTGTGAAATCATATTGTTCCAGCAGATGGTTTTACATTCCTTTGTTTCACTGTTTCTGGTTAGAACGTGTTTTTTTCCCCCCGACGGCTTCAACCGTATCGCGTTTATTATTATGGAAGAGTATTTGTTTTTAATTTCCTACACAATTTGTTGGATTTTAAAGCGTTTCACGTTTTTTGGAGGCTTGAAGATTCTTCAGTGATGTGTGTATGGTTTTATAACATTTTGCTTCCTTTTAAATCTTTCGTGACTTTAAAATCACGAACCCTGTATTTAACTTTTTTTCCTGCTTCATTAAACTATTTCGAAGAATAGTTTATTTGATACAAAAAATAAAATTCTTTTTTTGTACTAATAAATTTTTCAAGAGGATTCAAGTATTTCCAAATGTGGTCTGCAAATCGATATTTACATTCCATGCGTTTAATAAGAGTAGGGGTTTCTAAGTGCTGTAATTAAAAATAGGTTTGCATGACTTACCATTTCCGGTCATTCTTCGAGTTTCTGCATTAGGATGTTAAAAGCATTAAGCGGAGGATCTTTAGAGTCGTGTGTGCTGATTACAGGGTAGTTACGTGCCTGCAGTATTGCGAATAAGTTTGCAATCTGTGTTGCTTAGATATTATTTCAGTTCCTTAGGCTACCTTAAGCATTCTTGTGCTCTGATAAAATGCTGGGCTGTTTTTTAAGCATTATGTAAAGCTTGAATTTTTTTGTTATATTGCATGTAGTTATACGGTTACGGAAAAAAATAATATCGACATAATAAATACTAGGTTTTATGTCAGTCTTTCGCCATGTTGTCGTATAGGCCTGAATTTATAGGTTGTCTGTTTTCAACACCATGCTCTATTGAACTACTGAAGGGATCTTTTAAAGTTAGATATTTTTAGAAAGCTATGATTTGGCAGTGGTGGCCAAATCTGACCTTATAAACTGAGAGTGCTACCCTCAAGTGGAGATCAAGGGAAGCTAAAGGGCTTCCTTTGGCATCCGTTGGAGGCAGGAGGGTCTTTTTACGTTTTATTTATTATTTAAACGTTACAGTAAGCTGTTGTTTCGTATTTACCATTGGTTCTGATGTGTTTATCTGCTGCGAAAAAAAAATACCAAGCATCAAGCATAAGTAAGTACAGTGTTTAATTTTTTAAAGTTTAAGATGCTGTAATTTTTGTTCATTAAATATTTTACCGTTTCTATGCGCGAATTATTCGCACGGGTACAACTATTTGTTTAAAATGAGAATCTTAACATAAATGGCTGTAAGTTAAAACGCGTGACGCTTCAGTTCTCCCTCCTCGCAGCTCTTCCATTTAGGTGTTAGTCAAGACTGCCGTATCTCATTGGAAGCTGAGTGACCCATGTATATCAGAGAAGCCCCGCAAAGGCTGTATTTACGTCCCCGGCTAAGAGGTTGTGAATGAATTATATCAGCAAGCCCGAGGGCTCTGACTATATTAGGCTATTCATCTGTGAATCTGATGGCAGGTGTCCTTTCCTGACGGGAAAATTACTGCTGTGACTTTTTGTGCGTTCCTAAAAATATGACATGGGCGATGGCGCGATGACTACCAACCCGGTCAGTAACACGGCCTTCCAACTACAATTGCTTTTTTGGTTATACCAATGCACGTGAATTTATCGTGGATACTTTTTGGGTGAGGAAACACTTGTCACTTAGCTATGGAAAATGACTCAACACCAATGATTACCTGTTATAAATTAATTTCTCTATTAATTAAAATTATAGAGACTACTCATTAAACCTGTTTCTGGGTAGTGTATAATAAATTAAATCTGACTCTGGTAATTTTTGTAGCATAACTTTTTAAACGTATTCTACGTAAATAGCATAATATAAGGATTCTAATGGCGATCACTAGATTGATAGGCTGTTCTTTTGCACTTTAATTGTAGTGTCACACATCGTATTTTTCGGGATGAATATTCGAACAATGGAGATTGCTTATAGAGATGAAAATTAGGTCTCAGAAATAGTCTCATGTTACACCACATTCGTTTTCAGCGTTTTGCGTAGACACGTGATATATGGGAACCAACGTTTCGGGTGTTTTCTCTTCCTATATTCAAGTGGTGATTGTCATTGATGTGACAGACTTGTTTTTATTTTCAAGATTAGTAGCAACTATACGCTATGCAAAACCTTTGCATTCAGTCCAAACCATCACCACCAGTATTTCTAATTCAGCCTAAAATGTGTAATGATATAGTGGTAAATCCCTCAAGATGGAAGTATAATAAACTTCCGAAACGTCCTTTGCTGATCTATTTATTATGTTTCAGACAATTTACGATGTTGGACATAACTTTGCTGTGTAATGAACCGTTGTAAGAAAACCGTAGAAGGCCTTTGTCAAATGCAGCTATCACGAACGGAATACGAAACCACGATTCCAACGTGCATATAGCCACAGACTCTTCAGTCACAGAGACCGTCTAAGTTAGCTGCCAATTAATAAACTTTGCACCCATTCAGCATGTAGTGTACCTTCAATAACACAGATTTCAATACGGATTGGATACGTCACGTGGGCCGGGATAGTGTAGTCAGTATAGCAACTCGCTACGGGCTGGCCGGTCCGAGGATCGAATCCCGGTGTGCGCGAGATTTTCCACACCCGTTCAGACCGGACATGGGGCACTCCCAGCCTCTTATACAATAGGTACCGGGCCTTTCCCGTACCGTACACACGTATACATGATGGCATTTTCTTTACTCCAGTTCTGTGATGTGTCAACGGCACCACCATTTACTATAAATAATTTCTCTGATGCACCATTCAGGAGGAAGCAGATTCGCCATACTACTGTCAAGTCCAGTTTTCATATAATGAATGTTGATTCTTGGTTTATTTTCTTCAAAGGATATATTTTATTCCCTGCTTCTTTTTCGTTTTGTAGTGTGCATAAACGGTGTTCATACCTTGAAATGCAAGAATGGGTAATGATATTTGAACATATTTTCAATAATGGCCAATATAACGAAGTAGGCCCTCTACATTACGTGAATATCCGTAGCGCCTTGAGCGGAGTAGGCAAGTATACTGTGGCCAAAGAGGCGGAAGTGAAGGAACGATGCTCGAGACTTGCTATGATTCCTGCCTTTTCAGTCTGCCTAAAGCGCTTCTCATTAGTTTGTGTTATTACATTGTTGACGCTACAAACATTGGAGTAAAGAGTGTGCAAGGGCACTGCAGGAGACAAGAGACGGAAGCGTAACAGCTGGCAGTCTTTCGGGAGTTCTTGGAGTCGAGGGGTCGAAAAATGCTACCTTTCCGTGGCATCAGTGTGATGCAAAGTCTTTCATTATTTTTGCTCGAGGCCAAATGCGTCTGTTTTTATGTAACCGCTAATCGGCGTTTCTCGGGAGAAGTATTCTGTAGTTAATCCTTTAACTGAAGCTGCTAAACATGTGTCGCCGGGTTCATTGCTAAAGCACTAGACATTGGTCCCAATCCGAACATTTGTTCGTTTCAGTTGGTTTCGGAATAAACACCGACAACTCTCCTAAATATTGTCTGAATTAAACGTACTACAGATAAATGGCGTGTTTCATGCGAGATTGACCTAATCTTCTATGTTTTATTCAGACCATATTCTCCTGTTAAATATCTGTACACAGATATTACGTTACCGATAAAAAATTAAATACATGAAATTAAAGTACTGTTGATTAATATACAGTCGGTATAGCGTAGAGTGCATAGTTATTAGGCTACATACTGCACGAATGAGTTTCGTTTCCAGGTAGTGGCAAGATATTCTCTTCTTATCCAAAGTGTTTGGATTGGGTGTGGGGATCAGTAAGCTTCCTAGTCGGTGGGTACGGGGGGGGGGCTTTTATTCCGGTGGTAAACAGGCCTGGGCGTGAAGCTGGCCGCTCACTTCCATCTAGTGCACACGTTAAGAATGACTGTAAACATATTCGAAAATTAGATAGTTTTTCTCATGACACGGGTTTAACGTAAATTGAAGTGGGTCCGACCAATTTACCCATGCTCAGTAGTAAACTCAAGTAGTGAGTACACGAAGCCTACCAGGGAACAAAAGGTTGAATTCCACCAATATTTCTATTGTTTCTCTTGTTACAGTGCTTTATATTTATGGTGTTCGGTAGAGCAAAAACTGTTTGACATTCACGTTATTAAAATATCTAAGTATATTGTATGCTGGTTAAAATATCTTAGCGTGTCTGTTCTGCCTGCCGGCCATATTGCATTTAACCCTGACCATGGAGAGAAGAGGCTAATCGCACTGGCCGCGCAGTCTTGCCGTGTGTCTACGGCTTCTCGCTTGCTGGAATTGCGGTTTCAAGTTCCGCCAGGGGCATGGAGGGTTGTCTGTTGTGATTGTTGTGTTTTGTCAGGTAGAGGCCGATCACTCGTCCAGAGGAGTCCTAGTTAGTGTGGTGTGTCTGAGTGTGTTCGAGGAACCTCATAGAAAAAGTCTCGACCCATTAGGACTGTAGAACCGTGAAAAAATAAGAGAAAGTTTGATGATAATAATGATAGAAGCTTAAGGTGAGGCTCTTAACCTAGTTTTCGCAGTGTTACTTTTAAAATTTTCGATATGGGAAAGGTTGATGATAATAATAAAGATAGTAGCGTAATAGGAGGCTCTAAACATAGTCTTCGCAGTGTTACTGTTAAAAATTTCGATTAATTATCCTAAGCAGACTACGTATCTACTTTTATGGAAATTGGCATACATGTGGTTGAGGGTTTCCTATATCCGCTAACGTTTTCGTAATTTAAAAAAATAATTTTTTTCCACGTATATTTAGGGTAAGTGTGCACGCGAATCTGTGTGAAAATTAACAGATACCGAGAGAACTTATCTGCTTATGGGCCAAGTTTCTTGTTTTGCTTTGAAAAATGCATTTAAATATTACAAGATTGGTACTGTGAAAACTGGGGTTCAGCCTTTGCTCATAATGGCCAGAGGCCTGTAGCTCTAGTTTGATATGCAGAAGAAGAGAAAAATCGGCGGAAGTGGTATTAATTAAGCTTTCTGTACATTCTGTACCAGTAATATGGAAACGGCAGTGATATTAATGCAACGTCATTGTACTCCATCCTTTACTAACAGATGATAATTTAATGGTCCGGTGACTTGTTTGTTAGGTATTATCACGTACAACGAGGACCATCGTCGTGGTGCACATAACGTTGACAGTTTCATTTCTGCTTTAGGTTTGTCGGCCTTACTGGGTCTTTGCTTCTCACGACTCAATTAAGTCGGTGGTGCTCTTGTCGCAGCGTCCTGAAGCCTGCCAGCTGTAAAGTTTCCCATGCTGTTAAGCACCACGGCATGTAGGTGTATATGGGACATGGAAATAAAACTCCATATATTCTTAATCCTCGTATTAGATGGAAGTTTTGTAATTACAACCGCGTTACCTGCAGAGAAGAGCCACCCGAATGTAATGAGTGTGGGACTTGGTGAACCTCACGGCCGGTCAAGATGCTATGACGAGAAATGTGAGCACCAGTTGTGATTGAAATCCCTGTCCAACATCCCGTAAGCCTATGACTTTCTTTCACAAAACGCCACGGACGAACTGCTAGTTGTACAGGCAGGAATTTTCCCGCATTTTATGAAAAGCAAACGTTCGTCACTGTATACTCAACAACCCGCCACTGGACCCTATCTGAGCCAAATCAAGAATATATTCAGGTCCTGATTTCTGATCACGCAGAACGGAAGCTGGGAGCCAACAATAAAATGTGAGGTAATAGTTTCTTACGGCGGTGTGTATTAATACGTCGGTCTTTTGAATCCGCGCCGTTCGTAGATAAGTAACAACATTTCAGGCAAAACTGCGACGACAGTCTTCGTATTAAACGAGGGATGGAGCTTGGAAGTAGAAGGGACATTTTCCTTCAAAACGTTAGTACCTATTTCCAAATTGCACTTTGTAATACTATAAAAAACATCATATTAAAAAGAAAATTGGCTGAGAAGGTTAGTGTAGCGATCTTTTCGGAGTTGCGCAACTGCTGGAGACAAATTATGAGAAATAACGGTGTCTAACTGTGACTGCAAGCTACTAAAGTTATTAGCTGGCCTACAAATCGTAATCCATTTCGTAGCCCTAAACTACGTTAATATGTTTTCATCGCAGAATGTTAATAGTGCTGTTTCCCAAGCGGGGTAGCGTTGTTGGTACAATGGCTGGGCTGGGGCTGGGCAACCGAGGAACCGTTAAATGCCTGGCAGGGAGCATTAGATCTTCCTCTACATTAAAACGTCCAGGCCGGCTAAGTAGACCACGCAGCTTCCAATTCAGTGGGTACCGAGACCCTTGCCCCGGGAATAAAGCGGCTTGGTACGTGAAACTGGCCACTTATCTCCATCTAAGAATGAGTGGAGCTAGATCATGCCTCCACTGCCCCACACTTCTTTATGGTGTGCACAGGGACACTTCAACTTTTATTTTCTAATAACAGCACTCGGTGAAACGGAGGCCTAAAACATAACTCCTGTCAAGAGAAAGGCAAGTTTCCTTTGTCTTAAACATCACACCATTAATTCTGCAGGTGAATCACGACATTCCTCAGATTTTCTAGGCAAATGTGAGGATGGTGGGTAAAATGTTGTCGCTGTGCTTGACGAGTAGGCACGGAACAGTGGAGTTACAGCTGCACTCATTTTTATCGTCAGTACTAGGTGGATGTGAATGATCACTTTCACGCCTCGGCCGCCTTGCACCGTGGAAAACCCCCCGGCACCCATTGATCATGAGGCTGGTTGGTCTCCAGAGCCCTGCCGGACACTTTGGAGAAGAGAAGATCTCTTGCCCCTCATGGGACTCCTACAACGATTCCTCGGTTTCTAGCTCAAAGCCTATTCAATACACTCACTACGCAGTTTCTGCTGGTAGAGGTACGTACACACTTCAATTGAAGCCACTACCGCGTTTTTCTACATCGTTTGCAAGTATTGTCGTCCTATAATTTGTCGCTTTACATTATTTTCAATTTAAAGCATCGGCAAATAAACTAAAAGCAAAAAGACAAACAAATCAGTTTAATAGATCTCTGTAGTACATAGAGGTTAGTGGACGGCTTTCCGTTCTGGTTGATTTGCCGCCGCGTTAATAGCGCGTGTGTCCAATTCGATAGGAGATCGGTTGGGCCACACAGTAAGTTAACAACTGAAAAATCACTAGCAATGCAGTCCACACAAACACAGCACATAAAATTTATACGTTCGTTTTTATTTTCTAGTACATTTTTCGGTCATGTATAAATAGAGGCCCAGAAGGAAAAGTGCTAAAGAAAAGTAGAAAATAAGAAACGAACGTATAGAGATTATGTGTTGTGTTTGTGTGAACTATGCTGCTAGTGATTAACTAACACAAGAGGATAATATTGCCCACATTTGCAAAAGAAAAGTCTTAATCTCTGTCTTCAATCGAACCAAAGATACTAAAACCATAGGCAGTAAGGCCAGCTTTACTGATGCTTGCAATCGGGACAATGATAGAACCTTCAAGTGAAAATAGAGTTTCCATTCTCTTCGGCTTCCTGTAACTTTCTACTCTATTCCTCTCCTGTCGCTATAATCGAAGCCTTCTGACAATTAGTGCCATACGTATAAGACACTAAGTTTCACTACTTCGTGAGTAAATTTAAAACACACACACACAGTCAGCCATAAACTGCCTGCGAGTATTCATATTTTTTTAATTCCAGATTTTTTACTTTCTAGATCCGATTTCAGTTGTGAGGCAGTTTTGTTGGATATAAATCAGACAAATGGGTAGAGAGACACGCATATCTTAAAGCACTTCAGTTTTATCTCATCTTCTAATCTAGTGCTTAGGCATCGTGTGGCTCTCGATCCTCCCCTAAGCGTTCTGTGGAACCGTTATTAACATATGTTGGTACATTGAATATGTTAATATTGTATTTTAAAACCATTTTTTAATACTTCGCAAAATCTGTCGTGTCTGAGTGGCCCGCGGTCGCAAATAGTTCACAGATCTAATCTAATCTAATCTCTCTAATCTCTTACAGCTCATGCTTTGTGCGGTAACCTCGACCAGTCGACACTTCTTAACAATCTCTGTCTTCAGTTCAAATTTCACGTGTGGCCTTCTCATTGGCATCATCTTGAGTACTGGAGCGACGTGAAATAATTTTGAAGTTGCAACTCAGAAATAAGGATTTCCCGCCGATTAGTAACGTTTTTTGTGTTTCTCGATTTGTTTGAAGTCACTACATATATGTTATATAGCGTCGATTGGAGTGATGAATGTGAATGTTAAATTTGGATGTATGTAGAAAGAGGGTGTTGTAGTCTGTGTTAAGGTCCTCTCTTAGTATTTGCCTTGTCTTACTGATGAAAGCCAGGTAAAATCTCTCTATTGCTGGTATTTCGGGCGGGCTAAAAAAGTGAATCCTCTTGAATGCGAAAGGAGCGCTAACTGCCACACAACGACGTTCGGTGGTGTTAATTGAAAGGAACCTATTGTTTAGAATGCATACTGTTTCATCGAATGAGTTTCTGTTCTATTCTATCAGAATTTTCTGTTCACAGCATCTAGACTGGCGCTTGGACCCACACAGCCTGCCACTCAGTGGGTACTTGCTGTATTTTATCTGGGTCTAATGCTGCCGAGGTGAAGCTGCTGCTCACCTCCTTCTTCTGCTGAGGTTAAGAGGGTACGAATTTGTAACTCCTCTTCGCCATAAGCCATCATGCCTTAGATAATTACATTTTGCCCACAAAGTGTGGGTATTTATACATCCTATATGATTCTGTGTGCATAATCAACTGTGATGTTTCCCCTCAGGAATATTAGCTGGTTAATATTTATAAATGGTATGATATCTCTTTTCTGTGAGGTAGGAACCTAACTTTTGATGCGTTATTTAGAATAACTTCAATCTTCAGAAGGTCAAATTCAGTGAATTACTTCCTCTTACTTTCTGTATGATAATCGTTCACACTGAGTTAGGGTAACAATTATCTGAATCAATAAATACATTGAATCTCTGTGTAGAAGGTATTCTACTTCACTTCCCAGAAGTATATCCTGCGTATCTAAACGCTCACGGTCAGCGAGTTTGGCGTGACTATTCTATGCATGTTCGGGATAATCGTGAGATCGTACCCGAGGGTAGACGTGTTTCTGTATCACAGGCTGTGCATGGGAATTTACACCGTGTGTATTCTGAAAATTTCCTCTTGGAATTCGAACAGTTCCTTCCGACAGTGGGATAGTGGGATCCGGAATAGCTCAGCAGATGCAGTGACTATATTAGGAGTTTTACACGGGAGTAATCGGATTTTGATACCTGGCAGTCTAAGGGGCTTGTCAACACTGGCCATGCCTGTTCTGAGGCTCAACCAGCCTCCTGTCTAACGGACTTGTCACACACTGTCCAAGCCTCTTATGAGGCCCAACCAGCCTCCTGTCTAACGGACTTGTCACACACTGTCTAAGCCTGTAATGAAGCCCAACCAGCCTCCTGTCTAACGGAACTGTCACACACTGTCCAAGCCTCTTATGAGGCCCAACCAGCCTCCTGTCTAACGGACTTGTCACACACTGTCTAAGCCTGTTATGAGGCCCAACCAGCCTCCTGTCTAACGGACTTGTCACACACTGTCCAAGCCTGCTGTGAGGCCCAACCAGCCTCCTGTCTAACGGACTTGTCACACACTGTCCAAGCCTGTTATGAGGCCCAACCAGCCTCCTGTCTAACGGACTTGTCACACACTGTCTAAGCCTGTTATGAAGCCCAACCAGCCTCCTGTCTAACGGACTTGTCACACACTGTCCAAGCCTGTTATGAGGCCCACCCACCCTCCGAGAATAAAGCAGCCGGTACGTGGCGTCCACCGGTGGTCTTGTTCACGCTGAGATCAAAATACGTGGAGTTATCCGTACGTTCACTCCGTTTATATGCCTACATAGCGTAATGCTTGAGCACATTGTTAACTAAATTACTTCGTACAGTGCTGGGTTTGTGATTATTAGCTAGGACTCAATGGTCTGTGACTCCAGTTTGATGTATTTTTTCACTGGGTAATGGTTTTTGAACAAAACACATAAAATGCAATAGTAAAAAAGAGAATCTGCCTGACCTTCAGCTGTATGTTTTGTCATCGAAATTTCCAGTATAATCGCATGAAATCTGGGACGATGTGTTGTCGATCTAGCACAGTTGTTGCTGTACACGAACTGAAACCCCTTTATCGGAAACTTCACGGCAGAGAAAACGTGTTTCTCGCTAAATGTAAGTATACGGCGAAAGGTAGTGAACATGTCCTCGCGCTTAACTATCACACTGTGAACGCATATGAGGGACTTGAGTAATATAGATCTATGCCTTCTTAACCTCAACCTCTGGATGATAATAAATTGTTAGCTTCACCTACCGATCGCTTTTCCCCAGAAGGAAAGAAAACCCGGTATCCACTGAAGAAGACAGTGGGTGGTCACGTGACCAGTAAGCACGCCGTGACGAAGAGAAAAATTTCTAGCCCCAACGAGAACTGAACCACGGTTCTCTGGTCATAGAGTGTGACTGTAGTGACAGATATTAGGTCGTGTCTCGTTAAAATTTTGAAGTTGTACTTAAAACATATTTTTGTATGGCGAATGATTAAGCAAATGCAAGAGATCTAACAACGACGAAAAAGCGTGATTATATATTTAGTTGTGCGTCATGTGTCTGCAGAAAATGAACGCCCAGGTCTGTGCTGCACGACAAAGAAGAGTCGTCTTTGGTGTTTTCTTTTTTTTCCCCGACTCAAGAACTGGATGCTGCAAGCCCGTTCTGATTTTCCTAAGATTTGAAACAGGCCTTGCTATTTATTCCAGTCGTCCCTCGCCTATCTTTTGTTTTGGATTGTAGGCTACTATAAGTATGCTACACCTGGCTCAGCTTTCGGTTTAGAACTCTTAGTACACAGTGGTCACCAGTATTTTTTACTTTAGCGGACCCTGGCGTCCATGCGTTCCTGAGGTTGTTCTGAGGCCGCTCGATTACTGGCACCGCGGTTTCGAATCCCGCTGAGGACATGGATGTTCGTCTGTTGTGTTCTTTGTGTGTTTGTAGGTAGCGCCCTCTGCGACGAGCTAATCGCTCTTTCAGGGATGTCCTACCTTGTGTGTGTTTGATTTAGGAACCTCAAAAGTGAGATGGCCTAGGCCCGATTTGAGCTATTGCTCAACACACACGCAACAATCACTGTAGCTTTCGTCCTACAAACATTCAGATTTGGGGTTGCCACAGCGAGGCTGATGTGAATTCTAGTGTACTGGAATGTGTCTGCATGTAGATCGGTTAGAATCAACCAGTCTGTCGGAAATACTTACTGCTTTTCTTTGTTACGTTTCGAATGCCACAGTACATCTGATGTATTTATACTGACTGCAGCAGCATAATGACTGCCCATTGAAAGTACATGCATCAATACTAAGTAGGTAGTCTCACCTGAACGTTGGACAGAATGTAGTGCTGGTATTATACAATCTTCCATATTATTTTGAAGTTGTTTACAGTTTCATTGATACGCCTCCTGCTCCGTCAGTTATTTCTAGGACTGACCTCAGGTATCCAGTACGAATTTTTATGTTGTACAATGCAGTATAATTTTCTTCTTTTTTCTGTAATGTTTCCTGATTGCGATTTTTTCGTTGATCTTATTAAAAAATTTGACAGTGAACTTTATCACAGCAGTTCGTTTATCGGATTGCCCGTTACAACGATGGAACCTGCCAACTTGCAAGTTAAATCCTTTCGCTGGAGCCGGAAAAGGGTATAACCGCTCACAACAACGAATGTTCCCTTCTTTCCTTTTTCTCCTTTGGTGGTCAAGGGAGATTTTATAATTTCTGCACTCCGTGGAGTAGAGTCCTTCTTGAGAAGCTAACAAGTTTTCAGCTAGTCAATAAATTCCCCGCATTTTGTGGAACCCGAAGGTTCATTACCGCAGACAAAAGTGCCTGCCACCTGTCCCTATACTGAGCCAACTCGATTCAACCCATGCCTCCACATCCCACTTCCCGAAATTCCATCTTAATATTATCCTCCTATAATTTCTGCACTTAGTTTTGTAATTAAGAACGTCTAACAAAATGACCAACGTACGTCGCACGGAGTTCCTAAGGAGCTAATAGTCTATTAAGTAATCGGGAAGTCAGAAATTGCCATGATGAAACCCAAGATTCATAGTCGTGTTTACAAGAGAGTATGGAACTTATTCTGAGCCAGATGAGTCACATCAACAATTTAACGCTCTATTTCCTCAAGACCCACCTTAATACTGGACTGTCCTCCCATATCGGTATAAGAGGACGTTTCTAAAGTTTTTTAAACCGTTTGGCATGTAAGGAGGAACAAAATCGTAACGCTGCAGCGTCACTAAAATATTCCTTTGTAACAGAATTACTTCGCAGTACTGTTAGTTCTATTGTATACCTTCGTCTGATTTATGAACGTAAAACCTCTATGGTTCAGTGCACAGGAAAAATTTCATTTCACGGTGTTTAAAATACTGAAATAAATTTTCGAATTCGGTTCCAGCAGTCTATTATTTTCTGAATAGCTACTGAACCATAGACTTGATTGAAGCAAATGGGTTTATTTGCATGTTTTAAAATATGGCACATTTTCATTTTTATTTGCGTTTCCCAGAACCGAAGTTTTATCTCTCAAGCTTCTCGTAATAATAGAGTGACGTTATTACAATCTGCCTTTCTTGCAGTTTGAAATTATGTTCATTAGTTCCTTTTAACGTGAAATAAAAATGTCGGGTCTTTTTGCTATTTCGTATTTTTTGTCATTAATCTCTTGTTTCATTTCCAAAAATATTATTTTTCTCTTGTAAAATCATAAAATTCTCTAAACACTTTGTAGCTGTGTAACCAATGTATTACGCTGTCACATGAAAAATCTTATATTCACTCTTAATATCAAGAAAAAAATAGAAGTGAACTGACGATTGCCTAATTTTTGGACAAGAATAAGGTTAACGGTTGACACACCTGATTTTAAAATGTGCTGCAGTTTTATAATTTTGCACACAAGACTTCTTTAACTGTTCTGTAATAAACGCTCTGAATTTTACTTACTTTTCTATTCGTCACTCCTAACAAGGCTGCTTTTAAAACCTGATTAGGAACCTCCCATTACGTTTTTATATCATACAATTCACGGAAAAAGACATAAAATTGGATCACGGTGTAATATCCTGACGTTATGTCAATAACGGAAACTCGAAGAGTTTTACCTACTTCTTCTTCTTCTTCGGTGACGCTACAGCCCGGGGTGGGCCTTGGCCTCCTTTACAATACGCCTCCAGGCCTCTCGATCCCTTGCTCTGTTTCTCCTTTCGTTCATTCCCATCTTTCTCAGGTCCGTGGACACGTCATCCAGCCATCTCATGTTTGGTCTTCCTCTTCGTCTTGTTGCATACAGCTTTCCGTACAACATCTTTTTTGGAATTGCGGTGTCTTGCATTCTTTCTATGTGACCAAGCCATCGTATTCTTTGCCATTTAATGAACCTG
>Ga0123354_10001079_pt1 | contig 31482 bp, 18 predicted proteins | sample TergutLab28metaG_2_FD_97872 | JGI IMG/M metagenome (GOLD analysis project Ga0123354, IMG submission 97872) | Labiotermes labralis P4 segment gut microbial communities from Petit-Saut dam, French Guiana - Lab288 P4 | ecosystem: Host-associated > Arthropoda: Insects > Digestive system > Gut ... | reverse complement strand
TAAAATCGAGAAGAATGAGATGGGCTGGGCATGTGGCGCGTATGGGTGAGGAGAGGGGGGTGTATAGGGTCTTGGTGGGGAAGCCGGAAGGAAAGAGACCACTGGGGAAGCCTAGGCGTAGATGGGTGGATAATATTAGGATGGATCTCCAGGAGGTAGGATGTGGGTATATGGACTGGATAGGGCGGGCCCAGGATAGAGATAGTTGGCGGACGCTTGTGAGTGCGGTAATGAACCTTCGGGTTCCGTGAAATGCGGGGAATTTCTTGACTAGCTGCAAACCAGTTAGCTTATCAAAGACTCTGCACCATGGAGTGAGTAAGTAAGGAAGGAAGGTGTTCATGTTTCCTGAAGAGAACGTAGGAAAATTCACAACAAAGAGATAGCTAATAAATTCATGAAACTTTGTCCAAATGAAAACATTATGGAAGGACATTATCAAATAAAATTTGCGCGAATGAAGAAATTAAAAAGAGATTACAATTAGGAAAAGCTTACTGTCACTTTGTCCAGAAACTTCCAACTTCTAATAAAACACAAACACACACAATGAACTATATATTTTCCTGTGATTTTGTTAAGTCCGACACCAAAATAATGAGAATGACTCTGGAACTCGGGAACGATCAGTGGGAGCGAAATAATGGACAGATGGTATTTGACCTTGAAGTACACGCACGCTAAGTTTCATCCTGTTCGCTCACTTGGCAGCAGTGGACAAGTGTTCAGAACAGACATGTTGTTGCCCTACGTCGGAAAATGTCTAAATCAAAAAGTGAGCAACGAGTTTACATTACGTTTTTCGTCAAACTAACGAAATCCAAGTGGGGAACTTTTCAGTTATTGAGTGAGGCTTAAGGTGAAGACTATATGTCTCGTCCACGCGTTTTTTAATGGCACAAACAATTTATGGAACACAGGAATATCCTGAAAGATGATAACCGCCCAGGTCGCCCATGCACATAAGTCACTGCTAACAAAACTGAAAAACTGCGAGACATGATTCGAAAAAACCGTACTCTGGATGATCAAGCAATATATGGGATGGTTGATTTAGAAAGGGAAGTGTATCAAGCCATTGTAACAGATGAACTGAGCATGAAGAAGCTCTGTGCAAAAATGGTTCCAAAAATGCTACTGGCTGAACAAAAAAAAAAAAACTTCGAAAGGACATATGCTCTGACCTTTTACAACGCACTCAGAACGAACCGAGTTTGTTGAAATCGGTGATTACTTGTGTCGATGAGATTAGGCTTTGATATTTACGTATGACCTGGAAACAAAATACACTGAAAGTCACCAAACTCTCCAACAGCGAAAAACTTCCCATGAGCCTCTCGAATTTCAAGATCATGCTGACTCTTTTCTTCGATATACAGGACTATGTGATGGCGCAGTGGGTTCCCAGGGTCAGACTGATCAATCACCACTATTATATTGGAATCTTGACTAGACTGCGCGAACGAGTGAGGAGGATACGGCCAGGTTTGTGGAGAAACGGGTGGATTTAGCATCAGGACAACGCGCCATCCCAAAACGATTTATCTGTTAAGCAGCTTTTAGCCAGTAAAAACATGGCTGTGCTCGCTCACCTCCTCCCTTATTCACATGATCGTGCTCCTTGCGACTTCTTCCTTTTTCCAAAGATCGAAACCGTGCTCAAAGGAACCCATTTTATGTCGGTATAAGAAGTGAAAGCAAAAAGGACGGGGTCCCTAAACAGTCTTATCAATGCTCTAAACAGTGGCCACATCGTATGCAACTGTGTTTAAACTCAGACGGGGACCACTCTGAGGGCAATCACAAATGACTTTTTGAATTGTGTAAATACAAATATTTACAGTATCAGTCTCGTTATTTTTGTGTCGGACCTCATATGTGGGTGTGTAACTTCTAGTGATGGGCGTTGAGGAAGATACTTAGGCAAAGGAGGAGGAAGTAACAGGAGACTGGAGAAAAGGCATAATACAGAGCTTCATGATACTTCTGACCAAATATTACTAACGTGATCCAATAATGGAGGACCAACAAAACAGGTCATATGTAATGTAAGAGGGATAATTCTGCTTCAAGGAGTTACTGAAGTGTACCATATGCAAGACGTAATACATATCAAAAACTTTTTCTTTTACAATAGGGCTGGCACCGCAGCGACCCTCGTAACTCGAATTTTCCGATCTTTGTGCAAAAATGCTGTCCCAATTGCCAATCCACCGGTAATGCAGCGCTGTACGGCGAAAGCTTAACTGCCGTGAGCGGACGGGAATCGGCGAAGTCAATCTTGCACGGCCGCTGGCTAAATTATTAACTGATTATTTCATACAAATTTAGTTACCTACGTACCATTTGTCAATACTGCCTTCCCTCTTGTTGTCTGATATTTTGGGATATGTAAGTTATGCACAGAATTTTCGTTAGCGCAACATCTTCGATAAGCATTTTCATGGGGATTATCCTCTTTCCTTTGTTCTTGAACACAATTGTTATATTTGCTACTACTCACATTTTATGGTGGTACAGAGTATCATAACTACGAACAGCTCTACCATTACTGCCAGCTGCTATCCGCAAGTGAATAGAAACTCGGCCTTTGTTAGGTGTAATTTGTAAAAGAAGTTCCAATGCTGATCAAGTACGTTCGGAGCTTTAAATTCCCACAGTAATTCCATCGTCATTAAACAGACGTGAAATCAATGCGTAAATCTATCCGACAACACTAGAATGTAAATCATAAGAATGGAGACTACAGTGAATTTATGCAGCAATAACTGTGCCCCGGCGAGTATATCTTGCAAGTGTGCAGTGGTCATTAAAATTCTAGGGCTCCTGGCACAAATACCAAATTCCATTACGCCTAGTCGGCGCCACATAGCGAAATGAGTTTCTTTTGCACACTGCGTGAGTAGAGTTGAGTGGAAATATTATGTTGTATTTCGAAATTTCACCGAGTCCGATTCGCTTCACGTGACTGGACTCGACTCCACGAGACTCGACTCCCCTAGTACGTTAACAACCTCATTTAAAAGCACTAATCATATACGCTATGAAACTACCAGTCGCTACTGATACAACAGTGGCTATGAATGAAGCCGTCACTGAGTGTAAATTGTGAGGGTGGAGTCCTTGTCGAACACGTACCTTACCAGCATTAATCTTCCACGACCCTTCAGTCGCCATCGCAGGAACAGCTGAACATTCCTTCTATTCGTGAATTTTTAATTCGACTTGTGCAGTATAGCCTTAGTGCAAGTAAAGGAGACGCGAATGTTCAAAGTGACTCATCCTCACTTTTTAATATACTCCATGAGTCGACCTTGATAAAGAATCGAGATTATTGTCTTTGAAAGATGGCCGTCGAGAAAACGTGCTGCAGTGCAAACTGACAGCTGCGCCAGTCGAAATATATCGACGTATACGTCAAACGGTCCGACGTCAAACAAGAGAAGATGTCGGAGGGGCATTGATTAGAAATCTGTCTCCCTAGGGCGCAGTCTGGACACTGTGTTACAGCCTGGTTTCAAGTCAATAGAGTAAAACTCCACCTACATAGCTTCGTAAAAGAACAGTCCTAGATGTTAATGCGTAAAACGAAAAGACTTAACACATAACTTTCGTATCACAGTTTAAAAAGCTGTCAACTTATTAAACAGTTATTACAGTATTTTGAACACTACCCACAGTCTTGCGGTTTTAAGCACGTTCGCAAAGTCGCGAAAAACGCCTATTAGCTTCATATCTGTCATTCCGTCCAGGTATCAGCACAGCTCCTACTGGATTGACTTCTGTAAAATTTTATATTTGACGCTTTTAAGAAAATCTGTCAAGAAATTCCAAATTTAGCTAAAATAGAATAAACATATAGGACATATGTGAATTTGATGTTTTTCCGTGCATCGTAGTATAAGCGTAGAGAAGAAAACCAACTAGATGCTACTGAATGCTTTATTGCACTTATAATCTGCTCAATATGTTTCGGGCACTTATATGCCCATCATCAGGAGCTCGAGACTATACTTGTGTTATCGCCGCATATAGTGTGTAATGTCTTGGTTGCTGGTGGTCGGCTGTTACGAGCAGAGCAGCAGGCTATGCGCCCGAGATGAGGGAAATTGTGCGACTCCACAATTTCCCTCATCTCGGGCGCATAGCCTGCTGCTCTGCTCGTAACAGCCGACCACCAGCAACCAAGACATTACACATTATATGCGGCGATAACACAAGTATAGTCTCGAGCTCCTGATCATGGGCATATAAGTGCCCGAAATATATTGAGCAGATTATAAGTGCAATAAAGCATTCAGTAGCGTCTAGTTGGTTTTCTTCTCTACGCTTATATAGGACACTTTAAATGAGGACCTCAATACGTTTTACTGTTGCAGGCGACATTAAATTGAGGGCAAATGTATCAGGCTGTTTAGATAGACCAGGAGGTATGAATATTGCACAAACGTTACTCTACGTTATACGTGCACTACATATATGAGAGCTGCTTATTTCTGATACCTTGGCTGACGGTAAACATCGTAAGGCTATCTGACGGCCGAAACAAAACAGACAAAAATCGGTGTATGCGGGTCTTAATTTTATCTGAAGAAAAAAAGACGGGGATATTATCCACGGTTTTGTTCAGGCATATTAATGACAAAATATTTCCATACTTCAAGAAATGAATGAACAACACGATTTCATTTGAAACGACATTGCTGTCAAGAATACCTGCATAATGACCACAAGTATCATTATTATTTACAATGCTGTTAACTACTTTTTATGAACTAGCACGGGCACAACACGATACACTTATATTATTCGTTGTAAATGTCTGTATGTTTCATAAAATAACACAAAAGCAAACGTACAACGAATCCCCCTGTGTATTTGTTTCATATGTTCCTTTTTTCCATGCATTAATGAGATATATATAAAATTTTTAAAGGACAATAAATTCCCTCTGGTTTTATGATTTAAATTTTATTATCTAGTGACCACTAACATGTTTCGGCCCCTCATGTCGCCATCTTCAGTGTAGTAAGAGAAATAGCACACGAATGAACACCTTGGAAAATTACGACATACAACTCTTTTACCAATAAAACATGTTTATTACGAAACAAAACCAAACAGATCCCGACACACTGTAAACATAAATATATTTGTATTCTTGCATTTACCACCCTACGATGGCTACACGAGTGGTCGAAACATGTTTGTGGTCATTATATAATCAAATTACACCATAAAACCAAAGTGAATTTGTTGCTGTTTACTTACACTCTTAGCGATGTTTGGAGCGGAGTGAGAGGAAACACGTTTCAGAGCTGCGTCTGAAAGCACTTTACTATGCCCCATAACTCAAGGTACGGACCAGAATGTTGATGGGGCGATCATTTCATCGCCTTCCTGCAAGCTGGTGTATACCGTCAATAAAAACTGGGGTGGCAGCCCCGTGAATCTGTTTACGACCGCCTTTGGATTCGCCCTAAACTAGTATGCTTGGGGATTGAAACCCACCCTCCGCACTTGAAGTGTCCATCACGCACACTGAGCCACAGTTTATAGGTGGTTAGTTTAGGGTGATGGAATGAAATCACTTAGAACCGAATCACTGCAAATAAATAAAAGAGGTTTATCCCACATAAGATCTCATATCCGCGTTGATTACCGCCTTGGCATTACGATGGGCCCCATAGATACGGGCACGTGCCTGGGCAGGTATTGATTAGGGTCTACTGGGGAAAAGAGATTTCCTGGAAGTTATTGCAGTGAAGAAAGTGTAGTGACTTGCAACGTAACAAGCAGTGCTGCACCTTATTGCACCACATATACACTTGACGCTGCCCAAACTTAAAGCGCCATATACAGGGCGTTATTTGTAACGTGGTAATACCACTTACGTCTTACGGAGAACGAGTGTCAAAGTATTACCTACGGGAACGCGTGTCTATATAACCTGAGCACTTCCCCTACTTAAGACATCACGCTCATCCGAAACGTCTGCCACATAGTACAAAATATCCTAACACAGGTTCGACGTTCATAATAAACCACCGCCAAAGCTTAAATTCAAGTAATATACCTCTGTTATTTCGGCATTTCTAGCTACAGTGTTGCATTTTTTTTATGGCGTAAAAGTCCAACACGGACTTAGGCCACTTCACTGTTGAGATTTCTATATCACATACACCCGATTTACTCCTCCCAACGAATGATCAGCTTGTCGCAGAGGTCGCTACCTTCACAACACATAACACACGAGACGAAAATCAATGCTCTCAGCAGGATTCGAACCCGCGGTCCCAGCCATCAAGCGCCTTCACACCCACGCCTTGACCACACGGCCTCCGCGATCGCCAGTTTGTTGTGTCTTTTTTTTTTTTTCTTGACCCACAGGTGGCCGCTCGACGCTCGGCTAGCCTTACGTCATACGCCGAGTTTTGGGTGGTTTAACAGTCGATGAAAGAAGGGGGGGGGGGAAGATTCGTTGTGATAATAGCCGTTAGAATGTCCAATAAAAACTCACCAGTGCTACAACAGACGCTGAAAATTTGGCCTTCCTGATGGAATGCAGTTAATATACCGGCGGAGCACGTTATTCAGTTCTTGACCGGAAACCAAAATACTAGTTATTTCGTCATGAAGAGGGAGTTCGTGTACAAGTCCTGGATTTTCTGCACTCAAACACCATCGTATACAGACTGACGAAACCAATTACAAAAATGTATTTTTGCGACCGGATCATACTCCTGCAAACCATCCACTACCAATGTCTTACACGGTCGCAGTAGTAACAATTTTGTGGACCTTTGTCCAGACGTTTTTTCAAAACAATCGTCTCCTGAGATGAGAAATTTTCTGCAGCACTTTCCGGCAGACTCGTATTTGAAATACAACCGCATTAAAAAAGACGCTATTCGACATTGCACCTCAGTCGAGGAATGCTCACACATCAATGACGGACAGAAATGCATTTATCATCAACGAATCCGAAGATTCATATCGCAAGTCTGTTACCTCCGACGGCTAAAGTTACACTCCCGTTTAAAAAGAGTTAGCTTATATGGCCGCGTAATTAGGCCGGTTTTTGGCCCCTACATTCCCCTGACTTAACGCTTTGTTACTTTTGCTGGTTGGGAAGTTTAAAAAATAAAGTGTATAAAAGAACCCTGACAACCTCGAAGAACTTCGAAACCGATGTGAGATTTCAACAATTCCCGGCAAGAACTCCAGAGTGTAAATAATGTGCTCGGCCGTTACATAGATTGCATTTGGTCAGGAAGGCAATATTTTTGGCATCTGCTGTAGCACTAGTGAGTTTCTTTATTAGACCTAACGGTTATCATAACAACTAATCTTCTTCTAGCTTCCTCACCGACTGTTAAACATTCCGGCACTCGGCATATGACGTACCGCTAGCCGAGCGTCGGGGGGCCGCTTACCGTTCAAGCAGCAAAAAAGAGACCCTATATTTACAATGTCATATTATGCATAATTCCGTCCATCAACCTATCTACCCACACACCCACCCACCAACTAACCAACCAACCCACCCACGCACTTACTTGACCACCTACAGATCCACACACGTATCCACCTACCCGCCCATGTACGAGAACTACCCAGTCACCAACCACCGAACCACACACCTCTCCACCTACCTAACCACACTTACCCAGCTTCACAGCAAACTACTTACCTACCCATCTACCCATCTGGAGCTACAGGCCCGCCACTATGTAGAATGTAACACCTGACGAGTGTCTCCACGCCGGCAAGGCAAAGGTCAGCCCGGCGATATAAATAAGTGTAATTTACATTGTAAGTAAGCCTACACCACTGCAACAAAGTTGCCTCAGTTAATGGCTTCCAATTCCCAGTCCACAAGAACGGCTTCTGAATGACCAGCACGATTCTGTTCGACTGCACATGAAACAAACACAGCTAATTATACGGCTCTGAGTTATTCTCGTTGAACTGACGGATGCCCAACTGATCAAGACATTAATCGACTTTTTCGAACTTACAAGTTTGCAACAGCACGTTAATAAGACCCTATCCTTAGCCAGCAGGATCCAGTCTACAAACATAACATTTATAAAAATTTCAGTTTAATATTCTCTTCCATCAAGCTCTCCCAAGTAGTGTCGTTCATTTAGACTTCACAATTACGATGTGACAAGGAGGTTTCATATCCAGTGCGTGCAATATGCACCGACCATTTCACCCTCCTTGATTTCATCATCCTAACAGTAAATGTAAAGAAAAAACGTATTCCTTGAATTCTTACAGAACAAATTTCATACGAACTAAACAAGTTAAATACAGTTTTATACTCTCCAAAATTCACCTGCCTTAACTTCAAAATTTTAAACAATTCTGACTGTATACTATTGACAATCATTTGCACTGTCGTATGATTTATTCACACAGTATGCCTACTAGACGAAAAGGCCGACTGGAAGTTCAGAAGGAAACCTATCGTAGGTGAAAGTATGTATACACCGACACCGTCTCACGAGTAACGCCTTTAGACACTTGGAAGAGAAATTACGTCCTCTGTGACTGATTAACACACACACTGTGTCTATACGTAGTGTAAAACACAGTCGTAATATATAATAAACATAAATTATGATTTTGTATTCTATTTTCGAGACACCAACAAATATAAAATTTTCTCTTCGAGTATCTTCAGACTACCCTTCATATTAGCGTGCTGCGGAGATCGTGCACTTTACTGTGCAGTGCAGGTTCAGTATATTAGATACAGCAATGTGAACGCAGTTTACCGTGGGATAAAAATAAGTTACAAAGTAAGCCAAATTAAAGCACCATATTTACGTTGAGCAGTTGTAATATCCGACAAACAAAACTGCAGTAACATAGGGGTATAACAAATCAGGATCCCAGCTGCACTCCTGTCGCAGAGCAATTCTGGAAATGGCAAAGATTTCCCTGAAGTGAAAGCTACCATCCCCTAGGGAACCATGCCCGAGGGCTTTCACTGCCTCCGGTATTGGTGATTACAACCAAAAACAACACAGACGAATGAAAGATTACTTTTCGAATAGAGACGATAAAATGAAAGGTTGCTTGACAGTGACAGATTGAAGTAACATATGGGGAGAGCGTGCGGTGGGCGCTGGATGAGAGCAAAATCGCGGTCCGCATATTCTATTGCTCAGAGGACGAAATCTTCAAAATCCTGTGCCCTTCTAGCGGTCCGAGTGTTCATGTTCTGCTTTCAACAAAATGAAACATGCGTTAGGCAGTCACACAGGTTCCAACCCCTAAACTGATCTGTTAAGGCTACAAAACTTACACATGTTACTTCATGGAGCAGACATAATCTCGAAAAGCTGTCCATCAACTCTTACTGCCTTTTATAGAGCTTGTTTGAAGGTTCAATATCTTCTCTACAAACCCCATCACTTGCTTCCGTCTTACCGTCCCACCCATATTCTCATAACTGCTTTTAGTATAATCCTTGAACCTATGCCAACATCTCCCGACTTATCCCTGACCTTCAAAATGAATGCACTGCTTGCCTTTCTCCTTTCTCGCAGCCCTTTAATATTTGATAAAATATTTTCTCCACTGGGTCCAAATACGCTTCTCAGCCTCCTGTTGTCAAGCAATGTCAATCCAGTTATTTAAATCTGAGCATAGGTTTGTGTTCTTGATTACTACAGTAAACTACTCGTTTCCCGCCAAAAACTCCCTTTATTGAGTGTGAAAATTCACACATTCAGCACAGCTGTCTACCACCATCAGATCATTTTACAAAATACAGTTGGGGGTACGTCTATTGTAAATATTTGCACATGGCTTATGATAGATTCTGCATATTCCTCATGGAGAAGAGCGCATGAAAGTGCGATATATGACATACAGTACGTGTAGAACACCCCGAACTTTATTGTAATTACAGGAAATGAAAGTAATGGCTTTCAATAAAATCACGCGTTTGTTGCTTAATTATATAATTTAACATCAACTGAGTGTGTATGGTGCTTGTCACAAACTGCAGAGTGCAGATAAGGTGCGTGCACTACGTTTGTTGAGTTCACACAATCATTAAACAAGAAAAACGCATTTTATGTAAGACTGAATTTTAATCTGGACTGTAATTTTAAAACCCAAAATTTTAATATTGTACATTAAAATATAGGGTATTATAGACCAAATGTACAGCACAAGTCATAATGAGGTAGATCCAGTCGCTTCAGACACACAAGTATACGTACTCCCACATACAGTGCGCAATGCATACGTCCATGTGTATTTCACGTAATGGTCTGATAATAGCACATATCGTGTCGAAACGTAATACCTTATGCCAAGCAGAAAAAGTTCTTGTTGGTGGAACACAACACTCAATCCGTGCCCTTCCTTCAGTGGGGGCGACCAAATTCCACAACATAACAAATTACAAAATTCATGTTTTTAGACAGCAGATCGGAAGAAACACGATTGCGAACGGCGCAGCAATGACTGGGTCTGCAGCACCTGAACTATGCACACTGTGCTGTGCCGTGTGCACTCTACATCAATGTCTTCCAGTGGACCGTTTAAAGGTTGACACCATCTGTAGGACGACGACGACAACGACGATTGCAATAATAATAGATATAATAACATAAAACGCATTTGTAGTTATTCTACACACTATACAGGCATGTGTTGGGTGTTTGCCTGTTCTACCATGAACAGCTTCACGTTCCGACTGCTTGGTAGCCATTAGATAGAAAGGTGAATGAACATACGGCACAACGGACGTGGCTGTGAAAAAATTCTCAACACCACTCCTGAGTGAAAGCCGGGAGTTCGTCACATAAATACTCGCATTCATACCAAATTATTAAACACATATTAATAATAATAATAATAATAATCCAAGTCATTAAACATAATGCAAGAGATAATGGAATGAAAGAAAAGGACATCATCAAATTTTTATTCTCACGTTACCCCCTACTGAACTTCGTCAAAATCACAAAGAGACGAAATAACAGAATTTTCGTGACATTGATAAAAAAGTGTACATGAAGTCATTCTGTACCTAGGTATTTCTCCGACAAGCTAATGTGACAATTACTGAAGCCAGTAAGTACAATGAGCCAGCAGGACAGTACTCTCTAAAAGAAGCATAACGTTCCTATGGTAACCAACATGATTTCTTTTTTAAGATTTCGGCAGGTTATTATTTATACTACAAGGCAATTGAGAGGCAATCCGGTTTCTGCTATTGAATAGGTGCACGGGAGGAAGATCGGTAGAGACGCGGTGTTGAATACAGCGGTTCTTTGGAATTTATTACGTAATATAAAGCATACAGGCTTCCTAGCATCTTCAGGCGCAGAAATACAAACCAAAAACCATATAAAAAGCAAACAATTTTCCAGTCAGTCCAGAAATTCCCTGCGTTTTATGGAACTCAAAGTTCATTACCATATTCACTTTCCTGAGTCAGATACATCCAGTAATCCAGTCCATACCTCCCATGACGTTTTATTTATGGTCCATACTATGCCCTCCAGGTTTCCCCACCAGAATCACGCACGCATGCTTCTTTCCTCGTTCGTGCCTCATGCCCGGCCCATCTAAACCACCTTAAAAAATAAAACATGCGAGAAAAACAGAACACCAAGGTGCTCTTTATTAATTTCTTTTGACTCTTGTTACTTTCTCCACCGTAAGCCCCAGTTTCTTCCTCAATACCCTGTTTGCGAAAAATTTCAACCTATTTCGTCCCTTAGTATAAGCAATCAAGTTTCACGCCCATATGAAACAACAGGAAATATATACTTTTGCATATTTTAATCTTTACTTTTCTATACAACACACGGGAAGACAAAATATTCCGGACCGGACGATAGCCAAGAATTCCCGAATTTAAACTGCTATTAATTTCTTCATGAGTGGTTATTTGGTAGCGTGATTACAACATATTTGGAATCTGCATATTTTTCAAAGAATTTATTAGCTAACTTAAGTTGTATTTTTCTCCTTCATTCACGAGTACAAACATATACGTAGCTCTCTCCGCATTACTTGTAGAACGACATCCTTACTAGCGACTATTTTAGCTTCCATTTTCTCTATAGTACTGTATTAATATTTTTGACAAATAAATTAACATCATCAACGGAGCTCGTTTAACCCATTCAATTTAAGCCCTTACAGGTTTTCTTGGACTTCAGTTATGGTACACTATTGAAAAATCACGCTGTCAAAAATTCTTAGGAAAAAATAATCGAAAGTTTGACTTCCAACTATGGTCGTAACAATGGGAGACGTGCATTTCCTTCAGTGTCGGGTACTTGTATATTATTATTAGAAAGCTGTGGCATGCTTTGTTGATACAGCAGAAATATGTAAATAAAAATTTTAGATTAAAAAAGTTGTTAACTAATTAGTATAATGCTACGATACTTATTTATTTGCCTCAGCAACAATAACACCGTATTTATTGGCCACAGTACCGTAAGCTTCATTATTGAAGTTTTTGTAAATCGCTGATGGCACATAGCAAGGACAGCGAAGGCAGGTAGGCCTTTAGTACGCTCAAAGAATTCCCGTGTGTCCATACTGTCTGAGTACGAGAGGGTGCTGATAAGTCCTTAGCCCGACATACTTCCTGATGTCGTAGGACGGAATCGATAGTGTCGTTGGAAAGAGGGGTCTGTTCGTGTGCCGAATTGCAAGCATTTTCTTGTTACGGAGGCTGAAAGGAAGACGGCGCGATTTCAACAACATGGAGACGCGATCTGTCATTAAGTCCCCCCCCCCCCGCAAGGCAAGGCAGCGAAGGAAATTCACGCCATTCTGACAGAAACATTAGGGGAACATGCATCATCGTATGCCACCGTCAAAAACTGGGTGACCCAGTTTAAAACGTGGTGATTTTTCCAAATGGCGCCTCGTCCTGGACGACTCAAAACAGTGACCACTCCGGAGATTAGTGATCAAATTCACGAGCTAATCTCGGAAGACTGCCGGATTTCAGCTAAATAAATAGCTGAGGAACTGGGCATCTCACGTGAGCGGGTTGGGTCCATCATTCATGAAGATTTGGACATGCGGAAGCTCTCCGCGGGGTGGGTCCCGAAATGTCCGAACGCGGATCAAAACCATCAATGGTGCCAGTCGTCTGAACAACTTTTCGGATTTTTGTGGCGGGATCCAAATGATTTCCTGTGAAGAGTGGTGACCACGGACGAAACCTGGTTACATCATTATGACCCGGAGACAAAACAACAATCAATGGAGTGGCGGCATAGCGGCTCACCCCGCCCAAAAAAATCCGAGTGCAAAAATCCTATGGAAAAGTTCTCGCCTCGATTTTTTTTGATCAAGACAGCATCCTCCTCATTGATTATCTTCCAAACGGCCAAACTATCAACGACGAGTATTACTCATCCCTGCTGGTGCAATTGAAAGACATTTTGAAGGAAAAAAGCCGCGGAAAGTTCACCAAGGAGGTCTTGTTCTTGCACGACAATGCCCCGGCTCACCGGGCACTTGCAGTCCAGAAGAAACTGGCCTACATGGGCTTCCTATGTCTTGATAACGCACTCTATTCTCCGGATCTGGCCCCGTCGGACTACCATCTGTTCCCTGGACTGAAAAAACAATTGAAAGGTCGAAAACGAATGGAACATGCAGCTAACCACCCATCTTCCTTTAGAAGCGATTTAAAAAAAAAAGTGGAGTTGTACCTTACTACACACATTATGCATAGAGGCGACATTTTTTTTCCTTCCAGAACATGGGCGTCCAACCTTTTTATGCCGAAGGGCAAATCGCTTATAACGGGCTGGTTCGCGGGCCGCACGTGAAAAAATAACAAGTGGTATACCTAACTGCCTAAATTATTGTGTAATTTTTATTGTATATACATAATTTACAAACGTTGCCGTGGGCTGCATACTACAACCTGGCAGGCCGTAGGTTAGAGACCCATGATTTAAGAGGAGTAAATATTAAAAGCAGCAAATATATAAGAAAGATAGTACTTCGGTTGTATTATACTCTTGTTGCGTGAAACGATTTTAACAACGCGATGACGTCGTCTAAGCTGGTATATTTGCGTGGCAGCGAATACATACACACTAATACATGGTTACACAATCAAATTACGTCAACATTACGGGTTTCAATTCTTGACAGGAGGAAAAGCGTCCATAAACGTGAAACCACAACACCAATATTTACAGAACAACAAACCCATTAGCCAAGCAATGACTGTTGCCTTTTAATTTCTTTTCGTGCATTTTTTCGCCCACACGTGGAACGAGATTATTAATAGCCAGCAGCTCAGATATATCCCAAGGCAGTACAGTGTTACACGTTTATGCAGCAAGAAACTTAACCCCGTATTTGTGTTAATGGATGGACACTAGTTAACTGCAAAAGGAAAACACTCCTTTACATATATAAGTTTACTTACACAATCTTTATTACCAACTTGTTGCACAATGTTTTTATTGTTATTAATTACTGCCCCGATATGTTTCGGCCACAGCTCCCGGCCATTTTCAGGGAGTTCGCAAATATATCGACGTGTGCAACTTATGTGTCAATTTACGTTGCAGAGATTCTACACATCAGTGTCCAAATACAATTAAAATTAAAACCAAAATATTAAAATCTTTAAAATCAGTTTATCGCTAATTACAACATAAAATTATTTTAGTTTGCTGTGTCCAAACATCTACGTTTTAACATTTCTTCACTTCAAATAAATCCTGGGATCAAATAGCAGGTATTTCGTGTTCAGGCTATGAATCAACACTCTTTACCCAGTATAGGGCACACAATCATAGCCTGAACACGAAACACCTGAAACTTCTTTTTTACTAGCCGCTGATATTTACAAGTTTCTTCGCAAACAGTTCAGCAAATCAACACAAACAGAGAGCAGTCTGTCCCCGTCTTATTTCCGGAACTACTCAATGTATCGGTGCCACGGGGTAGCGCTCTTTGTTGAGGCACTCCGCAACAAGCCGGAAGGTCGCAGGTTCGATTCTCGATGGTGTCATTGGAATTTATTAGCAAAACGCTTCCGGCCGCACTATGGCCCTGGTGACGACTCAGCCTCTAACATAAATGAGTACCAGGAATATCTCCTGAGAGGTAAAGTGGTACAGGAGGACGGTGCGTAGGGCTGACCTTACCACCTTCATTTGCCGACTGTCTTGAAGTCTGAAAGCCTAACCCTCCTAGAAACTTCAGGGCCTATACAGGGATTGTTTTATCTTCTTATTCAATAATTATAGAACTAATATCCAAGAAGAGGTACTAATGTTCATGCTTACCACCGTGAGAATATCAATCTCAGATGGACTTAATATGCTAAAACCCGGGCCATCGTTTCAGAAAACTGCGATCCGCAGTGGGACTGTCTTTTCAGAAATGAAATTTTGTGCGCAGTAAGTGGACAGAAAGTTAAATGATGAACTCAAAATGATACAGAATAAATTTATAAAAACATACTTATGTCCAGTTTGGTTCGTGTGAAAAAAACTTATGTCGTAACGCAGCAGGCAATTTTTCCCACGACTTTGACCGCTGTCATCCCTTTGTGCTTATCACTACCGTTCAATAAAAACTCAATATTCAGCCCAAACACAATTCGAATTTATATTTCAATTTTTTTAGCTATATGTTTCGATCCAAACAAGGGTAATCATCAGGCTTTAACATAAAATCTGTATATTAAAGGAAGAAAGTACATAATATAATATATACTTGGTTATGGGATCTCGCAATTAAAAATCCTTTAATTCTTAAATTCTTCTGCTTATTTAAAACCATTACAGTAGGTAATGCTGTTGTGTTTCTCCCTTTATGTCTCCAATAAAACTGTTAAAATCTAAATTAAGTATGGTGTAGTCCTAGTTACGTAGCAATCGTCTGTTCGGTCTGAGTTTCTGTATGCGAGCGAAGTGTACGGAATGATGTTTTACTTTATTATTATATCCGATGTTAAGATGCTTATGTTGAAACTTTAAGATGGTTTACTTGTTTAGTACGTTATTCCTTATTTTTGGACTTTCATATCTTCTTTAACAGCCGGATATACGAGGTGGTAACCAAAATATTCCGGACTGAAGCTGTAAAAATCGTAAAACTCACCTTAAGGCCTATCGGCCGTCGTCACCCTCGAAGTAGTTCCCTCCTGCATGTAGACACCGGTCACACCGTCTCCTCCATTTTTGGAATGCTTCCTGAAAGTCCTTTTCTATCAGAGTGTCAAGCACTCTGTGCGATTCGGCCTGTATCTCCTCGCTGTTCCTTTCTCTAATCCATCGTGAAAATCGCCACAGGTCACATACACGACTCCAACCAAACGCGTGTGAAAACTGCCCACGTCCAACCAGCTATGTGCAACTTGGCACACTGACTCACTAGACATGGTAGTTCTACCATCTACCGGTGCTTCGCGCTACCACAACTGCTGTGTAGATGGCGGCAACAGTCGGGGAAATTTTGGATACCACCCCGCATTTTCTGTATATTCTTCCGTTGTACTTAACTCATTTATCTCTAACACACTGGACCTAGGACTCTCATACCCGCAGGACATTAAAGTTTAAAATTGCTTGAAAAATTAAGGACATTTTAAGTAAAAAAAAAAAAAAAGGTGTGGATTCACAAGATACAAAGTCATTGCCCAAAACTATAATTTATGTTTGAGCACTAATTTCTAGTAGTTATATATGTGTCAAGATTTGACATAAACATTATTTAAAAACCTGACAGTTATATCTGCTTACAACAAAGAAGTTTGTAACCAACCATCACCACTTCGGCGTTTACAGCCTGTACCTACATTGTCATCTTCCTAAGAAATCATTTTAAATTGAGGGCAAAAACAGTAACAACCGTTAAAACTGCCTCCACGTGTCGTTGTGTATCCTCCGTTATAACCTCACAACGTTCCTCTTCCAACACACATGCACAGAAACAGTTACATTGAAGAAATATATGCAGATACTGGACCAAAAATTCGAAACTGGAGGGTTTAAAAATTAATTTTAACAAATGTACCCAGGTATTTTAATAAACACAATTTACAAAATAACCCCCCGTATAAATAAAAGCTTTCTTAGCACTTCTGATAGTAATAAACCTAGTCAAAAAATTATCCGCTTCCATAGAAACTAATGGTTCATCACTGCATTCAAACAGCCCACAACAGCACATCTATTATCCTTCTACTAAACACCCACTCTACTGCTGTCCTACCGTAAGTCTTTACAACCCACGTGGTCACTTCTCTTTAAATTTTTCGACAAACACTTTACTTGTCGCTTTCGTTTCCTTGTGTGTCCTATATGACTCACTTACCTCAATTTTCTTGAGTTAATCAACTGAAAATTATAAATTTTCACATCATAGTTTCATCATTCCTGTTATTTTGCCTCTGGCAGGTCCCAACATCCCTTGTTATCAAGCACCTTCCTTCCTAGTAGGGTGACAGAACACGTTCCAAACACGTATAAAGAAAAGGTGAAAACATAATTTTGTTGGTAAAAATTTTTACATTTTTAGATGACATTATTAATTCACTTTCGGGAAAACGCTATTAGATGAGATTTGATTTCCTTCAAGGGGGTGATACATCAAATCATATTTAACTGAAACTTCATGCCATTGACTTTGATAGTACATAAATAACCACCGTCCACAAATATGGAGGCAGCAAATCCTCCGAAACGTCGGTATGCCTCTACCAAAATACGAGGTGATACATTTCATTAGACCAGGATATGCCAACTAATATTACTGCCTTCATGATACGACGACGTGTAAACCCGTTAGGTTTCACCAACGTTTGGGAGAAACCTGCTGCGTCCAGGCTCTATCCTGAAAATGGTGGAAGAAAATGACTGTGAAACGCAAGTAACTCTCTACCAGGATACACAATATCACATCATAGAAGACAGAAATATACATAGTAATTGCAGAGAGAAGCTCTATACTCTTAATTACCTTAGTTATATCTCTTTGCCGTCTAAACAGTGCATTCTAAACGTATGACATTACCGGAAATCGCGCCGTCCCCCCGTCCCCCGGCGCATATGCACACACACACACACACACACACACACACACACACTGTGTTCTGTTTCAAGTCTGTACGAAACATCAGCAGTAACATGCCGGCGTCATCCACAGTAGAGAAATAATTAAGCTTACTGCGCTTATAACTATGTACTGGTATATGCAGGCCATCACAAAGTTTTAAAATACGAAGTGAGTAACATGTCTACTTGGTCGTGGCATAAACGAGGCACATTGAAATCTGCCTGCTGGAACTGAGAGAAATGACAAAAATCTCAGGCAGAATTTCGAACAGAGTACCGTCCGAGTTCAAGTCAGAGAATTTACCGCTCATTTTCAGTGATCTGACAAAAAAAGCAATTACTACAGACTGAAATATAACACCCAACTGAATAGCAAATTCATACGAAACAGACACGTAGGCTATTCCATTTCCTTCGATTCGTTGCTCTCAAGCTAAACGACTCGTACATTCGTCTAGTTCACAAACTAATTATTTCTACGACTAGGACGTTACCCATAAAACAGCTACCATAATGGAAACACGCACTTCCATATATCATACAGCAGGACCCACAGAGGGCCATTACCCACAAAACAATCACTCATTGTATTCGATGAACTTGTTATAAATCCGTCCGTCTCTACAACGTACGTGAAACTGATCAAAACAAGACTGGGGTTAGGTTGGAAATTTTATTTTCATCCCCTCTTACCAAAGACATAATCTAATCGAAGTTCCCCCTACACACACCTCCTTTCACTAACCATGTACGTTCAGAAACATGGTAGCCCCTACTTACCAGTGGTAGCAGGAGAGGAAATACTTTGTCCAAATAGACTGAGACATGAAAATAGAAGTCCCTTGTAACCAACCATTGAGTAGGCATCCCACTGTTGCGAGATCTGAAGTTTCCGCAGAGGTGTTCATGAAGATGTGATGTCGTCTGTGATGTAACGTCGTGTCAATCTGCAAATCGTTTTAGGCCCTTCGGAGGAGCTTTCTGTCTCCTTCTTCACGGCAGTCTACAAGAAGAACGTCCAGAGGAAATAGGCAGAAAGCTCCTCCAAACCATCAGTAACTATTTACTAAAATGCGCTAATGTTATACCCTAACTCGTTGGAATCTTTAACCCATTATTCCATTTTAAAAACAATCTTGCTGTTACTATATGGAAAATACTAGGTTCAAATATTTCGTTTTGTGGCGCAATAGCCCATTCAGGACCGGGTACCTCACTGTTGAAGTTTCTACATATCACACGCACACACAGGCACGCCACGCACACACGCACACGCCCTCGCGCGCGCACGCACACACACACACCACTCACGCACGCACGGTAGGACTCCTCTGAAAGATTGGTCAGCTCGTCGCGAAGGCCACTACCCACACAACAGACAGAACAGACGAATGTCCATGCGTTCAGTGGGATTCAAACACGTGATCCCGGCAATCTATAAGCTGCAGACGTACGCTTTAGATCGCACGGCCATGGGGTTCGGCTCAAACAAGGAGTTATCCGAGCCAAATTTCAGCACAGTAATTTACTGTGGGTCTGCGACACTAGGCATGTGTGTGGAGAGCAGTCAATAAAGCATCCGTGTAGACGCCAGAGTACATGATAGATCAAAGTGATGATTCAAAGGGATAAACACAAACTTTCAGTGAGGTGCTTTCTAGATAGCTTGCTTAGCGTCGGAAGTGTTCAAATAGTCTAGTACGAAAACTTCGGTCCTATGGGATGTTACGTCGTGTAAGCTGGTAAAAGGGTATTAGTGTTTTTAGAAGAACCTACTCTCTTCATGTTAGCGGACAGGGAATGGTCAGAAAATCAAAATTACAGTCGGTTCGGATCACATCACAGCCAGGCCTATCACAAACAGTAATTTTCCTTTTTGACTATTTAAGGGCACTTCTTAAATGGAATGATTTTGTAGCCCTATGCATAGTTCAAATACACTCCTCACAACATTCGCAAAGTCGAACTAATTCATTTTAATGAATTCACACTGTCACAGCAGACAGACAGGAATGTAAGCAAGCCTACTTCTGTGAATATAACGTGTTCTTTTTCCGACGGTCTCATGCACGCGCATTATTTGCTGTTGGGATACCAGTACAATGCCAATACAAGCGCGAGGAAGGTAACTTGGTTGCCAAATTCTACGACAATTATCATCAGCCTGATGGAGCTGCGTCATCACTGAGTCATGGAGTAACACCCTCCATCCGCAACCTCCTCCCTAATGTCAAGAAACCGTACAAAAAATTCCCTCTGAATATAAGATATGCACTTCTTTTTGATGCAACATTTATTGGTGCTGAGGTACAGACAACCATAACCCATATGTAGATTTTGAAATTAAATTCAGGATGAAATGTTTATTTTCAATAATTTTAAAGCATTATTTCGGAGCTGTATTAACTTCTCAGTGAATTTAGTACAGTATGGCATGTGACCGAACAAGGTACCTCAAGCTTCCGACTTAGATTTTGAAGGTACCCGTTTCGAATAATGGGTGGAACGTATGATGGTGAGACTCTTACGTACTTTGTGTTCAGTCCTTCTACATAAACGCCAAGACTTTACCAATATTTATGCCACGGCTGCTTCCCTCCGGATGATTTCCAATTCATTATTAACCACTCATCCTTCCGTTAGATATTACAGCCCGAGATACTGAAAGCATCAATACATCAATAAGTAAATAACTCATAAATGGAAAAAGTTTTGGTACGATAAGTAGGAATGTTTGTTGTGATAAACGAGTCACAGGATACTGAAAAACACCGTTTCATATACAAAGATTACAAAGAGTGGAATCAAACTCTTAAGTAATAATATACGACGACTAGACAAGAATTTGGAAAGAGCTAGGTGCGGATATTTTATGATGACACCCTACATCAGTAAATCTGGCCTGTAAAGAACACCTAAAACCTCACTCATGACAGCCAGCAACACTGAAGAATCGAAATGTGGACCTCCAAAACTACACGGCTGAAAGGTTATCGCTACATTAACCTGCTCGATAAGTTACAGTGGCAACGTGTTTTGATCTGCAAGTTTTCTTTTATTATTTTTACATTTGGTTATTTCGCTCGGCTGAATTGCCAGCGGAGTTTATGAACGGTGCTGTGCAGCACCCAGCAGCCTTGTGAATACGTACATATTGGTTGAAGAAGTGACTTTGTTGCACCTGCCAGCCTGTTGCATGGATATACAACTTCTTTTAAGTGTCCTTTAGTGGTGTCAATCGTCACGTGTTACTTGGAGGTACCCTAAAACCACTTTCGGCAAGTAAAAACTGCTACGTCAATATCCAGGCGTATGTAGATGAAATGCACAACCATGACACAAAGGATCACATAGGTGAACAATCTCTGTCAGATCGAATTGTTGCCAGGAGTGTGCGTGTGCCTTTGGACTTGGAGGGGAAAGAGCGAACACAAGAACAGTGCAAGAAGAAAACAATACTTGTATACTGGTTAACAAAATTCCATTACAAAATGTCAGTTATTACACATTCCAGAATTTTACAATCACCAGCATCACCAAAAATAAGCCCATTCAAATAAGAACCTGAATCGGTTTTCAAAGAAAACGCTTTATTTCCACTTGTCGTATTGTGCGGCTGCTTCGCCATCCTACCGCTACAGGCACTGATCGTCGCAGCCGGAGGGAATAAAAGAAGGCTTTCCTGCGAGACGAAAGGACAGCACGTGGGGTAGAGGCGTGACGTTGAGCGTCTCAGACGTCCGCGTCGGTGTTATTCTTAGAAAGCCGCTTATAACCCTCGTGCGTTTCATTCAGAACCACAAATGTCAATCCTACTCGCAGCTGCAGTAACGGGATCCTGGCTTAGACAGACTTCGAATTATAGTTTGGAGAAACATGGACGTTAAGGGTACCAAATTACACGTGACGTCTGCTCCTAGTAATATTGTAGCATTTGCAGTGTTTCTTACCCTGCGGGGCAAGCCACCTTTGATGGTGCGAGACGTGCCGGAGTCAGCAAACGCTACACGACTCTTGAAGTTGGCATAACATCGTTAAACAACTTACGGGACAAGAATTACCAGCACCTTCAGTAGTTAAGGTTAAAAAACAAACATTTAATGTTGTAGCGTTGTGGTTGGTACTTCTGCTTCATAGCACAGAAGTGACCGACTCAAATCGCATATTTTTTTTGTGCGTTTTTGCAATTCTTTTTCTAAAATGCTGGCCAATATCAGGACTGTATCTTTCCTTTTATTCTCACAATATTTTACTTCTAATCCTCATGTAATTCCACATCCGGATATTTATAATCAGGGCAGCAGATGAATCGTCGTTCAATACACCATGATGTTACTTATTGACTTACTTACAAACTCCACGGCTTGACGGCCTTCTGAGAGATTTGGCCTCATTTTTTAGACGACCACTCTTCTATATCATGAACTACCTAACTTTGACAAAGATACACTGGGATCATACACCTGCTTGTTTGATGACTGTGTCATACTGACGTCACATGAACTGACGTCGAGTAGTTGCATCATTCAATTGGACATGGACACAATGAGGCAAAAACTCGTAGATACGTGACACCAGCATTCAATCCACTTGAAGCACTGCTGTTGATACTGCGGGCTATCAGCTCACAGACATGAGCATGCAATTCCGCTAAACAAGAGGCAATACAAGGGTAATTGATACTCTCGTGTCGTCCATCCATTACAATCATTCCGCGCGACAGCAAAAGATATGTGCTGCAGTGAGAGAGACTGAGCCGACTTGACAGCATGTCTAGCAAAATTTGCACAGAATATGTATTAAACCAATTTATGCGCAGTTCAAGCTAAATACGACAGAAAAATGCTGAAGAATGAATCAATGCATGAATCAATTAATAAATCAGTCTATATATTCATCAACGTAATCTTCTAGGAACCAATGAACTACGACTTTTTCGTTAGACGTCATGAAATGAATCTGCTAATCTGCCATTCAGTCAGTTATACGACCCGTCATTTAGTCGGATCATACACACATCGAACATTTGTACACGATCCAAAATTACGTCTCACTTCTTTGATAATTCTTGGTCTTCTTCTTCTTACGGAATGTTGCAGTTGTTCATCTTATCATCATTATCATTATCATCATCATCTTCTTCTTCTTCTTTCTCTTCTTCTTCTTCTTCTCCTCCTTCTCCTCCTCCTCCTCCTCTCCCTCCTTCTACTTCAGCATCTAGCCCTCAACTCTGTTTCGTCTTCTGATGAATTCGTGTTCCCATCCTGTCGTGGATCCTCCTGTATTTCTGTCTTTTTCGGTTTGTACCGTACAATTGAGCACTCAGTTCTTCGAACAAAAATTACGTTTAGAGATTTTTCAAAACATATTTCCTGGTTACATTTTCATGAGGACAAGTACGCGAAAATATTAACTAAATGCAACTAAAATGTGGAATTTCCTGTCGCCTGATGGTCATTATTATTATTATTATTATTTATTACTGCAGAAATATATCTTACACCATACTGCATATCTAAATTACTTCTTAGAAATGTAATCAGAATGCGTACTCTTTTAAACACGGAATTAACTGAATGTGCCATTTGTTTCAGTATTTCCCTGCAATCAGTTACACGATAGCGTGTTTTTCTTCGCCTGTACTTGAGGGACTACCAAATATGGCTTCAAGGTCACATTTTACACATCCTTGGTTTGACGGAAAGTCTTTGACATTCAAAGCGAACACTTCTGAGCACAAGACAGATTACAAACAATGACTTTCATCCTAGTTGGGTTCCCTGTATAGTTAACATATACAAGAGGTACTGCAGAGTGTGATTGAGATACAGTGCTGGAGTCGATTTTTTCGGCATATCGATTCACGTGAAGAGTTAACTCTGCCAATAGCAATAACGCATGGAATATTCATATCGGGAGGTAAAAGGAGGGCAGTCATTAAAGACAATCAGTATCAACATTAAGTCCTCACAGCGTTACACATTCTCACCAATATAACAGGCATATGCATTATCCATAATCAAATGTGATATCCATTTTTAGCACGCAGAATGACGCTGCAGCAGCAAGTGTACCAGGAATTTATTTATATTTGTACACACTTATTACAGACAAAGCGACGATGTAAAACCAGTAAATTCCCTAGGGGTTAGGGTGTAACAAAGGGAAATAAAAACACTACCAATCTAAATTAGTTCCAACAAGAGTAAACAGGATGTTTAATATTCTAAAGAAGAGAAGTAAATGGTCATCTACTTTAACATTCAGAATCTCTGCATCTGACCACACAGTTTATTTATGAGTTTGTTATTATTTTCTGATAAACAATAACATTTTCCCTAAACATAATTAACGGTACTGATTTTTAAAACTGACAAACGGTGTACTATCCGGTACGCAAAAATGGAATTTTGAAATATTCGGCCCATTTAAACATCTTCATGTAGTAAAAGGTCAATACAATTTGAATGTTCGTTTCTGCATTACGTTTAAACATTAAGTAGCAATAATGCATAGGGTCATCTGTGCTACACGAACAGTTCTGACATTCAGCTACACAGTGAAGGTAAAAAAAGCTCACTTGCTTCTACTTCAAATGCTTTTATGGCAGCCATCCCCTTATTTTACAATATCAATAAACAATCAAATATTCCGTCCAATATAACCATTCGTTTACTCTTGTGTTGGAGGGAAGAATCATTCTAAATTTTAAAAATACGTCCATTAGAAGCAACCACTTGAACTTATTTGTTACAAAATCCTAACCAGCAGTTTCTTCTCCTCCTAATTGGAAGAGCAAAATAGACACAGAAGAATGCCAGTCGAAAATATTCATACATGTCGTGGGAATCCGCTATTTCAAAAACCTCAGCTAATAATGTGCAGCGTTACAGCGTACATTCAAACCACTATACAAATCTATCACTAGAATTTTGTGTTTTACGTGGCGACACCGTCAGTACCTAAACTCTATCGTCGATGACAGATGAATGATCTGGTGGCACAGTAACTGACAGGGTAAAGTTGATGTACTCCCAGCCACATATAAAGCAATAAACGGTAACCTTGTCCCCGAACTTAATTCAGAACCACACCCTGAATATACATGTGGCAGTGGAAGTAAGTATAGCGGTACGCAACCGTCTCCTTGGAAACAGAAGAACGTCAAGTGCTCGGTTTCTTGCTCCGACCCATTTACCTCCTAGTAGTACCCGAACCTAGATGCATAAGAGGCTGCGTAGGACTCAGAGCCTGCATGTTCGCTGTGAAGAAAAGACAATCTCAACCTGCCAGAAATCGAACACCGATTACACGGTCTTCACCCCAGTCACTATATTAACTGGAATGTTCTGGCTTCATGAAGGAGGAGGAGGAAGAGTGGGTGGTAGTGGTGGTGGTAGCGGTTGTAGTAATAGTAGCGTAATGCACAGTCGTAAGAATTCTATAGGACTTTAAACGGAACATAATCCGCAGCGTCAGACTTTGCACAAAATAACAGAAAACAAGTTTGCACATAAATGCATTGCACTGTGTTTTAAAATACGTCGCAAATTTTAAGCACATTTTTATCTCCACGAATTAATGTGAAAACATAGGGCCAGAATCGAGGAATCGTGGCAGGCAAAAAATGCAGTATTTTCCTTTACGTGCAGACTCTTAAGATCATTGGTGTGATTTTTTAGCAACGAAAATTCATCAACAACAGGAATACATACACGCACGGTATGCAGGTGCCTTGATAGCTGCCTTGAACAATCAAGTCTCCAACATTGATTCACCATTTAAAGTTTCTAGTTAGCATCAGCCACTGTACGAGAATTTATTTTAGGAAGGCAAAACTAATTACATACAAGGTCTTTTAAATAACCGCATGCAATGTACACGGAAGAAATATACAGCCTAAAAGTAATTTACTTCACACATCAGACTAATAACCATTGAGACACAAAGAAATCAGACGCAACGCATGGTTACTCGCTTGACAAGAAACACGACTCCAATAATATGTCAACATCTCGACATAACTGTAACGTGGCAAGGGTAACATAAAGCAGATGACAAGCGAAACAAACTGCGAGAGGAGGAGATGAGGTTTCCTTGAAGGGGATACACATGTGTTAAGGTCCCAGTTAGTCTTCGTGGAGGAAGAAACAAATGAACCAGATTTACTTACACACATACAGGGTGAGCATGAAAGAATTGATGGTACATAAAATTTAATGTCACTATAAGTAACGAATTACATCCTACATACATTACAATTATAGCAGACTCTTTACTCTGTAACCAGCAAAGTGGCAGACAGGGTTGAAGTTCGAGAATGTCACAACTCACTGCCTGGTCAGGGCTATCGCACAATTCAGAAGGCGGTAACAAATGGCAATGGATATTAAAAACTGAGAGGAAATCCTAAGACATCCGGAGAGAAATCTGTTCCAATGTCACTTCGTCCACCCAGTAATGAACCCGAGGCTCCAAAGTTAGAAGTCAGCATTCTACACACATCCACTTTATGGCCTGATCTATATACAGACATGGGAACTGTGAACATCTAAAACACAAATGAACGTGCTTGCCAAACGTAACAATCTACAGTCTGTGAACTTCTAATATGAAATAATATAACAGGTGCAATCATCAACAGCCGGGCCAATTGTGTTTTTATTCCTTCTCGTTGATTAGTAACTAAAGATTACCGCAGTATTTTTCATGCAGAAAAGTATAACAAGAGCAGGTAATAACTAAGCAACTAATGAAGACACTGATAGTATAGGAAATATTTCATTCGGGAAGATCGTCCCTGAAATCGCGTATCTTCTATCCTGCAAATTTTCTTCCATACTGCACACTGTAGGCAATGATACAAAGGGTATTGCGGTTTTGTAAAACCGTACTCATTAATACTATCCACCGAGCTATATGTACGAACTACATGTAACAGCAGCAAGCATATCTTATTAGAAACACCAAACGCTGGTCCTTCTGGCTCTACAATATGGTACGTAATTAACTGTTTGGCCCTAGCAGAAGAAAAAAAATTAGGAGTCAGATATAATATTGTAGGGGCCAGGTATCTGACACTCGTATGCTGAACAGAAAATCGGAAATGTGAAAAGAATCTTGGCTGATGCGTATGGTTCACCACAAGAGGTAGGCGTGTAGCAGGCAGCCAAAGACAATATATATATATATATATATATGTGTGTGTGTGTGTGTGTGTGTGTGTGTGAGGAATGCACGTTATCCGTCGGGGTTAATTTTTGGTAAAATTGCACAAGTCGCCAAATTATGTTATCCTTATAACAGATGTACTATGAACAGAAAATATGAATTATCACAACTTGTTTGTTATCACTTCTTCTTCAAACAAAAAAGACTGGAGATACATGAGCAAGAAAACTGAAGAAAATACATGAATGTAAGAAAGAGACGGCTAGAGAAACTCCACACGAATCTTCACTATTTCAAATGTTCATCAATTACTGTGGGGAGCAAGTCAAGTAGGGTGATGGGTGGGAAAATCATAAAGTATCAACCCGTCATAAGAAAAATACAGTGCAAATTTTAATCGGAACACTCGACGGCAAGAATTCAGTTAGAAGAGTTAGGCTTATATAAGAGAAAAATATTAAAACGCATCTTAAAGGAAAAGGGCGTGAAAGTGTGGCCTGAATTCAAATGGTCCAGGTTAGTGAGCCGAGGCTGGCTCATGCGAACATGATAATGCATCTTTAGGTTTCACAAGAAAGAGAAATTCCTTAAGCAGCATCGCAGCTGGTTTTCCAAGATGGATTCTGCTCCATGCAGGAACCAGATGCTGTTGATTTCTGTCACATGAAATCGACAGCATGGGTGCCACTATGAAATTTTCCACCCACGATACAAGTCTAGGTCTATACAATGACAGTGGGGAGTCATTTAGGTTTAAATTTGTAAAGATACTTTGCTTTCGTCCTGTAGACTGTGGACATAAAAACACACACATTCCACAAAAATAATCGCATGCGCTTTGAAAGGAGCATGTAGAGACAGACAGCGTCATAGCTTCTGTTAAGAGATATATGAGGCACGGAACCAGATTCTATGGAGCTGGAAAGGCATGTTGTAGACAGAGAATAGGAGCGCGGATGGAAAGGTGAATGGCAAAAATCGAGAAAAGAGATGAAACACAGTACTGGATGAATTGAAACACACAAAAGAGGGAAATAACATTCAAGATTCGCACTGAACAAAAATGAGGACATCTTGCTATAGCTCCAAAGAGCTTTGGAAATGCTATTTATCTTTGTAGAAGAAGACATATCAATTCTATCAATTACGAAAAAGTGGTGAAGGGATTTTGGACAATGTACGACAATCGCTCTGTCTTTGTTTATCATTTACATTTCGCGTAGCTGCATGAGAAGACCTATATCACAAAGTCGGAGAGTCTCTAGTAAAGATAAGGTTGCAAAACCTGTCACACTTGGCTCATGCAACAAATTGTCACCAGGAGGGATGACGTTGGTCCAGTGTTATAAAGACACGAGCAACATACCATAACTATATTCCGAACTTTGAGGTTCTCATATTTGTATTGATGATAACCCAAGTCTTCTGTGACATGACAGCATGTTAATCATTAAAATGTCATAGAAGTTACAGAGGAATTTGATGCCACTATCTTTAAGGTCCACAAAACCAAAGAACAGACTTCTGTTATATTTATTTATTTTATGTAAACTGGCTAAACCGTTGACTGCTTCTGCTACATGGAGATTACAAAAATTGTATTCGTGTTTTCTGAGCAAAATTACTTAAATTCAAACGAGTTACCTTCCTGTATTATTTGGTTCTGCGATCATAAAATATAATTTCTGTCCAATACAGTAACTATTTCGATCCTAAGACTACCATACATTTTCCTTTACTTCCCTCCCTGCCAGGCAAGAAAGATGAAATTTCTCTCGTGATGGAAGACCAGGCCCCCATTGCAACTGTTCCTTTCCTTTGGTTCATTAGCGCTTGCAGCGCCACTAACACGACTGACGTACAAACGCGGAACCAACCCAATAACTAACTCTCTTGCAGCCGGCCACTTCCAAACGTGTCATTACTGGAGCCACGTCGAGGACAAAGCAACAAGGACAGAAGGGGAGAAACCGAGGGAGATAGGAGATGAAGAAACGGGACATAAAACTAAACATTTCATTAGCGAAGCTCTTCTCTACGTACACCCTACGATAGTAACTGTCGAGGAAAAATGATGAAAAATGGCTTGTCGTGGAGAAAATGAACAATAAGCGAGACTACTGCAAGTTCCAATCTTGCTATGATATTTCTTAAAGCGCCGTAATTGCTTAAGGGATTTAACTTCTGCCCTTTTCGATTGCAGACTTAAATTTAACGACGGTACCTCCGACATATTTCATTGTACCCACAAAAAACTTAACACATCAGTTAAAACAGCTGGTAGACCAGTGGAGATTCAACCAATTTATCTCCCGAATACAATCTTATGGGCTTACGATTTTATAACAATTTATTACGTCAATAACACAACATATATTAATCAGCAACTTCTAAAAGTTAAAGCCTTGGCAACATGTTTCAGCTACAGTGAGCTATCATCGGGCCAAAAAAAGGAACACAGTTCTGGTACATTCAGTGATTGTGCACTCTATGGGATCCCATATCGTTTACATTTTATATTATAGGTCATACGTAGGCTGAAAGTTAAGTAGAGAATAAAATCTAAAATACTAAAATATTAACCTCCTATAAACTGTCAGTGTTGTGGGATGTAATAGATAGATAACTTAATTAGTTAATCGACACTTATCATGTAAAGCAGGTAAAACAGCGGTAAAGTATCGTTGAATATATATGGCGGGTTATAGCCAGAGTCTATAAATGAAAGATCAGATTCACAAGTAAACATTAATAGCACTAAATGCACATGGCGAAAAGTATCCGGAGTCTATATTATGTTCATGAAAGATCAGGTTCACAAGTGAAACACACGCTACCCAAAGGCTGTCAACTTCAGATACGCTACCTTCTATTTATGTTCAAAGAAGGATCAATATACGAGTTGTACACACACGTCTATATAATTGTAGATATTTTGGATATTCATGACGGAGAATCCGTTCAGTTACGAGCGCAAATACCCTACAACCAACTAATGCTCTCATATTAGAACCCTTATGGGGCATCAAGAATTACCACACCTAATATCCAAAATACCTACAATTATACAGACGTGTGTGTACAAACCATATATTGATCCTTCTTTAGAAATAAATCGAAGGTAGCGTTAGTTATTCAAAAAATGTACACAAATACACTGCTGTCCAGAAATGTACAAAAATACATTGTTATTCAGAAAATGTAGAAAAAGACATGGTTGTCCAGAAAATGTAAACAAGTAAGTTTCACCGTTGCTCAAAAAACGTACAAAAATACACTGTTCATAAATTGTACACAAAACATCTGTTCAGAAAGTGTACACAAGCACTCTGTTGTTGAACAAGTTCGTACACATACACTGTACTACCACATGGTTAAAAACCGTGACTGTAAACAAAACGTAATTGAAAGTAATAATTTACACAATACAATTAACAGTTCAGTGACATAATTACAGGAACTTAAAAGATTATTATTATTATCAATTTCGTATCAGTAATTGAGAAAAACGTCTGAGTGTACCGAAAGACTCTGAGCGTAACTCCGAATATACAGCGTTGACGGCAAGATAACAACGAATAGAGAATTGGAAGAAAGGATCTAAATATAAGCAGTCGTTGAATACTCTGTGCTACTATACAGCAATTTGCTTGGAGGAACTGAGAAAAACCATAACTACCTTCAGCTAATACAGTCGATGTCCGTGTCTGGATCCCAAACTGACAATTCTCAAATACAGGACAGAAACGATACTGCTTGAGCCAACATGCTCAGCAATACATCACTGTTATCCGTAAAATGATTTTACTGATTATTTTTCACTCTTGCTCCGTTTTAATTACTTTTACGCAGTTATTACTTCTCCGTATTAACCGGCTTATTAACACCCGTTTATGTTTACGTCGGGTAAGCGGAAGTCCACTTGTATTAGCAATTGTACTACATTTGCTCTTGAATTTTTTCTTCCTCTCCTGGCTGGAAGCGATGCTCGACTTCCTCTAAGAAACGTCTACATTAAAATTCTTCTGAAATTCATAGTAATTACTAAAAACGCGGCATTCCTTCATCCCGAGTAACAGTCGTGACGCTAGGGCCGGCCTTCAATCATCTTAGTTACTTTAAGAACCTCTCACACGTTTTAACACCCCCCCCCCCCCCCCCCGCCACGGGAATTTCAAAAAACAAATTCCCCGCCCCTGGCCCACCCCTCTTTTCACTT
>Ga0123354_10001078_pt1 | contig 31487 bp, 13 predicted proteins | sample TergutLab28metaG_2_FD_97872 | JGI IMG/M metagenome (GOLD analysis project Ga0123354, IMG submission 97872) | Labiotermes labralis P4 segment gut microbial communities from Petit-Saut dam, French Guiana - Lab288 P4 | ecosystem: Host-associated > Arthropoda: Insects > Digestive system > Gut ... | reverse complement strand
GTTTTCTAGATCACACACAACGACGCATCACAATCGGTAGGACTCCTCTGGACGAGTGATCAGTTCGTCGCAGAGACCTCTACCTGACAACACACAACACTCACAACAGACCAAACATCCATGTCCCCAGTGGGATTCGAACCCACAATCTCAGCAGGCGAGCGGCCGTAGACCTACGCCCTAGACCGCGCGGCCACTGGGACCGGCATAATTACGAACATGGCGACGAAAGATATGTGAGGTTATATCCGACAAATGTAACATATAGGTCTACAGAATCTTGCGGTTTGGTAAAAAGTTGTTCAGAAAAACGAAGTAAAACAGCAATAATAATACTAACGTACACACTGGACGTTTGTGCAGTAACAAAATAGACTTTGGCCTCTGCGCGTACCTTTTTTTACTGTTGATGTTTGTAATAATTGTGATATAAACTGGTCCGCCCCAGAATTGACACCGCTAACTAGCCATATGAAGCAACCCACGATGCACTTCGTTGTATAAGGAATGATACCGACCTTACAGTCTGTGTGTACTGCTGTATTTTTTGGTTCATTGTACAGTATAACTGTTAATTAAAATTTGTAGACACTTATGTTTATTGGACCGTGTATCATCTTGATAGTTGAATAAAGAGAGACCAACTTATGTCACTTGCTTTATTATTTCATTATTTAATGCTCAACATGTTTCGAATGTTAATACATCCATCCTCAGGAGCTTGCGACTTATTTGTTGAGTTATTTCATGGCTTGTATTGCTCTGGTTCGATGTGTGTTGGTGTTACGGTGTGGTTTGGCTGGGGTGGTGCGGTATCCGGATGCAGGCTGAAGCCTGCATAAGGATACTACACCACCCTAGCCACACCACAACGTAACACCAACACACATCGAACCAGAGCAATACAACCCATGAAAGAACTCAACAAATAAGTCGCAAGTTCCTGAGGATGGCTGTACTAACATTCGAAACACGTTGAGCATTAAATAATGAAATAATAAAGCAAGTGACATAAGTTGGTCTCTCTTTATTCAACTATTGTAGACACTTATTATTTACACGTATGTAGGAACATATAACGTTGTAGACACTTGTTAGTGACTAATACGAGGTGTGTTACCTGAGTGTGTTATGAGTTGCTGTAATGTACCTACGTAGAGGGGTGTGTGAGGGAGAGAATTGCTTTATTTAAAGACGTTGTCAGTTGCTAACCGTACGTTTTTATAGCGCCTGTCCAGATAACTGAAATGTAAGGAGCACTGATGGAAATGGGAAAAACCGAAGTAGTCGGAGGAAAACATGTCTCAGTGCCACTTTGCTTATCACTAATCCCGACATGGAGTGGCCTGGTAACGAACCCCTGTCTCCGCGGTGGTACTGTAAATATAAAAATAATGCTAAAGGCAATATACTGTATATGTCGGACTGCCATACGCAGTAGTCGAATTTGTAGCATTTCTAATTCGTTTTGGGGTAACCGGGATTCAAATTTTTGTCTGTAGTTCGCCGGCCGTGTTTGACTTTCATTTTTCTTTTCGGTTCCCCCAGGAAATGTGGGGATAATATTGTGCATTAAATGAGGCCATGGTCACTTCTGCGCTCTCCTTTACGTACGCTCGCCGACTTCAGCACTTTCGGACTTAAACAATTGAACGCATAAAAATAGAAGAGCGAAATTTTTGTAACGCGCGCCGAATTTTTCCTTGCTGGAATGAAAGCGCAATGAGACGAATGTGGCGGAAGAACATTGCTGGGCGATAACACAGGCGGCGGGGCGCTTGCGGCGGTAGATCGGGTTTCGGTGTTTTGGAGCTTGGATTTCAGCTGGTGTCCCTTGTACATATATTTGACTATATATGTCCAATTTACACTTGCGCAATATTTGACTTATTTGTTTTTCTGATGATGTATCATTCTGTTTATCTTGTGACGTTAGTAGAAGGTTCTTTATGAAAATCTTATAGATAGTAATGGTACACTTGTGGATCGTTGGTAGTTCTTCTCTGCACATAGGTAAGTAGAGAGTCTGCTGCCATATTCATGGTAAACATGTAGCCGAAATATGATCCGCGTCACTGATTATGTCACAAAAGCCTTTCGGAATTTTTATGGTGTTGCAAATGCTATCGTGAAGAATGCTTTCAGCCACAAGCCCCCATTTGGAGTCTTTCGCCTCATATTCGGTTTTAAAGTCGACCTTCACTGTGTCAGCACCTTCATCACACCTGCCCCGAATGAAATCCGCAGCTACTGGGGAAGGAGTCTGAAATCCAGCTTCACTGGCGGATTCAGAGTTTCAAAAGATTGTATGTGTTTCCCGTTTTCTGCAGTCACATAGCTCCTCAGTTCAAACCATAGTTTTTTGTACAGGTGCGCTGTTTATCGAGGTTTAGTATGTGTCACTTCGCAATACGTCCGTTTATAAAGGATGCGAACTGTGCAAAATGCGCCACACAAATATTGGAAATGTCATTGTCTGATATAACTGAACTACGTTTGCATAATCCCCTTGCTGATGCTTTTACCGCAAGTGGCAGTCACACTTTCGTTGCTCTTCATTGTGACTAAGCTAGTCGTTCAGTGCAGTTACATTGTCCACATACTGCTACAGAACTGCTGAGTAGCTTCAGCACTTGGTTTATGTGGTGTACAGATATGTCTTATTCTTTCGTTGCGCAGAGATTTTCGGCACATCCTAACACATTTGTGTGACACTATTCGTCAGGAAACTTTCTACTCTTACCTTTAGAGCCTGTATGGTGTTTTCGCAAATACATTCGACACGGCCTTGAAAATACGGTTATTTGGCATGACGCGTCTGTCCAGCTCGTGAATTTGGAAAGCTACGTGACACTAAATATCTTTGGAATATTTATTATCCCTTCTAGCAGTTACGCTACGACTCCACATATCGCAGTAGTGTACTTTCATATATGTTTTCGCTACTTTCTGGCTGCTGCACAACCAGAAAACGACCAGAAATGCGTTTTGGGGCTGTTAAAAAAATAATTCTCGCTTACGCTTACACCGACGCTGGACAGGGTATGTTGACCTAAATAATTTGACCGAAGATTGTTTCAAATAGGTTGTGTTCAAGTATGGTTCAGCATGTCAGCCGTTTTCAGACACCTCCTGAATGAGTCACAATTATGAGATTTCCTTGCTGGGGTGTGTTGAGCGTCATACAGATAAGATGCTTTTGAAAATACTCTCACCTTATTAGGTCTGCGCAGTCCGACGTGAATCAAGTATCGAATCGTGCTGCCATAGTTTTATATTCTACAACCGTGTCTGAAGATGGAATATTGATAAGAAGAAACGCGTCCACTATGCAGATGTAATTAATCTTGCTTGCTGTGGCCCGTTAGGGTTGTAACCCGTCTTCTAAAGCTGAGAATGCTACTTCGCTCTCATTGTCACACAAACAACATACGTAGTTTGCTGCGGATAATTGATAATCATATAAGAAGATATTATTGAGTTGGGTCGATGGGCCGGGATATTGTAGTTGGTATGGCACCTCGCTGTTGGTTGGACCACCCAGCCTCTTGCTCGATAGTTACCGGGTCTGTTCGTGGGGGTAAAGTGGTCGGGTTGTGGGGTTCACCACCCACCCCATCTTACGCCGAGTTTCAAGAAAGAGTAGAGCTATGCGTCTACTCCCCTGACCTCTTACGAGGATGAACTTTATTAGTTGAGTCGAATTTACAGAAGGTTTCTTCCGCTAACGAGACGTGGTAATAGCAGAGTCGGGATAAATGTAGTCTGCCGCGGGCTGGGCAGTCTAGGAATCATGGTTCGGTTCCGGGCAAGTGCAAGAGAACTTTCTCGTATCCAAAACTCCCAGATCGACCCTGGGGCTCACACTCTATCCTATCCAATAGATACCATGGGCAATTTCTCCTGGGATAAAAGGGCAGGGCGTGAATCTGATCTGTAGCCGAGGTTAAGGGTGAGTGGCGTTATACCTCCAACACCCCACATGCTTTCATTTCGTGCATAGGGATAATTATCATTTTGCTTTACATTTTAGGTCGTAGTGGCTATTTGTCCACGTCTTATGGTGGAAACGTAAATGGCAAGACGAGTTATTGCGTGATGTAGCTCGCAGTTCAGGTTTCTTCTGTACAGTTACACTCTCGCCGTATACGAATGAAGATTTTGGACTGAGTCGATAACGAAATACACGCTGGTCAGTTGTGGCGGGCTAACTTCCGGTAGCATGAGATTTATCAGGCGCCCTGTAATTTTAGCTGATTTATTGATATTATTTTTTTTTAAGAATCACGCACCTCATTCTTAGCACTGCGCACTTCTCTCTCCGCTAAACACCACACTCCTTCTCCCAAAATCATCCTCTCTGCACTTCTACCCCTCATCCACCAGGGCAACACATCCAGAGCCTTCCCTCTAGTGATTAGGCGGACAACAAATGTGTTTTATTTTCTTTGGCTAACCAGTTTAGAATTCTCAGAAAATAAGCTTAAATTTCAATGAGGAAAAGAAAGCCCACAGGATAACTAAAAGTCGCTAATTTCTTCCGTGCAAGAAAACCATAAATTTTGTAAACACAGTGCCAAAGAATTTCCAGATATCGAGTTCTCGCGCAGTTTTGGAGTTGTCACGTTTGGAGGAATATGGGTAAAAGCGAGAGGGTTGAAGGACTGGAAACCGTTCACACAGCGTGTAGTTCAGCAGACTTCTAACGTTTGGCTACACAGTCCTGTCGCCTTAAAAGTAGACCCATTCCGAGTATATGTAATGGGTGCAGCGTGTTTGCCACTGCTGGAAGTACCACTGGGACTGACGTTTTCACAAGGGGCCAAATGCGTGTAAGGAGTATGGAGGATCACATCCATGTTTTAACAGCCGCAAAGTTCATCGGGTTTCCCTCGGCGAGCAACTGAGACATAAACTTGGCGGTGATCCGCCGCATGTTCGCGTCTTCCCTTAGAATTCGCTGGCATGTTGCATACGAGGAGCCTAACCTCCCCGTGGCTTCTCGTTGACGATGTCGCAACTTCCTCCGAGGTGTTTGTCTCACCTGTGAAGGACAACCTGAAACTCAGATCTTCAACCGGTGTTCCAGCGCTTCAGCACCCCAAAAGTCTGTGTTCTGTCCAAGCCATTGTCATCGAAATTTTGGAATCTGTTTGAGAATTTCATGCATTTCCGGCGCAGGGTTCCCAAGTTTGAAGCATACACAAACGCGCCGTTCCTTCTACACTATAAAATCAGTTATCCCACTTGCCACACATAACAATAAACACCCCTTGAGAAGCAATGCGGGGGGGTTAATGCAGCAACACTCATTAGACTAAGCAGATGGCGATACTGCGGCACGGAATGACAGAATGCTGAACTAGTTGCTGTTCTGGGTCCCAGCAGTGAGCTTCGCAACGTCTGGATAGGCCTTCATATCACTCCGTATTTGTTGTCGTTAATTCAGTGGTTGCTGAACGCGTCTGAGGAAACCTGCAGTATTCGTTTCTTAGCTCTTCGATTAAGGTCCCCGTTGCCAAGGAATGCGCATGCTGTGACATTGTGTAATAAGACGGCAGAATGTCTGTCTCAGTTACCTTGCGTTTACACGTAAGGATCTTCAGCCTGCCGTCTACCAAGAGCTCCGAGATCTGTTTTAGGCAGAGTGTGTCCGCTCGCGCGCGCGCGCGCGCGTGTGTGTGTGTGTGTGTGTGTGTGTGTGAGGGGGGGGGGACGGCTGTAATTTTTTCAGCAAACAGTTGCGTGGTGTCCCTAGGGACAGTAGCCTAAACTTTCCTGCGTCGTGCAGATTAAATATTGAGAAAGTTTAAGACAGCTGTATTAGTTACAAGAAATAATCGTATTACTCTTATTGTCTCTCGAATCGATTATCTCGTTTTCATCTAAGCGTTTTCCGCTTCTAAGACTGCATCGTGATCGTGCCTGAAATCGCAGAGATAAAAGAATCAGCCGCGACTTACTAGATTGTATAACATTCTACTGGTATGTAATGGTGTTAATTTGGAGGTCAATGGCGATAGAAAGGATTCTTACGGTTTTCGTTATGGGACATCATCTAACATTTGTTGTAGCCTTGACACTGCTGTCAGAAGGATGGTTTTGCTGGCTGCTGGATGAATTATTGCCCTGACTAGGACTAACAGGAAAGTCGATTATAGACACAGTTCATCCTTGCCTCGTCAGAGGTGGTTGCTGTTGGAGTCGGCGATTGAAGATTTTTGTGCGTCCGCTGTATTTTTCGGCTTACAGTTAGGGAATGTCTTTTTTATTGAACTGCGAGTACGTACATGGAGTAGAGTGCATGTGTCGAGAAATTGAGGGTTGCTCAGCTGGTCGAGAAATTTAGCATCTTCCATGGAATGCAGAGTTTCATGGCCATGTTCCAGAAGACCCCACCATTGAATCCGGTGCCGATTTAGTTGTAACCGTTCACAGCCCAGTGGTTACTTAATGTAGTACCAAGTTTGACTTACGGAAATTCTGCATCGTGCCCGCAGGGTGTTCTTCCGTGTTTGTTATGAGTTTTACAACAAACAGCGAATTTGTGTTAACTGATTGGTCTTTATAATGAAGATGGAGTGTGCTTACTGTGCGTTAGGAACGAAATCTTTTGATACAATGCAGGTTAAGTTTCTTCTTCAGTGCGTAAAATGTATATTTCCATTTACGCCAGGCCTCCCAGTGGGCTTCTGGTTCCGGATAGCAATGTTTTTCCCATACGTGCTACATGTCCCGACCATCGCACCCTCCTTGATTTGAAATTTTGTGAATAGTGTACACATTTTGAAAGCTTTGGTATATATTTTTTTTCCTGTCCTCGTACGCATTCTCGTTTATGTTCAAATATTCTGCTTAGCACCCTGTTCTCAAAGCTCATATTGTTTCCCTTAAGTTTCGAGACCAGCTTTCAGGTACTGTAATAGCAGGTAACGTTGTATTTTTGTATATTTTAATCTTGGAGTCTTTTGATAGGAGACAGAAGATGGATCGGAAGGGTCAGAAGAGAACTCCCATTATGCAGCGTCGTTAAAGTTGCCCGGGATTTAGTAACTTTGTTGGTGAAATGGCTTAAAATTGCCATTCTTGATACAGTTATTCAGCGTTTTGTGAAACACAGTCCGAAGATCTGCAAAATAGTTGTTTTATTCAGAAAAATGTTGTCTTATCAGATCTTTTTCGTGTTTTTATGAAACCCTTGGCGTTTCCTGTTGCCGTACGTCGTTTGATTCCTCAATGAATGAGTTCTTTCTTTGTGATTTAATTTTCGAATAAGAACTTGTAGTGTTTTGGTCAGTGAAGTGTAACACTTGGACGCAATTTATATAAGTTATTAAGTCAACGTATCTTTTTTCTGCCTCTGTTTTTAAAGGCGCAGTATCATAATGAAGTCAGCAAGTAGGTTTTAGGTTGTAGATTCTTATATGGACATCTTTTGTTCGTGTCTGTCTCACCAGGTGGTACAAGAAGCTGGTCCCGAACACTAGGAGGGGGTACAGCCCAGAGAGAGGCGGAAAGTATACCGTCTGCATACATGACCGCAAGGTTGGAGTCAAGAGATTTAACCCAGAGGATGACTGAGTAACTGGAGTAAATAAGTTGATAGGGAAAGTAACTCGGTGTGTTTGGGAGTCGTCAAACAACCTACGAATCCTCGTCAGTATTATACAAAACTTGGTTTGCTGATAACAAAATATACTGAGATTGTGAATTGTGAGGTAAGGTCATCTCAGGTCATATCCTAAGACGTGTTGACCTACAACAAGGCGAATGTGACCATACCCGGGACTCTCCAGTTTCTTCCTAAATTTCGACATGGAGTTTGTTCATCCCTTGCCTTTAACATTACTTAACAACTAACCTATACTTGTTGACTATAAAGTGAAGGCCAGTTTTTCGTTGTGCGTGCCATGACATATGGCAGACTAGAGGTTTAGCTCCATGCATTGTTTGCCTGGACAATATACGTAGATGAGTGGTTAACTTCACGCTCCGACCACTTTGCACCCGGGAAAGAGTCCTCGGTGCACGTTGAATAAGAGGTTAAATGGGCCCCAGGGCCGGTTGGTCTTTTTGGAGAAGAGAAAATCTGTCGTTCTTGTGGGAGACCGAACCATGATTCCACATTTGTCCAACCCGTGGCTTAGTCCCGGTACCGATTACGCCTCCCGGCCTTCAATTTGACTGTTGGAGCCAGATTATTATTTTTCGTTATTACGAGATCTGTTCCTCCCACCGCCTTGAATTAAATGTCTAAAAATGCAAATATAGGCTTGCAAGGTACACCACAGATTTTTTTTTTGTCTACGTAAGTCTTTAACAGAACTGGAGAAAGACGAGGTATATATATGTGTGTGTGTGTGTGTGTGTGTGTTATGGCCATTACATTTTTTCTTGTAAATCATGAGGCTTTCGAGATGATTAAGCAAAGGTTACCGAACCTACCACGACTGTTACGCTAAGCGTGCATTGCCTAACTTGTTGAATATATAGTCTGTGAAATGGGATGCTGGACATGAGCAGTGTTTCGTGACGGTACGCTGGCTTCAGATCAGCACTCCCCCCCCCGCCCCCCCCTCATCACCGCACACCTTCTCTTGTTGGCCCCATTGGTGTCCTCCCACGAATCACGCATATGTTCACACGGGTCGGTTGTAACCCACTTAAACAAACACGACCGACATATAAAATAATAAACAGGGATCCTAGTAAAGAAAACAGACTGAACAATGAATTGTTATCTGTAATAGACATGTTGTTGCAATGAACGGTATATAATTCTGTCGTGTCAAGAAATTCGTTCCGGAGTTTTAGTTATCGACAGTTCGAACTGCAGGCATGCTGTCAAGTTTTGTGGAATTTGGTTTACCAACACGTGAAACTAGGTAAATGTACTGGACCGGGTAGGGTTCTGGTAAAAATATACAATTCGGTATTGGCTTTGTTTTTAAATAAACGGACTATCAAGGTACACTGTCGACAGTGAACCAGTTAGCATCATTCTCAGCTGTGATCACCAAAATTAATGTGAAAATTATTCTTTTTTAGGCTCTTGTCGCAAGATTTCGAGAAGCGACTGTTAACTCCGTCATGTCTGCGTGATGTCCGGCTTCCTCCGCGATGTAGATGAGATATGCGTTCTACTGGGTATTACGCAGCGTGAAGTGGTAATTCCTTACCGACGTTTACCATCTTCACGGGTCAGAAATTCAAGAATTCTCGGAGTCTTGATCGTCTTGGATTTTTGACCCCTGAATATGGGACCGATAGGTTGTCCCGAAACGTTGGTAAGGAATTGCCACTGTACGCTACGTAATATCCCAGAAGAGTGCAGATCTCTTCGTCATGTCTTTTCAAATGGAACAGTTCGGCTCCCACTAGACGAATTTTAATCAAATTTGATATTTGGGAATTTTTTAAATCTGAAATTCAAGTTTATTTAAAGTCTGATGAGAGTAACGAGTACTTTACCTGAAGAGCTATGTAAATTTGTTATATCTCGCCGAATTCTTTTTAGAATGGGAAATGTTTCAGACGAAAGTTGTAGAGAATCTCAAAACACATATTTTATGTTCAGTAACTTTTTTCCCCAAAAATTGTGCCGTTTATGAAATAATGTGGAAATATGGTACAGCTGGACAGGCCGCAAGTGACATAATATGGCGCATACGTTTTCCATGCTGAATAACTAAGGCTTCAGTCACAAAGTCGGAATATGTCACATGTTTGCTTTTCCCAGGAAACGGTGCTTGCACGGACGTGCCTCAATGTTACGTTTCTACGTTTATTGTCAGTTTTGTTAAGTTGCGGTATATTTTTGTGTTTGTTAGACTGAAGGTGATTGTGTCCATGAAATTTTTGTAGCACATATTGTTCACTTAGTGCAACAGTGGCACCAACCAAAAATTGCCATTTGGAGTTAATAATACGATTGAGCTTACAAAATATGACAGGTGCATCTGACAATACCGGCACACTTGACACTCGAAACGTACCCCGCTAGATGCCGCTATTGTCGAATGTAGCTATATTTTTCACTTCAATTTTGATATTGTCTCCAAATGGGTAATAGTTGGGTAGCCCTACTATTGTATTTAGTGAGCAATAGCCCAGAATGTAGCTGTATATTTCACCTCGATCGTAATATTGTCTCCAAATGGGTAATAGTTGGGTAGCCCTACTATTGTATTTAGTGAGCGATAGCTCAGAATGTAGCTATATTTTTCACCTCAATCGTAATATTGTCTCCAAATGGGTAATAGTTGGGTAGCCCTACTATTGTATTTAGTGAGCGATAGCTCAGAATGTAGCTATATTTTTCACTTCCATCGTAGTATTGACTCCAAATGGGTAATTGTTGGGTAGTCCTACTATTGTATTCAGTGAGCGATAGCTCAGTACGTGCCGCTTCGCTCACCCAGACCCAGGGACGCCTGTGAGTGTAGTGACGAAGAGCCTAATTCTCTGTGAGGTAGGAACTGAAATTTGACATATCAGTTAGATGGACGCGAGTCTTAAAATTGTTAGTGCTTTCGTTTTGTTACAATCCTTGTGACAAAGATGAGTTAATTCTGTAATGTTTGGTTTCATTTATGGCCTTTTATTCAGTTGAAGTAGCCACAACAATAAATACCGTCATCACTGTTTTTACGGCAAAGCGTATGCGTGTAACGAACGAATTAATACGCATTAAACAAGGAAGGCAGATCTGTAGAAAGCATATAGGCCTAACGTCGTCGGAACACGTTTCCCAATTAAATAGCATATCTATTAGCGGCTCCAATGTCTTTTGCCTTCGCACTAACGCTTTGTAACAGTGACAGTATTAATCATTTTTCCAAGTATTTAAAGTAAGAGTTTTAATAACTTCCAGCAATATATCTCTGTATTTAACCAACTTGATGCACAAAATTTTTTTCACAATAAGTTTTATTTCATGCCTCTACATGTTTCGAGCACATGTGCTCGAAACATGTGAAACAAATTTTGTGCATCAAGTTGGTTAAATACTTAGATACATACTGAGATGCACGGTCAACAAAACGTCAAAATTTCCAGTAATGTGTTTAACTTTATGGTTTGTCTTCATGTAAGGTCTGTAGAACTTGTATGTTTCGTTATATCTGGACGTAGTTTCACTAATATCTCTTCCCTACTTATTACAATTCAAACCAACAAATGCGTACAGTTCTATTGAAATGATAATAATATTATAAAAAACCGTCTCCTACATGTTTGTGCAATTATTAGTTCGAATTGTAATTGAATTCTAATGCACGGAATGGAGAAGGTAAAATATTTCCCTTAACTACACTGATTTGGTCTACGTGCTGTTAGTAACCTACGCAACTGTTGAACATTTCGTTTACCATTTAGGCGTATGCACTGACTTCTTCGTGGTATCTTTTTTCCCCTTCTTTTTTCCCTAATAAAACATGTTGTTGTACGTACTTGTTTTCGCCCATTTCTCTCTGACTTCTTTTATGCCGATATTGCCATTGAAACTGCGTCAGTTTTGGGGCTGTAATCGGGCATGGTTGCAGTTGTGCTGAACTCTTCGTTTCGTGGCTGGTCCTGCTATACGTCATACTAGACAGGTGAGACCCACCTCGTTGATGAAGAGGAAGCAGAGAAAATTGTTACAAAAATAATCTTGTTCCTTCCTCTGAAGAAGCGTGCAGACCGGCGAATATTTTCTCTTCTCCTGCGTTGGTGTGTCAGTCGCACGCTCGCCTTGGTTGGAGCAACCTGTCTGTGCCTTTTCTCGCGAGCGATCTCCATTTCGTGAATCTCGAATCAAATGCACATCGCCCTTTTTTTGTCTTTGCAGTCTGTTGGTTCGTATGGTTCGTTCTCATTCAATGTTAATCAACTGGCCGCGAGTTCATAATTATGACTGGTTTGTGTTTCTAGTGTACACAAATTAATCCAAAGAAGCAGCGATACAAGATTGCCGTGTGTTTTTGCAACATTTTCGCGTACAATTTGGTGATTGTTTTTTGCGTGTTATAACTTGCGGGTTTGGAGATAATGATGACCCAGAATTTCGGAGCTTCTTGTGTGTGTGTGTGTGTGTGTGTGTGTTTTTACCTGCAGTGTAATGACGCATGAATAATGCAGTCGTGTTGTGTGTGTGTGTACTAAACGTCTTTTGACCTTCGGTTGCATGCTTTGTCGTGACTTTAACATGGAAAACAGCGGTATGTCGAAGCGATGTTCTGGAGAGGCGTGGCCACCATATGGTTTTACAGTCTTCTGTAAGGTAACGTACTGCTGCATGTTCCTTATTTATCTTTCTCGGTATTTACCCATAGTTAATTTAAAAACAATGTTACTTTACAAACAAACGAAATCAGCTTTCTATTCGTGTACCTATGAACTGCTGTATCTACCACCACCTTTCGCAAACACATAATGTACCACTCAGTTCGATTTTTTAAATTTATTTTTGAGTTGTTGTTTTCGTAATGTGTTTCAGAAGAAAGCGTCTTTTGACGGTGAAACTACTTACTTGTGAAAGATGTCCATAGCTCTTCGGAAAATAATATGAATAGTGGCAAGTTCTGTTATGATGATGGTGATGATTATGATGATGTCACTTCAGGTCCGACACCCTAAACAACCCCGAAAGTACATAGTAGTTGCATTGAAGGCACGGTCTGAACTTTGGCTTTCATGTTAACAGTACAGGAAACGGTCATTGATACTACAAAAATTAGAGGGCGTTACCACGTGCTTTAACGTTTATAAATTCTCATAATGTCCACAGAATGAATAATTCTGAAAATAAATTATATCGCACCCCTAGAAGAACAGTGTCACAACTCAAAAAACGCTCATTGATTTATGCCCACAGGAGGTATACCTGAGACCATATCTACCTAGTGGAATAGCGTCACACGTTTTTTTTCTAAAATGGCCGCGAGATGCCAGAAGTGTCGTTCTTTTGATCCGATTTCGTCGCCTGGCCAGTGGAACAGTGTCACTTGTGATATGCTGCAGTAAGTTTCGGGTGATTGTACTTGAACAACGACACATCTAAAAAATAGAGACATTTAAAAAGTGGAGCTATATACGTTCCTGCGCAGTATGTTTCAATCATTCGTGGAGCTAAAGAAACGGAGTACCATATAACGTTAATGAAATGACGCACGAAGATTTTTTTTTATTTGAAAGCACTATCAGGTTCCCTTGGAAGCAGTTTTTCAAAAACAACTGAAAACGAGACCGTAAAAGTGACACATTAAAATAGTCAGTGCAGACAAACGCAGTCCTTACACCTTCTCCTTAAAACACCCTACTCTCAGGAAAATTACAAAAAGGTTGTAGTGGATAACAGAAGAAAGACAAAACTTGCAGCTGCCCAATTAGACCTGCAGCCGGTGTACTCTAAAAAGTTGCTAGTAGGAGACAAAAAGAAAGCTGGTATTTTCCCGACCTACTTTAAAGAAATCACATTCCCAGATTTTGTGCTACTTTTTATGAGCCCCTATTTCAATAATTATTACAACATTCAAGGCATTATTCGTCATTTTTGTATTTTGTTTCCTTCTTAATTATGACAATGTAATTATTAATGTATGAAACAACGTAATTTATCATTACAATCTAAATTTTCCTTCAAACGTGTTATTTATTTCGTGACGTTTCAACTTTTAAAGCCGACACAAGTTTATTAAAAACACAAATAATGATGCAAGAACAGCGACACAAGTCCTAAATCATCCCTTTGAGTAGTCCTGGGGTCCTTAAATGTCGAATCTTGATAAAGTCACTGAGGGATTATTTAAGGAACATTATACATTTCTTTATACCCAAATGTCGCAATTATAGTTGCAATAGTTTCCTCACAATTCAACGAAATTAAATTAAAATTAGGGTTTTCCCCTGTCCTGAACACCTGTATTTTTCGAGTTGTGACAGTGTCCGTCTAGGGGTGCGATGTGTCTAAACAGAATCAAGGGGACCGTGCTGTATCTCGCACGGTTATTCGCCGGTATTTACAGGCGTGGCCCGGGTTCACTCATAACTTACTTCATGTGAGATTAGTTCTTAGAACAGCGGCAGTGGGGCAGGTTTTTCTGAAAGAACTTTCTTTCTGCCACTATCATCCCACGAACTTTCATTTTCATTCGTGTTATCTGGCGGTGGACAGTGATTTCACTACAGGCCACATTTCTGTATGGATGTTGTCTTACCCTACCACAAGAGAATAAAATAGGAGAGGTTAGTGTAGCTATGCTTCAATCCAGAACCTTTGTATGCTGCCCGGAGTGTATTTATATATGTCGTATTATTCTTACACTGAGCAGCATTAAGTAGTTCGTATGGTTGGCCTTTGTAATGGAGCCTCAGTATGTTTACTGTGAGGCAGAAACTGAACTTTAGTAGACAATTCATATAATTTTGTCCTTCAGAGGGTAAATAAATGTCTGTTTATGGTTGCCGGACCTTTTTATTATAACACCACCTCGGGAGGGGCTTAGGTTAGATGTTAGGCTAGTCTCTCTCTGTTTTGCTTGTTTCCCCCTGTTGCATTCGGAGCGACTTAGGTTAGACGTCAAGCTGGTCTCTGCTTCTGCACGTACGGTACCACCGCTGCAGCACCACTACCGGGCGAGCCATTTGAAGACCGGCTGCTCCGTCAAATGTCTCCTGTGGCATGGTTATGGGAGAGGGGGTTTCCTGGTGGTAAAGCATACGGAGCGTGAATCTCTTACACACCTCAGTCTAGCGTGAGGGTTGTATACGTGTAGAACTTTTGTCTTCTTTCAAGTACATGTTTTGATTAATCACGGAGAAATGTTTGCGTTTGTTACCCCAAATTTTAATTTTATGTTTTGTATAATATTATTTTTTGTTTTGTTTTTTTTACGAGAAGCACTGGAAACGAAAATACATACACCCTGTTGTGAAAAACACCGAGTTTTGTATTTCTGTTTATTTATTTGCTTATTGAAGATAATTACAGTTGTTTGACACTTGTTTGTTCCCAGTGGGACAAGTACAACGTGTCATATATAAATATAGACTCGTAAATATTAATCTGTGGTTTCAAAGCTGGTGTCTGCAGTGTCACGGTGACACGATTTTTTCACTAATTAGTCTTCAGATGTGACGAACTTAAAACACCCTGCTTTGCTCAGCTTTGATGAATTTGATTTAACGTACTGTAAACTAGTCGTGTGTCTTCGTATAGTGAAAGCCAACGAGATGCACTATTTCTCATATTTATTTGGTAAAGTACTCTACATGTTTCGGACAAGTCCACTGTCCATCATCAGGAGTATCTCAACACTGTATACACGCAATAGGTATTTGTCATGCGAATTCTGAGAAATAATACATCTCGTTGGCTTTTATTGTACTAATACATCACAATGCACGGTCCTCTGAACGGCAAATAGTTGTGCGTCATGTGTCTGTCTAGTGAAATCTTTTAGATACATGTCACCAAGAAACAATAACTAGGGTCTCGTTTCCGACAGAAGTACGTATTGTATTACTGGACATTTCATATCTGTGTTACGATCACGGATCGGCACGATCTACATTCCCAGGATTCTTAACTCTGGTCGCATCCTGTAAGTATTTTGTGTGTGTGTGTGTGTGTGGGCTTACATTGTTATGTAGATGTCCCTGAAGTTCGGAGGATTTAATATTCATGTTCCACTACATTTTTCTTGAATGAAAGCAAAAACAAGGAAATTAGGAATTGTAAATCGTTCAAAATGAATGATTTTTAATGTGTGCAAGCTGAGGGTTGCACATCCTGGATACCAGTTGCGTTTTTGCTCAGTGATTTGAGCACGCGGTAGTCCGTAGAGTATAATACTTATACAGACATATACACTGGTAATTAACAGTGATCCACTCTATGCATTGTGCATGCCACTTCATACCATATTTGACAAAGTTACATTGTTGTAAACGGAACCGTTTAGAGTGACACATCAATGTAAGTACAAATTCCGACAGAAATTACTCTTGTCACGTTCCGTACAACTTATATCTTCATATATATATATATATATGTTTTATTATAATACGCTATCTTATAGCAGATACCATTACATTACTACATCACCAACGGACCATCAGCTCAATCACTTTCGCATTTCATTCACCCACATGGTCTGTCACCAAGTCCGGGAAATTTTACTGTGGATTTATCCCCAATTTTAAGAATTATATACTTTATTTACCCCTACTTATAATATGTTACAATACTTTTACAAATTGTTAAAATGTTCCCTAAACGCGATTCTACTAATATGTGAGGACGAGATCTTGCCCACGAGTTTTGTTATCGAGTGTATGGATACAGCTATATGATTTCCTTCTTTACGCAATCCTGCAGTACGAAGCCTGATGATGGCTGTTTTACACAAACGAAACAAGTAGCTTTTCTGGATCACCATATTAAAGCCTTGTGTACAGACTGTTTCCTTGATTAAAATGAATTGTGTTAAAGTTATTAGTTCTTTTGCTGATTTCAGTCTTCCGCCGCGAAGTAGCTGAGAACTGCGCTCTTTTGGGTTATTACGCAGCAAGTAGTGGTAATTTCTTACCGACGTTTCGGAACAACCTGTCGGTCCCATCCTCAGGGTTCAAGAATCTACAAAAAAAACTTAAGGTAGGACCGATAGGCTGTCCCGAAACCTAGAAGAGTGCAATTCTCTTGTAATAGTTATTTTGTTGAAAAGTAAGGAAAGTGGGACCAGAGAAGTAACAACGCCATAGGAACGCTACTGTCATAAACGTCTGGTTACACCGATATCTGATGTGTTCGTCCATGACATAGAAGTCGTCTTGTTTCCCCGTCCTCTCAGTCGGGTTGTTTTTGCAAGACCATATACGGTGTAGGCTTAACATAAAACAGCCTGACCTCTGACCACTGCTGTTATGTCGTTAGGCAGTTGTCTGCGGTTTCATGCCTCATGCGATCTATTTGGTACTAAACGTGAGTTACGGAGCGCGGCATTAGAAACTGAAGTTATGTAATTGTAAGTAACAACGATCGATTGCCTGTTACCTTCAGCGACGTTCCTGCGTCTTCTCTGAAATTAAAATCACATGTTGCCTTAACTTGATTCGCCTTCATTGTGTTTACAGTTTAACCAGAACTACAATATACAGTATACAATACGACCGCAACTTTTATTCATCATATGTATCCAGCTACATGTTTCGGCTAACATGTAGGCATCGTGAGGTTGATGGCGAAAATAAAATTAACAAGAAAGTGTTCAAAGCTTTAGGAGAGGTGTGAGATCGCGAACGTTTACAAATATATTAAATATAACAACGCATCCTCAGGAATAATGTTATATGTATTATGTAACACTGTATTTATAACGGTTCGAAACCTCAAACCTGTCCTGCAGTTGACGTTTGTGTGACCGTGCATCACTAGTACAATGATATCAGCAACCAACAGGATGAAGCAAAATTTGTTTTATTGATTTCATCCAGTCTGTATCACCGGTCGGCAGCAGACAGCAGACATTGTTCCAAAAAGCTGTATATACAAAGTGCTCCTGAAGATGGGCGAAACTGTCGCCCGAAACAAGTAGAACAAGCTTAAAAGAATCAATAAAACAAATTTTGCTGCATCTTGCTCGTTGATGATATCATCACTCCCCTGCGGATGTGAACATTCTCTTGTTACTTTTATTTTCGCGATCGGCCAGATGATACGTATATGTTAGCCGAAACATGCAGATGGTTATATTTAATAAATAAAAGTTGTGTTCGGGCTGCGCATATTGTACTCCTGGTGACATGGTATTGTTCACATTTTTTATATGTTGTGAAGAATTTATACATAAAATATATTTAATTTTCACATACTAACAGGCACTGAATAAGAACTGTATGTATGTATGTATGTATAATAAGAGAAGCAGTGTTATTATTTCCGCGCAGTTTATCCTAAGAATAATTTGGACATAGAACAGCAGTCTCTTAGCTCCTACTTTAGGTCTTTATGTTACCGAGTGAGACGAGAGGATGAGTATAGGATGCTTTGGAAAGGAGAGAGAGGCAGTAACGACAGTTTTTTATTTGCTTCAAGAGGAAATACCCACATTATCCTGCAGAGGCCATTAGAAACAGCGAGCAACCTCAGTAGCCGTACCGGATTTTTCACTAGAAATTAGAATCGCTTTACTTCTCGAATACACGTCCAGCAACGAAATGGGTTTTACAGATTAGTATTGCTCATTATTAATCACAACTCCCTATTTTTTTAATGTTTTCCTACTCGGTCTAAGCCGCCTCATTGTTGAGGTTTCTAGATCACACGCTGTTAGACACACCACACTCGGTAGGACTCCTCTGGACGAAGGATCGGGCCGTCACAGAGACCTCTACCTGATAACACACAACACTCACAAGATAGACTATATCTCCGGCGGGATGCGAACCCTCAATCCCATGAAGCAAGCGGCCGCAGACCTTCGCCTTAGACCGCGCGGCCACCGGGATCGGCAACACTGTACTTGTAAGGTGCATATTTAGTTTGCGCCGTAGGAAACATCGCGTGTCTGTCAAGACATAAGCGAAGGTCAGAAAGTCATTATTGTATCCATAGCAACCAGTTCTTAAGTACTTCATCTCTTCGTTGTCTGGCGGTATGTATAGTAAACATGTAACTGCACCCGAGCACATTGAACCCAAGACTGCACTGCAGACGTTCCCGCCACACAACTTGGACAGAATTTTTCATTTCAGTTGCATATTAAAACAGTGAAATCTCTGTTAAGGTTACGATATTCTGGGATGAGGCTCTGTGATTTTGCAGGATAGTTCGTTTGTGGGCTTGTTTGATTAAGCAGTGATTTTTTCCCGGTTAAAATCATTTACCTTCTGATTTTTGTAATGGCGATTTTTTGTGTTGGACGTAAGGATCGCCTGATAAATTATAAATATTAATATGAGCTTTTTAATCCACTTGGGACGTTTCAGCGTTTAGTGTTCTGATGGTTGGCGCTTCTGCTTCGTAATCGAAAGGCCCTGGCTGTAAGCACAGAAACGTACCGCCCTGAGGTATTAAGGGGTTTTCATCAGACCCTCCAGGTAAGTGCATTACATTAGGCCTCGACTCTGCCTCCTACATCCTTTGCAGTTCATTACTCACTAGTCAGTCATTGGACGCTGTATATTATGCACTACTTCCAGCGTTATTTCGGCAGAGAAATGCTTGGCAAGATTTTGGTGGGGTAACTTGAAGGAAAGAGACCACTTTGAAGACATACACATAGTTAGGAAGATAATATTAAATGGGTCGTAAAGAAATAGGATGGTAGTGCGTGGACTGGATTAATTTGCCATGGACACGGGCGTGAAACTTGGGATCCCATAAAATGCCGACTTCCTTGACTAGCTGAAGAACGGTTAAATTACCAAGAAGAAATCTGTTGTCCCATGGCTTCAGCTCTCAGCAGACTGAAGTAAATGAGGACTTTGGAGGGGGGGGGGCAGTTTTTGTTCCAAAACGGATTAGCCTTAGGCCGTAGTGTGCCGCAGTATTATGTGCCTTTTTTATTCACTGTGTGAGAAATGTTCAAAATTTTTGTTCGGAAGGTCTGAAGGGAAGAGTTCACTTGGAAGACCTAGGCGTAGATGTTAGTATAATATTAACATGGAACTTTATAGAATGGACTGAACACAATGGTAGAAGTGTATGATGTTCGAGATTTTCACGGTGGTGTGTTTCCAGACTATCTTCTTCTGTAATGTGGCACTATATAGTATTGTAGTAATTAGCGACATTAACAGTTGTAAGTGCTGCGTCTTCTTCGTTGAAATGGAAAGCAACATGTCCTTCCGTAACGTCGGTAAATTTGTACCAGACTTCATGGAAGCCATCCCGCTGTGTTTGCTGTTAATTAAACAAACCAAATTTGTTCAGTCTAACACAATGCAGGTTTATTTAATCAATCAAACTGCCCTCGCGTGTATGCTACATTTTTTCGGCCTGTACTTAGGCCATCCTCAAGCATGTAAACACAAGAACGTGTACAGGAAGATCCAGTGTTTTTGTGTTTACATGCCAGAGGAAGGCCTAAGTACAGGCCGAAATAAGTAGCGTATATGTAAGGACAGTTTAATTCATTAAATAAACGTGCTTTTGTTAGCCTGAACAAGTATGTTTGTTCTATCAGACTACGCAGCGTCACATCGCAGTAAGAGAAGTGTTCAAGATAATAGCTGAGCTATCGTGTTTCCTAGAACGATCCCGGCCCGTGATGTTAATTGTTCAGTAAGATGACTATTCTGCAACCATTGGGGTGTGAAGAAAAGACAGTCGTTCTGAACTTGTAAGGACCGAGTCACATTTCGGCATTGTTTGAACATTAGAAAGTTTATTTTCATACTTTTGACGAGACTATTTAGAACATTATAATGAGGACGACCCACATCTTTAGCTTACAGAACTTTTAAAACTCTCGAAAACTGGAAACTGTGTCCACTGATTTTCATTCCGCCACTGCTTCGATCATCCCGTAGGATGCACCACCCATGATTTCTCTCAACCGGCTCCATTCATTGTTTCTCGCTAATCGTAATTAATGGAGTGCTTTCATTCAATGTGCGGAACGGTGAACGGTTGTGAAGGAGTCGCCTGGGGCAATTGGCGAATTTAATACGACGTGACGTCAGTGTATACTGGGTATGCATGAATTACACACCTGATTCATCATGCCCTATCCTTGCTCAAGAGGATGACAAGGTTAGAAACAAGTTCAGACCGCTGATTCGCCGTTCACCAACATCAAGAGTCTCTCATTTCATGAAGAGATGTGGCTGCGAGGCACTGTACTGCAAACCTGAATCAAACTTCTGAGCTTGGAAGTTGGTTTAATTAATTGCAACTGATACAAGGGATGTGATTGTATAGAAAGAGTGAGACATTCCTTGTAACATCGAGAGGTTCACTTACGCGTTTTGATAGATTCTTTGGATTCCAAATATTCTTGTAATTCGCCCTGTTGATTGTCGCAACAGCGATTGAAACATATTGGTGATGAAGAGAACGTGGTAAAAAGAATTTTGCATACGTGCGTTTGTTGGTCTTATGTGCATTGAAACATCACAAATGTGTTTATCCAAAGGAGGTTTTGGATGATAAGAGTGCTGCATCGATCAAGGTTTTCGGAACTCTTTTTTGTGTTCTCTGGATATAAGACAATAAACCTATTTTGTAGTGCCGCCAGTCGACTTTTCTTACCAATTTAATAAGTCTAGTACGCAGAATGAAACTAGTAAATGACGTGGGACGAGGTTTATTTAATCTCATTTCATTCTGCTACCTGACTATATATGTATGAGGTTATGTATGTATATGTGTATATATATATATATATATATATATATATATATATGTGTGTGTGTGTGTGTGTGTGTGTGCGTGCGTGCACGGTGAACTCTTCTGTTGTGATTTGCACGGTAATGTATCTCTGTGTCTTCCACACCATATGATCTATCATCAGTGTTCCAAATCTTTTAACTTTTTTTTTCAGTTCGACTATCATGCAAACTCCGATGTAAGTGCTGGAATCAGTTACGATTTCTCCCCCCTCAAAATCGTAATCGCATGTGAGCTACTTTCTTTCACCAAAGCGAAAAGAATTGGTATGTCCTTGAAATAACACAATTTGTATCGTACTGGGGCTACTTGCACAGCTTTCTGTTGTTGGGATGTCCCACATGAACTTCCAAATGAAGCGATCGTAATTGCCGGCGCTATGCTGTAGGTGCAATAAACTTATAATATTGTTATTTATATGCAGGAAGTAGTTTCAGTTATTATATGAACATGTAGGCGGATTAGATGTTGGTGTTTAGAAGTAGCTAGACGCCCTAGATCAGCATGAAAGCGCCATAGGCAATGAACAACGTGTTTTAAACGAAACGATAAATCTTGCGATCCTCTTTAAAACCAAATTGTTTTACTACCAGCTGTAACATTACAAGGCTACGTTTTGTCCACGGTGTGTTTTTTTAATGTATTTTGTGTTATCTCAGAACAAACAGCGATTATTTGCCTGTACAGCATTAGCCTGTCTGTGGTCTTAATGGAGACGCGACATGGTTTGTTTCATGTAGGAACTAAATTTTTGCATAATATTTAAAGGAACTTCAGGATAAAGGTCTGGGCACTGAAAATGGTTTGATGGGGACAGACTATTCGGAGTGAAATGGACTGAGTCTGCTTGCGTTTACATTCGTTTCCATTTCTGATTATAGGAATCGGATTGTCTTGGATTTGTTTATCAAGTGAGAATACTGAAGCTGTGGTGTTACAAGGTTCACTTTTACCTGTGTAGTGATTTTGTTATGAACTGGACGATCTGTGGTTCGATTTCCAATAGGGCCAAGAGATATTTCTGGTCTCCACAATGTTCAGGCAGTATCTTGGGTCCATCCAGCCACCTATTTCATGAGTACAGGGGTTCTTTCCTGGCAGTAAAAGGGCCTGGGCGTGAGTTTGACCACTTTTTTTCATCCAGTTCAGAGGTTAGAAATGAATGGAACTGTCCCTATGTTCTCCCATTATATATTCGTAGGACCAGCTGTACCTTTCATTGTTACCTCCGTTTACAGCTGACAAGCACGACATTTAGATACACAGTTTGCTACGTGTACCCGGTATCAGTACTCGATGAAAGGATTGCAACTTTTATCGTTTGCTTCATTTTACACCGACTCAAAAGAAGATAGAAGCTGTTAGTATATTTGTTATTTTACGACGCTTTAACGAAATGTAAAGAGCTGTAGGATATTACCCAATTGGGTGGGTCCGTTAGTTTATCATGTGGTTACATTGAAGGCGGAATGGGCGGAGCATGCATTGCGGATGGGGCGTGAAAACTTTAAGGAATCAACGCAATAAAAAGGACATGTCCTTCGACATAAACTTTTTATTTTACCAAATCCAGTAGCAGGCGAAACATGTAGCTGCTATTGGATTTGGTATAATAAAAGTTGTGGGTAGACGGACTGCGTCCTTACTATTGCGTGTTCCACAAGCACAATGGGGATGTCGCACCTTATTATTAACCTTTTGACGCCTAATGTCAACTATAGTGGTCGTACCGCACCACTGACCTCTAAAGTTGCATTTTATATATTTATTCAACAAATGTAGGTACTGAATATTTTAAACATGGTATATACTCTCCGTTTTTTTTCTCTTCAAAATGCAGCTTGTTTCATAATTCTAACGTGTTTGGTTCCTGTATTATTCACGTTTTATATACAGGGTGTGCTAAAATTAAAAAAAAATAATTCCGGCGCCAAAAGGTTAAGGAACGAACCTGTTTCTTAGACCCGTGCATAGATGGCAAAACTAAAGTGATTTCGAGAGATGGAGTGTGTGACTGTGTGACGACAGATCTGGCTGGGTGCAGTGTATAGTCGCTTCTTGTGAACACGGTAACTGACCGTCGAATTCTGTTACATTAGGGAATTCCATTCTGAGCTGAGTACTTGTTGTCATCACTTCAGGGAAGTTCGGGTGGGTAACGTGACGTCGAATTATATGCAGTAGGATAATCGTGAATGTGGAAGGGCCTTCTAGAGACCGCAGCGTATTTATTGTACGATAAAATCCTCAGTTCGCCCGAATTAAATGTTTAATTCTTAGAGGTGAATACTAGTGACTAAATTGCTTGTTGTTTATTTTTACGGTGGGTGAAGAGGCAGTGTGGTAAGAGGGAAGCACTGTGGATGCACCACCAAGTGTTTCAAGGAAGTCAGCAATGACTGAAGGTATAAATGTTCTCCCAACAGTGTAAGGCCAGATGCACAGTACGCGGGCGGTCCCCTGCCGGATATTCTTCACTTGTTCCAATAGCTATGTCCATAGTACCTACTACGTTCAAGGCTGGACACCGTTTTTCAAACGCAGTGTAGAACATTTCCCTGCTCTTGTCTGGTACATGAATGTTTCTACATTGTGAGTCGGGCCTAAATGTTTCTGAAAGAGGTGTGGCGTTGAGCGGACGTTCACAGGTGGGTCTGATAGCGGCCACACCGTGCTTACTGCACTTGTGTACGGAGTTCGTGAGCTCAAGTAGAAAGTAATATGGTTAGCTGTACGTATAAGGAGGTTGGAGGCGTTGCTCAGGAGTTCTGGAATGCTTGTTACATTAAGCAGGCGTACTCAACCGGTTGTCACGCAATGGTCACTCTGGCCGTGCCTGAACTTGACTGTCAGTGTCCGACAGAGATGGCAATAGTAAGTTGATTGCGATGTCCTCATCTGTCTGCTCCCAAAGTCCCTCCCGTATCCCATGCTTCCTAAACCGTTTACGCCTGGCTCCCAACCAGCGGCTTTTCCCCCGGCAATAAGCCGCCAGAGCATGATGCTGACCACTCCGTCATGTGCTTTCATGACCTGCGCACGGTTTCACCTTCTTTACCGTACGAGCACAATGTCTTTGCTTCGTGAGTTGGCGTGTCTGTAGAGCTTTGGTTTTTGGGCCATTGATTCGCGCGGTTTGTCACTACATTAGCTAGCTGGCATCAGTCTTTTATTTTATTGCGCTTTCTTGTTTGAAGTGACCGCATTCATGAGGTTAGATTATACTGCGTCGAATGATAGGGCAGTTATTGAATAATAAATCGTTGAAAGAAGCCTTCGTGGCCTAATTCGAGATGTCATTTCCGCATTTGCGTGGATTGACTGAGTGAAACGACGAAGTATACCGGGATAGTCATTCTCCTGGTTGAGGTCTGAACCTATGACATCCCGAGTACAAAGCAGAAGAGCTGCTCACTCGACCGCGACGTTCGGTTGTTCCGTTTAGTTCCTGCGTGTGCCGAGGTGCAACGCACGCTCTGCAATGTTCACAAGGCGCGGTCGATTGTAATCGACCGCGCCTTGTGAAGACTGCAGAGCGTGCGTTGCACGGCCACACTCGATAATTATCGAGTGTGTCCGTGTCTGATTGCGTATTGACATTGATGTGCAATAAACCTTGTAATTTCTGGGAACAAATTGGTGGTTACAGATTAAGTTTGTACATCAGTCTTGTCTGTACCGAAAGCTGTCCAGTACGTTCATCGTAGTTTCACAGCAGTGTAACCGTATGCTGTTTCATTCAGAATCTGCACGGCTTGCCACGATCGTAAGTAATGCAGAGTCTGTGATGTCACATACCTTTTTTCTTTGGAACTTGAATGTAATAAGTAAAAATAATTCAGAGTATGTTTCTGTCAGTGTGCCTTCATGTATCCATTAAGAAATTCGAATGCTCTGTTGCTGTTGATATTAATAATGACATTTATTACAGATTCGTTGAGAGGATAGAGCGAACGTTCCAGTAATTAACCCCTTCTGTACGAATGGCAGACTGCTCTATTTAAAGACCCAGTTCGTACCGCGCAGTAAACACTTTTCCTCTCGGTTAAAAAAACCAATCAGTTTATGGTGCTTTTTCTCAGATAGATACAAAACACATAAATACAGTGTGGGCAGAGCGTACAGTTGTTGAATGTTAAACCTGTTGGTGCATCACGTAACCAGCAGGCTTTGAAAGGTTAATGTTGTTACGCAACTAGTAGCAGAAGATTTTATCGTAGAAGTACAAGCAAGACCCGGACGAACGATTGGCACTTCATAGCTAGTTAAGTTTTAAGTTTCAGGTAACCAAAATCCTAACAATTATGAGAATAATCAGTAGTTAAACATCAGGAAATAACAGTAACAAATACCAATGGAAAATAAAGGAGATGAATAAATTCGGTAATCGTAATTGCTTTCTTTTCACCTCGTAGGAAGATTTGAGGCTCCAATTGAGACTATGAAATTTTATAAGCAGATCTACAGAAGTTGGCAATTTTTTTATATTTTCCATGATTGCGTATGGTGGGCCAAGAGCGTAAGTAATACGACATGAAAACGCGTAGGGGAGTACGGAAATGCTGCTAGAATATTACTCAGATAAAGAAAAATATGGACATAATGAGCTTGTATGTATGTGTGTGTGTGTGTGTGTGTATGTATGTATGTATGTGTGTATGTATGTATGTACGTATATGTGTGTGTGTATGTATGTGTGTATGTATGTATGTGTGTATGTATTTATGAATGCATGGATGCATGCATGCGTGTATGTGTATTCATGTTTTGTAAGTAATGTTAAGTCTCAATGTTGCAGTACCATTGGTGTCTGGACCTAGAAAGAACCGAAGAACCTGACCACCAAATAAATTCATTTCACATGAGCTTCTTCCTTGTTTACGCGATTCGTTCCTTTCTGTAAGAAACCAGCATGGCCACTCTCTTCCTAATTGGTGTTCGTGTCATTTTTGAGACAGTTACATCCCAAATTGTGAAACCGTTTGCAAATGTGACAGTGGGACGGGACGGCTGCAGTTTTCTTTCTCGTATGGATCTTTAAGAACCATTAAGAGCAACATGGTGGCACGATTTCCCTTCGGCTCTAGTTACTCTTCTGACGTGCAGTCTTAAAACCATATTTTAAAACAAGCGTGGTTATAATACATCGTTCAAGAAGGTGAAAGCTTGTAGCAGGAGTTCAGGGTTTACAGTCTGCCTTTACGAATGCCGCAACTTTCTTGGTATATTATGTTCCGGTTTACGTACAATATACAGGGTGTTTCAGGAGGAATAGTAAATATTTTAGGAGATGGTACTATGGACTATTCAGAGTAAATAAGTTCATATAAACATGTGTCAAATTTTTAATGGGTGTAGAGATACAGCTGTTAGAATTTGGCAGGTACAGATCAGATTTTTGTTTGTGGGGATGGATGAAAAGCCAATTCTACAAAGAAAAAGTAAACACAAGAGACGAATTGGTCGCACGAATTATGAGTAGCACTGCCCTCATAAAGGAAGAACGCCAAGACGACCTCAGGAGAGCTACGCGTGCTTTTGCCAGGAGGGTTGAAAAGTGCATTGTAGTCGATGGTGGAATTTTTGAACACTTACTTTGACTTGTCGCAATTTATTGAGATCATTTACATAACTAATAAATGCAATCAATACGTCATTTACCTTTCCTTCATACCTTTAGTAAGGCTTTTTATGCGTCGTAACATTCAAACAGTTGTATCTCCACACCCATTGAAAATTGGACACATGTTTATAGGAACTTATTTACTCGGAATAGTCCATACTACCACCTCCTAAAATATTTACTGTTCCTCCTGAAACACCCTGTATATTCGCCTTCGTACTGTCGTTACTGCTTGTTTCACGCCTCTCACGATTTTCGTATCAAATACGGCCTTCACACATTTCATGTCGAAAAGTGGTACGCCGAAGTGTAAGGTGTCCGAAAAGTCTGAAATTGCTACCGAAAGTGTTTTGTAACAATATATATCGTTGAACAGTGTCTTGAGAATAGACGAACACGAGGAGGACGTGCCGTCGCGAACCAGATATACAAAGATCCAGGGGCACAGAAGATAAGCAGCAAGGAAGCAATTGCGTTTTGTTTATACACGCGCTGTGGAATGTGAGTTTGTCTCGTACAGTGAGTGCAGACACTCCCTAACGTACGCAGTTTCAGACTACGCAATTTTTAAAGAGTAAACAAAGTTGAAAATAGAACTTTTTTTAAATGCGTGCCTAAATTTTTCTGGGGTGAATGAAAGCGCAATGAGAAGAAAGTGGTGGAAGAACACTGCTGGGCGATAACACGGGCGACGGGCCGATCGTGCTGAGGCCGATAAGTTTCAGCGTGTTGAAACTGGACTGCCTGGTATTTGTATATATAGTTGACCATATGTAGGCCTATCCAGCTGATGTCATTTTAATTTTTCATTGACACGCTCCTTCCGATCGCACTATGGCCCTGGGGTCGACTCAGCCTCTAACAGAAATGAGTACCAGGAGCATTTCCTGGGAGTAAAGGCGGTCGGTGCGTAAGGCTGACAACCTTACCACCATCCTGTGCTGTTGCCATGAAATCTGGGAACCTTAACTTCCTGGAACCTTCTGGGCCACTGCAGGCCTGTAATGGGACTGCTTTACCGTATATGTAGGCCTATACTCTATGCCGACTTGTGCAAAATTGGACTTGGCGCCTGATCTTCTGGAACGTAACTAGTGTGCAAGGCGACGGGTGTCTGTAAAGGAAGAGTCTGGGACAAAATGGCAGCATCCTTTATTCTGTTTTTCTTTCGTTTCACTGTATGTGTATTGACGGCTGTATTTACGCTCTTCTTCAGGTCGATGCTGCAGATTGACTGTATTCTTAAATTTTACAGCGTAAACTTGCAACCTGACTTGGCCTCGAAAGCTGTCGTCATTGACTGCCTGCACATTTCTACTATGACAATTTTGCGATCTTCTTGCGGGATGCGAAGACCACTCTAACGAAGTTTTACACATTTAATGTTATTCGTTCTATGCCTTGTGATATATGTAAATGATCAAACACAGTTTGCCTGCCGCAGGGCCATTTTTTTTAAATTGCAACAGTTTCACAGTCGCTTTATGTGCCACTGGATCTGTATCTGAATATCGGTGGTTCGAGACGTCACGTCCTCCGCGTGTTCCTGTAATTCTCAAGGCGCTGTTCAGCGATATATATTGTTACAGAACAGTTTCGGTATCAATTCCAGTCCTTTCGGATAGCTTGCACTTCGGCATACCACTCTTCGGCATGCGAAGCGTGAATGCGGTATTGCATACGAGAAATATATCGTGTACGTAAACCGGAACATAATGCACCAAGAAAGTTGCGGCATTCGTAAAGGCAGACTGTAGAGCCTGAACTCCTGCTACAAGCTTTCACCTTCTTAAACGATGTATTATAACCACGCTTATTTTAAAATGTGGTTTTAAGACTGCCCGTCAGAAGAGGAAATCGTGCCACCATACTGCTCTTAATGGTTATTAAAGATCCCTACGAGAAAGAAAATTGCAGCCGCCCCGTCCCACTGTCACATCTGCAAACGGTTTTACAATATGAGCTGTAGCTGTCTCAAAAATGACACGAACACTCTTTAGGAAGAGAGTGGCCGTGCTGGTTTCTTACAGAAAGGAACGAATGACGTATACAAGGGAGAAGCTCATGTGAAATAAATTTATTTGAGATCCAGGCTCCGTTTATTGTGTGTCCAGAACGTGGTCACTCTTTGGCAATTACCTCACTAGTATTGCCACATGAAAGTGTGTGAAAAGGGGGGGGGGGACGGTAGTCTTTCCTACTACCTCTTTTATGTATTCCGACTTTTTCATACATCCTTTCGAATCCTTTTGTTTACAACGCTAATTACAATCGTGGCCGACCGTGCGAAATCATGGGAAAGCGTAAGAATCTCCAACTTCTTATGACGGGTATTATGCGGTCGTTTTTGAAGACGGTGATGAACTTTCGGGTCCATAAAATTCTGAATATTTGAATAGCTGAACTCTGTCATCTTATCAAGAATACTGCACCACCGAGTTAATTAGCTGTGCCTTATTTTGAGGCAATGTTTAGAAGTTCCATTTGATTTTCTTGGGCACAGATTGGGGTGGTTCTTAGTGACATGGAATGAATCTGGAGTCGTCAGACAATGTTTGGTGCATATTTTTGCTCTGTTTCATTGTAATCTTGTCTGGAACTCATTAGATGGGAGACTGACATACATAGGCCTAATTGCTTGTTGCCTTTGATCCGCGTATCTTATATGTCGGCTTGACGTCCTAGATTTTCGCTTCGTTGACTCAATCAGAAAAATCATTCGGCTACTGAGGCCAGAGAAATAAATATCCCGTATATTGTAAGTGCTGCGTAGGAGTGTATTGTTTTCTAGCCATACCTTTACCCACGCTTGCTAGCGAAGGTTTACACATTTTTATCAGTATCAACATTCGTCTGAACAGATTGCTTGGACGACTGTGGAGGAAAGCATAATAACTCGAAATCTGGTGGGTCCAGACCGGGGCTGGGGAACTATTTTTAGGGCGCGTGCCCAAATTGACTATTCATTTCGAAAAGATTCTTTCGCGCGCGCATAGGAATTTTGAAGAGTAAAATAAGTTCTTGGAGTCTTCCATAATTATTATTAATCACTGCTTTTTTATTATTAAGGCGTATTATAAATATATAATTAATGTTTAGTATAATTATTGTAATATATTTTTAATAAAGGCCTCCTCGATGAATACAATAAGGAAGAAAATATGGAAGAAACTGGGGCTGGTACTACTTCCTGTTTGAAAAGCAGATTGTAAAACTTTTGTCCAGTGTCACGTATTCGCCCAGTTACCGCCAGGCCAGCGCCTTAGTGATAAATATCCAGCCGACCTTTCGCACAGCACCCGATTTGTGTAAAAATGTTTCAATGCATTGTTATTTGTTAGCGACGGTAATTGATTTGCAGTCTCTACACAGTCAGTTTTGTGTATTTAGCCACATATTCTTCACAGTGTAGAGACGCTGGTCAGGCAAGAGAAATAAAAATTGAGACAGCAGTGAGTGCCGCGTGCAAAGGAATTCTTTCCACGTGTCGTTTTGGACACGTGTGTCATAGGTTCGTCAGCCCTGGTCTAGACCCATGCGACTGACTACCTGCAGTAGCCACAGTGTTTAAATCTAGGAAGTGTGTCATCTCTGTTGTGTGTGTGAAACTTGTAAATTGTGTATAGTCAAACACAGCTGTGTCACATAGGTGTATTTAATGGCTAAATGGACAACTACATGTTTCGGCCCGTACTGGCCATCTTCAGGTTGTCTTAAGAGAATGTGTGCGCGCGCAATGCATATAGTAAGGTCCTAAGCCAGTTCTCTTAAGACAACCGGAAGATGGCCAGTACGGGCCGAAACATGTAGTTGTCCATTTAGCCATTAAATACACCTATGTGACACAGTTGTGTTTGACTATACACAATTTCCAAGCCACAGTGTAATCTGTACGACGAATCGTGCTTTAGTTGTACAAGAGCAGGCTGGGTGTGGCGGCATTCAGAAACAAAGGCCACTTCCTATAGCCATATTTGCAGACTTATTAGGGACTAGATCCACTAAATCACCGTGTGTAAAGATCTGAATGAAGCCGCTATGTAAAGCTGTTTACATGTTGGAAAGTGGTCAGAGAAATAAAAAATAAGAAGTAAAGCAAGAAAGAAAGGAGAGCGATACAAAGCGACGATATCACTGCGGAAGTAGAGATACAATTGTCCATGTCTAGTGGACTACGCGCAACAGTGGAACATCGTCTTGATTCAAGCTGTTCGTGCGACAAGGACAGCGCAGTGGACACTGTCTTTTGTTGTAGAGCACGTTTGAAACGTGATGGCACACACGCAGAAACCAGATTTGGTCTTTCCGCGAAACTGAGAAGTCCATTTAAATTGGCGGGGGCGTCAGTTAAGTCGACTACTGTCAGCAGAGGTGTGCGCATCAGCGGTAGTAATGGTAGTAATGCTGGATACACCATGTTCCGAGGTAGAGTGCAAGACTACTGGCTACCCACTCCACTCGCATGTTTCCCCTTCACTTCCCCTACCGTGC